>WNGK01001556.1_pt1 | contig 24907 bp, 24 predicted proteins | sample 5400601 | NCBI WGS metagenome assembly WNGK01 (sample SAMN13153376, study PRJNA577476) | soil metagenome | isolation source: 60 cm soil or saprolite under Garry oak tree replicate 1 | place: USA:California | collected 2016-06-15
CGGGTACTCTCGGCTAAAACGGTCGAGAGTATCGGGGCCGGCCGGTAAAAAAGTCACGGCAGTATCGCCGAGCACATCGTCCGCTACGCGCATTGTCCCGTGCTAGTTGTGCCGAATCAAAGTAGCGCAATCAGTTCGCACCGGAGTTGAGCCATTCGCTCCAGAGCTGCGGCCGACCGCCTGGATTGGCGCGAGCATAATTGTAGAACGCACGCACGAAGGCAATGCGATCGTAACAATGTCACTCTCCGTGCTCCCGTGTTCGACAGTCAGCCGTCGAGGCGCGGCCGAATCAACACCAGGCTTTTTGATTGCATCTCCAGCGGCAACAACGATTTCGCTTCCGGGTTTAAGCGATTGCACCCGTGCAGCCTCGTCTGCTTCGGTCGCCGCCTGAGTGCGACCGACATTCGCCCAGTCGTGCGTCGCAAACCAGCTGATAGGCAATCCGTTGACAAACACATCGTCTCCTGCCGCATGAGGGGACCACGCGTGCCCGCCAAGAGAAGCTTGACGCCATCGGCCGTAAATTCTCCTCCGCCAGAAGCGCGCAGATCGGCCAAACCAGTGTTCGCGGGGATTTGGCCCTCGTTCGTGTTAAGGGGATCGTCGGTCGTGCGGAAGTTGCGTGGCCAACTGTTATCCAGGTTAGGCTTAACATCCCAGATCAGCACCGGCGAGCTAGCATCAGGAGGAGTGGGCGGGGCGTTCTGCACGAGCGTAGCCGAGAAAGTTACCACCGGAGCGAGAACCAAAACCAATAGGACGCGCCCACGATAAGATGAAATAAAGACAAGATTCATGACAATCGCGTGCCAAACTGGATGCGGACTTTTCCCGATGTGCAAGAAATTTCCGTAGAAGACTCGATTACAAACTCGCAATTGGCCCTCATTGATTACAAGCTGAAGCGATGGCGGATGTACTCACTCCCATGATGCAGCAGTACCGGCGGGTGCGCGGCAGCATCCCCGCCGATACGCTCTTGCTCTTTCGCCTGGGAGATTTTTACGAACTGTTTTTTGAGGACGCAAAGGAGGCAGCGACCCTGCTCAACGTCGCTCTGACCAAGCGTAACGGCGTGCCAATGTGCGGCATGCCCTATCACGCGGCCCCGAGTTATATTGCTAAGCTGATCAAGGCCGGGCGCCGGGTCGCGATCTGCGATCAAACCAGCGAGCCGCAGCCCGGCAAAATCGTCTCGCGCGACATCACCCAAATCATCAGTGCAGGCACGGTGAGCGACCTCGATCTGCTGGAATCCAAACGTGCGAATTATCTCGGCGCGGTCTTTGCCGATGGCGACGTGTTTGGATTCGCGTATGCAGACCTGAGCACAGGCGAGTTCCGGTTGACGCAAGTGCAAGATCGGCAATCCCTCCTCGACGAGTTGGCGCGTGTTTCACCGTCGGAACTTCTTGTTAGCGACGAGCAGAAGCAGCAGTTCGCGAAAATCGCCAGCGTGCTCGGCTACGACGCTTACGCATTTCTGCCGGAACAAGCGGCCTTCACTTTGTGCGAACATTTTAAGATCAAATCACTCGACGGTTTCGGCTGCGCGCAAATGCCGGCGGCCGTCGCCGCCGCCGGTGCCATCGTTCATTACCTGAAGCACCAGCTTCGGCGAAACATCGATCATCTCACCTCATTGCGCTGCGATGCGCCGGCGCATTACGTTGTGCTCGATGCCGCCACGCAAGCCAACCTCGAGCTGGTTGAATCGCGCAGCGCGCGGGACACCAGCCTGCTCGCGATGCTCGATCGCACGGTCACGCCGATGGGCGGACGCAGACTGCGCGCGTGGATTTTGCAACCGCTGCGCAACCCTACGGAGCTGGAATACCGCCAGCAAATGATCGCGGATTTGTTGCAGGAGCCGGATTTGCTCGCATCACTGCGCGCTTCGCTCAAGTCGATCCGCGACATCGAGCGCGCAGCGGGACGATTAAGCCAGGCGTCGGGCAACGCGCGCGATCTCGTCGCGCTCAAAACTTCGCTCGAGCAAATCCCTAAATTGAAAAGCGAGCTGCAAAAACTGATCGAGCGGATTGGCTTTGGCACGGCGCGACCTGAGCCTGTCCTGAGCGAAGCCGAAGGACGCGGCTCGACGATTGCGGAACAAACCGAGGAGTCCTTCGATCCTGCCCTGCCACAGCGATTGCAAAACGAAATTCACGAAATGCCAAAGCTTGCCGAGAAGCTAACTCGCGCGGTGGTTGATGATCCACCGCTGCCGCTGAAGGAAGGCGGAATCTTTCGCGACGGCTACGATGTCGATCTTGACTCGTTGCACCAGGCATCGCACGACGGCAAAAATTGGATCAGCCAATTGCAGGAACGGGAGATCGGGGCCACCGGCATCAAGTCGCTCAAGGTGCGTTACAACTCAGTCTTTGGTTATTTCATTGAAATCACAAAGTCGAATCTGGCAAACGTGCCAGCGCATTACACGCGCAAGCAAACAACCGTCGGCGGCGAGCGATTCGTAACGCCCGAACTAAAGGAGATGGAGGCAAAAATCCTTGGGGCGGACGAACGTGCGCGCCAACTCGAGTATCAACTTTTCCAAAAGTTGCGCGACGAGACTCTGCGCGAGCTGGGATTGATTCAGCAAACTGCGACTGCGATTGCAATTGTCGATGTCGTCTGCGCGCTCGCGGAAACAGCACGGCTCTTCCGTTATTGCCGGCCGATGCTAAACGAAACGTTTCGGCTTGTTATCAAAGATGGGCGACATCCGGTGCTCGATCAAAATTTGGTGGAAGAGAAGTTTGTACCTAACGACACGTCGCTGGACGGCGAGAATATGCGGCTGGCGGTAATCACTGGACCGAACATGGCGGGCAAATCCACCTACATCCGCCAGGTCGCGTTGATTGTACTGATGGCGCAGATCGGCAGCTTCGTTCCGGCTGAAAGCGCAGAGATCGGGCTGGTTGATCGCATTTTCACCCGCGTCGGGGCGAATGATGACCTTTCGCGCGGGCAATCGACTTTCATGGTCGAGATGAATGAAACGTCGAACATCGTAAATAACGCAACGGAGCGAAGTCTCGTCATTCTGGATGAGATCGGCCGCGGAACATCGACATTCGACGGACTCTCGATCGCATGGAGTGTAGCGGAGTTTCTGCACGATAAAATCAAAGCGCGCACCCTCTTCGCAACCCATTATCACGAGCTGACCAAACTCGCGGAGGAGCGCGCCGGCGTGTGCAATTTCAACGTTGCCGTGCGTGAGTGGAACGATCAGATTATTTTTCTGCGTAAGATCGTGCCGGGCGGGGCGGACAAGAGCTACGGCATCCAGGTCGCGCGTCTGGCCGGCTTGCCGAAGGAAATTCTCGATCGAGCAAAGGACATCTTATCACACCTGGAGACGCCGAACGGCGCCCTGTCGCGCCCGCTGAGAACGAAAAAGCGAAGACCGACGAGCGAGACCAAGCCGGAAAAGCCACAGTTAGATCTGCTATAGCTAGAGGCGATTGGCCATCATCCGGCGCGAAACCAGTCCAACGGACGGCTCGGGTGAACCCCACCTTTTGCGCTGACGTCGCACCACTGGGAAACTATAATCCTCGACACAGGCACTTATCATGGCCGTTAAGACTGAGAAGGAACTGAGCGAAACGCAGCGCAGTCATTGGCTGAAGGCGGTGGCGGCGATCGAGTTGCGCAATTTCGGATACGCGATCTCGCTCTTGCAAGGAATCCTGAGGCAGGAGCCGGAGTTTCTCACCGGTCGCCAATTGCTGCGCCGCACTGAGGTGACGAAAAGCAAATCGGCGAAAAAGAGTCTGTTCAACGTGTCGACCGCACCGCTCACAGTTATGAGAGCGCAGCGAGAAATGAAGAAAGATCCAAAACGCGCGATGGAAATGCTGGAAAAAGTCTTGGAAGAAGAGCCTTACCATCGGCAGGCGAATCTCGTTTTAAAGCAAGCGGCAGTGGCGGCGGGCTGGCCGGAAATCGGCGTCTTTGCCCTGCGGACCTTGTTGGAAAAAAGCCCGCGTGACTTGAAAGTGCTGCATGAGCTTGGTCGCTTGTATCACGAACTTGGGCAAAATGACCCCGAGGTCGAAATTTACAACCAAATCATTGAGATAAATCCACACGATGCCGAGGCACTTCGGCTCGGCAAAGATGCTTCGGCACATGCTTCCATGAAAAGTGGCGGGTGGACGCAGGCGGAAAGCTATCGGGACTTGATCAAGGATAAAGAGATGGCGGTTTCGCTCGAGCAGCAGAGTCGGATGAGGTTGAGCGGCGAACCGCTCGATCGCCAAATCGCGGAAACATATGCCCTTCACCAAGCGGAGCCGGAGAATGTCGATCTTGCGCGACGCCTGGGGGCACTGAACGAGCAGAAAGATGATATTGGAGCAGCGATCGCCTGGTATCAATACGCCGCCGACCTGACCAAAGGCGCCGATGCCGGATTGATTCGAAAGGTCTCCGACTTAAAAATGAAACGCTTCGATCGGGAGATCGTTGCGCACGAGGAATTTCTTTTCACTCACGATGCGGGTCACGAGCTATATGCGGAAAAGTCTGAGGAATTGAAGATCGCAAAAAAGAAGCGCGCAGAAATTGTGATCGACGACGCGCGCAAACGCCTGGAGCGGAACCCGACCGACTTACAGCTTCGTTTTGAACTCGGTGAGCAGCTCGTCAACGCGGGGCATTTTCGCCAAGCATTGCCGGAGCTTCAGCGCGCGCGGCAGAATCCAAATGCGCGCCTGAAAGCGATGAACCTTCTCGGCCGCTGTTACACCGAGCTCGGGATGCTCGATCTGGCACTGAAGCAGCTTGAAGAGGCGTCGAAAGAAATCTTGTCGATGGACGCGATGAAAAAAGAAATCGTTTATAATCTCGGTCTCGTTTACGAGCAGATGGGTGACAAGGAAAGGTCGCTCAACTGCATGAAGCAAATTTACGAAGCTGATTATGGCTACAAAGATGTGGCCACGCGCGTCGAGAGTTCTTACCAACAGAATAGCCCGCGCGCTTGATTTGCGGCTCCTGCCTGTCGGGTCGCGTCTGCGCGCGTGCATCCAGCCGGGGCTGGATCTTCGATTCTTAAAAAGTCAAAGCGTTCCCGATGGTGTCTCAACGGAGGAATCGTCTAATGAAAACCAAACGAACTATAATCTCATGATTCGCGATTCTCGCTGTAATGGCCGGATCACTCAGTTTCGCGGGCCTGGCGCTCGCCCAAGAGAGTCCCGCAACAAAGAGCTCTTCGCTTAGTGTAAAGGACAAAACGTTCATGAGAAAAGCCGCTAAGGGCGGTATGATGGAGGTGGCAATGGGAAGATTGGCTGCACAGAATGCTCAAAGCGACGATGTGAAATCATTTGGCAAACGAATGGTCACCGATCACAGCAAAAGCCAACGACGAGCTGAAATCGATCGCGGCGAAAAAGGGCGTCAAACTGCCGAGCAAAGAACCGACCCAAAAATGGAGCTCAGATAAAGCTTACATGGATATGATGGTGAAAGATCACGAAAAGGATCTGGCGGAATTTAAGGAAGAGGCCAATACGGGAACTGATTCCGACGTAAAGAAATTCGCGGAGGACACGGCCAAGGTAGTCCAGGAACACCTCGATCTTGCCAAAGCGACTCAAAGCAAGCTGCAATAGAGATACTGGCTGCGCGATGCGGCAGGTCTGAAAAGACGTGCCGCATTTCTCTTTGCTGGCTTGAGCGTCCCAAGTTAAAAGCGCAATTTTCACGGGATCTGTCACAAGGGTCTGGAAGCTCGAGACTGCGCTAGGGCACTCCAGGAGAGTGGCTAAACGTCTCTTCTGGCGCGGTAGCGTGCTGGCGAACTCCTTCGGAGTGCCGGCTGCAACCTAATAAGCATCCAAGCCGAAATGCCTCCCCGCTAGCACTTAGGACAGGCTCTAGCACTACGACACTCCGACGAATAGTTAAAACCGCCTTGCTTTTGCGACGCCAAACTCAATTCTCTCGTCAATGCGTAAGACGAAGATCATCTGCACGCTCGGCCCGGCTACGGGGCACACAGATGTGTTGCGGCAATTGATCGAACAAGGGACGGACGTGTTTCGATTGAACATGAGCCATGCCGACCATTGCTCCGCGCGCGAAGTTGTGCCGCGCATTCGCCAGCTCGCCGAAGAGGCCCGTCGTCCCGTCGCGATCTTGCTGGATACGCAAGGGCCGGCCATTCGCACCGGAGATCTGAAAATTAATCTCGATTTAAAGGCGGATGATATCCTGGAGCTTACCGTTGGCGACGCGGAAAGTGAAGAGCCCTATTCGGTCCATGTGAATTATAACGGACTGGTAGATGACGTTGCGGTTGGCGACACTGTCCTTGTGGACAACGGCATGATCAGGCTAGTGGTCCTCGAAAAACGGGGGAAGCGGATCCGCTGCAAGGTCATCACTCCCGGGACGCTCGGCTCTCGGCGTCACATCAATTTACCTGGCGTTCACGTGAATCTCCCGCCGCTCACTGAAAAGGACCTTGCTGATATTTCACTCGGCGCAGACCTCGGCGTCGATTTTGTCGCTCTGAGTTTTGTACGACAGAAGAGTGATCTCGATGAATTGCGTGGTGTTCTTTTCGAAAAAAGGAGCAAGGCTTTGATCATCGCCAAAATCGAGGATCAATTGGCGGTCCGAGCGATTGCCGACATGATCAACGGCGCGGATGGGATCATGATTGCCCGGGGCGACTTGGGAATCGAATGCCCTATGGAGGAACTGCCTATCATCCAGCGGCGGATCGTGAAATGCTGTATTCGGCTCGGTAAGCCGGTAATTGTCGCGACCCAGATGCTCGAATCGATGATCACGAATCCGTTGCCGACCCGGGCCGAAATTACTGATGTGGCTAACGCCGTTTTTGAGCAGGCTGATGCCATCATGCTGAGTGGCGAAACAAGTGTTGGGCGCTACCCAGTGGAATGCGTCCGCGTATTGGATCGTGTGGCCTTACGCATCGAGCGCAGCGGGGGGGCCGGTTATGCAGAATCGGCGATTCTCGAAGACAAGCGGCAAAAGACAGTTGCGTCCGCTGTCGTTCTGGCCAATTCGCTGGGGCGCGCAAAAATTATCGTCTTTACCCGGCACGGAGCGATGGCGCGTTATGTTTCAAACCTTCGTCCCGAAAACGCGCCGATATTTGCTTTCACGCCAAGCGAAGAAGTTTGCCGGCAATTGTCGATCTGCTGGGGCATTTATCCCGTGAAAATTAGTTTCACTGAAGACCCGAATGCGACGATCGAGACCGCGGAAAAGTTCTTGCGCGAAGCCAAATTGACCGCCCCAGGCGATCAGCTCGTGATCATCGGGGACTTGCGCGCTGGCGAGGAACGCATCGATTCCGTGCAACTGCGGACCGCGAAATAAAAGGCCCAGGGAATCGCAGCATTCAGGCTGCTCTCACATTGAGCTACTTAAGCTTCGACGGGCAATTCAACGTCAACTGGTCGCTCCTTTTTGCTCAGAGCGCGGCGCAATTTCGATAGCGCGATGTTCTGCAATTGGCGGATGCGTTCGCGCGTAACGCCGAATTTCTTTCCGACTTCCTCCAGCGTCTTGGGTTTTCCGCCATCCAAACCGAAGCGTTGAAAAATGATTTTCTTCTCGCGATCGTCGAGCACATCAAGCAAACCACCCACTTCGTTGCGGAGATTCTTGTCGCGCAGCAGTTCGAAGGGCGTCTGCGCCTCTTCGTCGCCTACGATCTCACCAAATTCAGTGGAGTCATCATCACTGATCGGCGCATCGAGCGAAGCTGGGCGGATCGATACCGTTTTGAGCTGCGAGACTTTTCCGCTGGCAATACCAATCTCGTCGCCGAGCTCATCGTCGGTTGGTTCACGGCCGAGCTCCTCGCTCATTTGCAAGGAAACGCGCCGCATCTTGGAAATTTTATCAACGAGATGAACCGGCAGACGGATCGTCTTGCTCTGATTGGCCAGCGCCCGTTTGATCGATTGTTTAATCCACCACGCAGCGTAGGTGCTGAGCTTCCCGCCTTTTGCCGGATCAAAACGCTCGACTGCCTTCATCAGACCGATGTTTCCCTCCGAGATTAGGTCAAGCAGCGGCAGGCCGAGGTTCGCGTAATCGTGCGCGATCTTCACGACCAGACGGAGATTCGAGCGGATCATCAGCGCCCGCGCTTCGCGATCGCCTTTTTTAATCTTCGCCGCCAGGGTAATCTCCTGCTGCGGCGTCAAAAGCGGGATCTGCCCGATCTCGCGCAGGTAAATCTTAATTCCGGTATCACTATCCTCGGCAGCCATATAGCTCTTTTTCATCGATGATTTTGGGGGGTTGAACCGACAACTTACCCTCAATGGTATTCGCCGGCGCCTTGTCGATCACGCGTTGTAGCATTCTCAAAACTATTTAACAAGGTTAAATATTCTGATTTCTGACAATGTCCGGACGGATGTTGTTCAATTTTTTTACCGGCCGGCACAACTCTTTTAAAAGAGGCTAGATCCGTTCAATTCGGCGTGATCTTCGGGACGTTATTCTTCCCAGGGGTCCGCGCTGTTAATTGCGTCTTTTCCTCCTCTAATATCTTTGACAACCTAACCTGCCATGTTGGCCAAAATTTATTCCGCCGCAGTCTACGGCGTGGACGCTTACGAAGTTGAGATAGAGGTCAACGGCGCCGGCGGAGACCCGAATATTGTGATCGTGGGCTTGCCAGACGCTGCCGTGAAAGAGAGCCGCGATCGCGTCACGACTGCGATTGCGAATAGCGGCTACTTTTGGCCGCGCGGCCGTACTACGATCAATCTAGCACCGGCCGACATTAAAAAAGAAGGGCCAAGCTTCGATTTACCGATCGCTCTTGGCATGATAGCCGTGACCGAAGAACTAGACAGTTCGCCGTTCGAGAATTTTAGCTTCGTCGGCGAACTCGCCTTGGATGGCGCGGTGCGTGCGGTGAAAGGCGTGCTGCCAGTGGCGTTGGAAGCGCGACGGCGGGGGAAGCGTGGACTTTTTGTGCCGGAAGCCAACGCTCTTGAAGCTGCCATGGTCGACAAGATCGACATCTACGGCGTGCAAAATTTGCGCCAGACATTTGATTTTTTGAGAGGCGAAACCCCGCTCCTGCCCACGCGCGCCGATCTCACGAAGTTCTTCGCCACGCATCAGGACTACGATGTCGACTTCAGCGATGTGAAAGGTCAGGGCCACGTCAAACGCGCCATTGAAGTAGCGGTGGCCGGGGGTCACAACGTCCTGATGATCGGACCTCCCGGCTCGGGCAAATCGATGCTTTCAAAGCGAATACCTACCATTATTCCGCCTATGTCACTCGAGGAAGCAATCGACACCACGAAGATTCACAGCATCGCTGGTTTGCTCAGCGGCGACCGCTCATTCGTTTCCACGCGACCATTCCGCTCGCCCCATCATACCATCAGCGATATTGGTCTGCTCGGCGGCGGCACATTTCCAAATCCGGGTGAAGTAAGCCTCGCGCACAACGGCGTCCTGTTTCTCGATGAGCTGCCCGAGTTCAAAAGATCGGCTTTGGAAGTAATGCGCCAGCCGCTCGAGGACGGCAAGGTGACCATTTCGCGCGCGGCGGGCAGCCTCACGTTTCCGGCGGAGTTCATGTTGGTCGCGGCGATGAATCCCTGTCCGTGCGGATATTTTGGCGATTTAAAGCGCGAATGTCGTTGCGGTCCGGTTCAGGTACAGCGCTATCGTCAACGTATTTCCGGACCGCTGCTCGATCGCATCGACCTGCACATCGAAGTTCCAGCAATCGAATACCGAGACGTCGCCAGCGAACGCCCCGAGGAAAATTCAACCGCGATTCGCGAGCGCATCGATCACGCGCGCGAACGTCAGCAAGAGCGTTTTCAGAACGACGCAAAAGTAAATTGCAACGCGCGCATGGCCACGCGCCAGCTCAAACAACACTGTAAGCTCAGCGAGGATTCGCAGGATCTGGTTCGCGTGGCCATGAACGAATTGAATCTCAGCGCCCGCGCTTACGATCGCATCCTGAAAGTCTCGCGCACCATCGCCGATCTCGACGACAAGATCGACATCTCACCCGAGCACGTCAGCGAAGCGATTCAATATCGTACCTTCGATCGCACGTTATGGGTCTGAGCGCAGGAAAAAATCTTAGCGACAATTCCCCGCCAGAGGATCAGCACCGCACACTGCAGCTCCCCCGCACGCTGGTCATTTCTTTTCCACGCAGCGGGCTTAACTGGCTGCGCCATTGCACGGAGCATTTCAGCGGAAGACGAACGCCGGGCCGCACACAAATCGTTTCCGAAGGCCCAACCGTATTCGATCGTGCGCATGACGTGACACGGCCGAACAAGCGCGATTTTGTCAGCTTATATGCGCGTGATGGCGCGGAGATTTACCAAAAGGTCGCGTTGCTGCTACGCGATCCGTGTGACTGTTTCATCTCGCACTACCTGGAGCGCCGCGGGTTTTCATTCAGGAAAGGCCTGGCCGCGTTCGAAGCGTTCCCTACGAACATTGCGGAATTTGATCGTCTGCGGCGGACGGAAAAGGCAGTCTTTTATTTTGAAGATTTTGCCAACCAGGAAAAAGGCACCTTTGCATTTCTCCACTTCCTCGGCCTCGAACCACCGGCGCAGCCCTACGATTTCGGAGGTCTGATAGAATCATCTCGCGCGTGGTATCGGAACATGCATGGCCCGATGACCAACAAACGACGACCGGCGCTGACGGTCACACAGCGAGCAGCTATCCGAAAAATGTTGCAACGGCGCTTGGGCACAAAGTTTCAGCAATACCTCGGCCGCTATTACGAGCCAGTTTCGCGTGTCACCGCGTGATGCTGCATCACTGCCCCAATCAGCAGTGCGTCGTAGTCGATCGTAATCAAAAATTCTTGAATCCAAGGGGGGCGCTCGGCGCATCTCACAGGAAACAACAATTATTGAGACCATGAAACCAACATTCCCAACAACCGATAGTTCACTGCGCCGCGGCTCATTCGACAGTATCGCGCGGGCGAACCGCCAGTCGCCGATCACGCACTGCAATTACCATTCTGTCGCAATGGAAGGTTCGAGCACGAATTGTGCACACACCTCGGCACGATCGTTTTGGCATATCACGGGCGACTATTTCAAAAACGAAGCGCGCCCGGATTTCCTGGGTGAAGCTGCACTCTTTGTGGTCATCATCATCACAGCTCTGCTTCCCTTGATGAATAATTCGCACGCGCTGGTAGGATTTGTCCGTGCGATCAGCAACTATTGAACGGCAGAGCTTTCGCCTGATACTCGTCGCGTTGTCGCTCTCGCTTATCGGCTGCGGCTCCGCGACTGACCGCACATTGGAGGAGACGGTCGAGCAATTTCATAAGATCGATCCGACCGCGAGCATAAGCATCAAGAACGGTGACGGCTCAATTCGCATTTACGGTGCGGATACCAATGAAATGAGGCTGCAGGCGATCAAGAGGGCCTATAGTGCCAAGCGACTGAAGCAGATAGCGATCAATGTTTCCGTACAACCAAGTTCCGTCTCAATCGAAACGAATTTTCCTCCGAAGCAGACTTGGGGGCTGTTTGATCGCTCCGGTACGGTCGATTACACCATCGTCGTTCCGCGGACCGCTAACATATCGCGATTGGAATTAGCTAACGGCGAAGCTTCGGTCGAGGAAATGCGCGGGCGAAGCGTGAACGCCCGCTTAGGGAGCGGACGGCTGTTTGATCATAATTGCTTCAGCAACGCCGCCTTCGCGGTATCCCGCGGCACGCTTACTTTGGCTTACGAGTGGTGGGAGCCAGGCAAATTTTCGGTCCAAGCAAACATCGCAGATGGGAATGTATGGGCCTCTCTTCCAGGCGACGCCGCATTGCATCTAATCGCCGAAACGGTTCACGGAAAAATTGCGACTGATATCACCGACCAAGACGAGCGCCGCGCCGAACCCATAACTAAGATCGATATATTGGTTCACGGCGGAGGCACGGCCGGAATCAAAATGCATGCTACGGAAGGCAACATCGAAATTGCGGAGCAAAACCCTGATCTCTAACATCCGGTTGCATCCAAAAATCCTGAAATTTAGAATCACAATCGCAAATGCCCTCTTTCGACATCGTCTCCGAAGTGGACAAGCAAGAACTTGATAACGCGCTCAATCAGGCGCGCAAAGAGCTTGCCACGCGATTCGATTTCAAGAACACAACCGCGGACATCCTCGCGGAGAAAGACAAAATCACGTTGACTGCCGAAGACGCCGCTCGCCTGCGGGGACTGCGCGAAATTGTAATCGGCAAACTCTCGAAGCGCGGTGTCGACTTGCGAAACATCGAACACGACGAGCCTGCGATCTCATCCGTTGGTCACGCCCGGCAGGAATTAAAAATCCGGCAGGGCCTTGAGGGAAACAAAGCGAAAGAGATCATCCAGGCGATCAAGTCACAAGGATTCAAAGTGCAAAGCCAATTGCAAGATCAACAAATTCGCGTCACGGGAAAAAAGAAAGACGACTTGCAAGCGGTCATTCAGTTCGTGCGCAGCCGCGACTTTGGTGTGGCCACTAATTTCAAAAATTTCCGCGACTGATTCATCCGCCTTGCACTGGCGGCATGATCGAGATTTCATCGCCTCGTTTCAGTTCGTAATTGCGATCGACAAACTCCACGCCCGCGCCTACGAGGATGCTCTTGTCCCGCGAGCGGAAGGTCGGTACTTTCTCGTAAATTTTCGTTAGTAACTCCCCCACGGTAGCGTTGTCCGAAACATCGACACTCAACTCGGACACGCCGGCCAAGTCACGCAACTGCGCATAGAGTTGGACACGAACGTTCATCGACAATCAAACTGGTTGCACAAGCAATTCCTTCCGTAGCACTCCGATGTAAGGAAGGTTGCGATAGCTTTCCATGAAGTCGAGACCGTAACCAACTACAAACTCGTCCTCGATTTCAAAACCGACATAATCCGCAGCGACATACCGCGCGCGTGGCTTCTTTTTGCTGAGCAGAACGCAAACGCGGATGCTGCGCGGCTTGGCTGTTTCCAGCTTCTCGCAAATAGCTGCGAGAGTGTGACCGCTGTCCAGAATATCATCGAGAATAAGAACATGCCGATCGACCACGTCGGGCAGCGCAATCTGCTTAAAAATCACCTCGCCACTTGTTTGCGCTTTTCCGTGATAACTCTCCGCACTCAGGCAATCCAATTTCAATGGTAGCGGAATTCGCCGGAGCAAGTCCGCCATGAAGATCAAGCTTCCGTTTAAGACCGCGATCACGGTCAGTTCGCGATCGCGATAGTCTTGGAAAATTTGCGCGGCTATCTCGTCAAGCCGCCGGTTAATCGCCGGCTCATCAAACAACACGCGCTCGAGATCGCCTTGCACCGGTAAGTCATTAAGTCATTAGCCGGTGCAAAGATCAACGCACGACTATTGTTTCAGGCGATGTTATTTTCGTGCCGCAAATCCTATGTGTATTCACCACGAACAATTCGAAGTGCGCACGAACGGCAAAGGAACGTACGAAATTACTGATGATGTCCAGGCGAAGATCGACAAGTGCGGCCTGCGGAATGGGACGGTGACGGTCTTCGTTCAGCACACCAGTTGCAGCGTCATCATCATGGAGAATGCCGATCCGACCGCGCGACGTGACATGGAGGAATTTTTCAATCGCCTTGTGCCGGAAGATGCCGATTACTTCACGCACGGCTCAGAAGGCAGCGATGATATGCCGTCGCATATTCGCATGGTTCTGACACGCACGAGCGAGACCGTTCCGATTGCCGATGGAAAGATGCAACTCGGGACCTGGCAGGGAATTTTCCTGTTCGAGCATCGCCGGGCATCGCATCGGAGAAAACTTTTTATCACAATCATTGGTGAATAGCCTGTAGCGCCGGTCTGTGACTGCCGAAGGTAGCGCAACCTTCCAGGTTGCGTTTGGAAGAATCGCAAGCGAGACACGCTTGCGCTACGTTTTCGGCGCTCACAGAGCGCCGCTACAGAATGCCGTAAATTGCGTCCACGATCCGCAACGATTTTTCGTTAGGCAAAAGCGATTGCTCCATTTGATTCATCACGTAAGCGAACGCGATTTTATTTTCTGAGTCTCCGAAGGCGTGACTGCCGCCGGCACCAGGATGTCCAAACGCGATTGGCGATGTGCCGAAAATTCTTCGCTTTGCGTTCCGCGCATCTTTCATGAACCCGGCGGAAAAGGCCGTCGGTATTTGAAAGACGCGGTCCATGCCATCGGTCAATGTGGTTGTCATCCATTCAATTGTTTTCCCTGAGAAAAAGGTTCGACCATCGATTTCTCCGCCATTAGCGAGCATGGAATAGAATTTTCCTAGAGCCGCGGCGCTCCCGATCCCGCCGAAGGACACAATCGGTTGGGCGCGGATTGCGGGATTGTTCATCGCGCTGACCGCGTGCAACCCGTACGGTAAGGTAAACGCTTTGCGCGCCAGCGTGCCCGGCGTCGCAAGATCGCGGTAGAATTGCTTTGGTTCCGGCGGTTTACCGCTTTTCGCAGCGTAAATCGTCGCCATGCGCGGATTCTCCTTTTCGGGCAAGCCGATCCAAAGATCGAGATTGAGCGGCTGGACAAAATTTTGTTGCCAATAATCTGATAAGGTTTTTCCAGCGATGCGGCGCACGAGTTCGTCGAGAAGAAACCCGAAGGTGCGGGCGTGATAACCGTGGGCGGTTCCGGGCGGCCACCACGGTGTTTGCACTTCGAGCGCTCGAATGACTGCGTTATAGTCAAGCACATCGACCCGTCGATCCAAAGCGCAAAGCCCGGCCTGATGCGAAAGCAACTGCACGAGCGAAATCTTTTCTTTGCCAGCTTGCGCAAACTCGGGCCAGAACTCCGCCACCTGTTGGTTAATGTCGATCGCGTGCTCTTGCAACAAGTGCAGGACACATGCGGTGCCGATTCCCTTTGTAGCAGACCAGATGAGGACAAGCGTCTTATCCGTCCACGGTTTTTCGCGGCGCGCGTCGCGAAATCCGCAGTAAAGATCGAGAATCGGTTTCCCGTCTTGCCAGATCGAAAGGGCGGCGCCCAGTTCATCGAATTTTTCAAAGTTTTCGCGAAAAAGTGGCTCCAAGCGTTCGTGAATTTCGGCTGCGCTTAGTTGCATCGATAGAACCTGTAGTGGCAGGCGTGCCGCCTGCAATATTTAGGTGCAGCCAACGCGGCTGCCGCTACAGAAAATAGAGAGACGACCTCCATGTCGTCCGACTTTGGGCAAAAATACTCTGCGTCGCGTCGCGCTACAGTAAAAGCGCCTCGAGCTCGTCGAGACGACGCTCGAATAACCTTAGCGTGCTCTCGATCGGCGCAGGTGTCGTCATATCCACACCTGCGGCTTTCAGGGCTTCGAGCGGAAACTTCGACCCACCAGAGCGGAGGAAATCCAGGTACGCATCTACGCTTTCCGGCTCGCCGGAAAGCACGCGTTCCGACAGCGCAACTGCGGCGGAAATTCCCGTCGCATATTTATAGACATAGAACGGGTGGTAGAAATGCGGGATGCGGAGGCATTCCAGATCCAACTCAGGGTCGAGCACGAAATTTTCAGCAAAGTAGGCTTCAAGAAGTTTGCGATATTCGGATTTGAAGACGTCGAGAGTGAGCGCGTCGCCACTTTCCTCGATCGCGTGAATAATCTTTTCGAATTCAGCAAACATCGTCTGCCGGAAAAGCGTCCCGCGCAGGTCGTCAATCTGTCGATTGATGATATAAGCGCGCATTTTCGGATCGCTCGTTTGCTCGAGCAGATGGTGGGTGAGCAGTTCCTCATTGAACGTCGATGCAACCTCGGCCAGAAAGATCGGGTACTCGTAATCCTGAAAGCGCTGCGATTCTTGCGAAAACCAGGTATGCATCGAATGACCAGCTTCATGTGCGAGCGTATAAACATCCGAGAAGACGTCGTCCTTATAATTCATCAGGATGTAGGGCGGCGCGCCGTAACTTCCGGACGAAAACGCGCCGCTACGTTTGCCTTTCGTTTCATAGCGATCACACCAGCGGCCTCGCAGGCCCTCCGCTAAAATATCGACATATTGCTCTCCGAGCGGGGTGAGCGCAGCGAGAACCATCTCAACCGCGCGGTCGAAACTGGTGCGCGTTTCAATTTTTGGAACCAGCGGCACATACGTGTCGTAATGATGCAACTCCGACAACCCGAGCGCACGCTGGCGCAATTTGAAGTAGCGAAAGAGCGGATCGAGGTTGTCGCGCACGGAGGCGATCAACCCCTCATAAACAGCGACCGGGACATCGTCGGGAAACAGCGCGGCTTCAATAGCAGATGAGTAACGTCTCGCCCGCGCATGAAAGACATTCGCCTTCACCGAGTAAGCGAGTGATGTGGCAAGGGTGTATTGGTGATCTTGAAACTCCGCGTAAAACTGGTGAAAGGCGCGCTTGCGCAATTCATGATCACGCTTCACCAGAAATGAACTGAACGAATTTTGCGTAAGAGGTTTCTCCCGTCCGGCCTCGTCGGTCAAGACGCCGAATTTCATATCCACGTCAGTCAATTGGGAAAATGTGTCGTCATAACCGCTGAGCGCGACTCCACTCAGCGCGAGAAGGCGTTCCTCGGGCTCGGAAAGCACGTGCGATTTCATCCGGCGGATTTTGTGCAATTTGATCCGCCAATCGGCCAGCGCTGAATCAAGCATAAACTTTGCGAAAGTTTCGTCATCGATCGCCTGAATCTCGGGAACAACAAACGCCGCCGTTTCACCGATCTTTGTTAGCAGATTCTGAGTTTGCCCAATCCGCGCGAGGTATTCGTTTTTTGTGCTGTTCTCCGCCAGTTGAAGCGACGCGTAGTGATAAACGCGCTCGAGTTTCAGTTCGAGCGACTTCTCAAACTCAAGCAGATCGGCCAGAGTTTGCGCCGATTCCCCTACTCTGCCTTTCCAATCCTGAAGCTTCGGATACGTCTGCTGAAGCCAGGCAAAATCCTCCTGCCATTTGCCCACGTCGGCGAACAGATGCGTCAGGTCCCACTTGTCGGGCTCGGGAATTTGAGAGCGTGTTGGGACGTGCTGAGCAGTCATTTCTTAGCCACAGATAAACACGGATTGACACTGATAAAGGCTAAAAGCGTAGCGGCGATCTGATTCTTCCAGTTCAACATCTGTGTTCCATCTGTCGAAAATCGAGCGCCCCGACTATCTGTTTCGCGTTTTCTTGGATTTTTGTTTCAATTTTTTGTGCAGCGCATCGATTGCTGGGTGGCGCGCGATCAACTTGAGCGCGCGTTCGAGCAATTCTTTTCCCGGCGGAATCTTGTGCCAAGGCGATGCACCCGAGGGATGCGGCAGCGGAATGAGATGAAAGCAGTGAGCTGCGCGCTCGACGCGAAATTTGCGACCGATCACTTTCTCTAATTTTGGGCAGTCGATGAATTGCATAATAGCTAGTCGGCCGACGGGAATTACGAGACGCGGCCGCAAGATTTGGATTTCATCATCCATCCAGGAAGCGCAATTGCGAATTTCGTCTGGAGCCGGAACACGATCGCCACCGGCTGGAGTTTTGCCGGGGAAACATCGACAGACCGCTGCGAAATAGATTGCCGACCTCACGGCGGCTTCGTTCAGACCACAGAATTGATCGAACCAGCGAAACATTGTTTTACCAGCGGTGTGGGCGAAAGGGCGTTGCAACACCGGCTCACGCGGACCGGGAGCCTGGCCGATCAACATGACATTGCTCAGGACCGCCCCGCCCGAAACCGGGGTTGATTGCATGCACGGACAACGCCTGCATTGCAAGAGATGAGCGACATGGTCGTCGAGTCGAGTTTGAATCCATGATTGAACGACCATTTGAAAATGGTCAGCGCCGGAAGATCGACAATAACAAACTCAGCACGATGCTGAGGATGATGCAGGTGACGATGGGAAAATAAAATGCCGAATGATCGCGTTCGATGCGAATGTCGCCGGGCAATCGTCCCAGCCATTTCGGCGCAAATCCGCTCCAAAGAACGAGACCTACCAGCGTCATGATGACGCCGATGATGACCACGAATTTTCCCAGCTCACGCATCGAGTGAAGGTTGCGCGAATCGAGCGGAGGCACAAGGTTGAGAGCCGATGGCAGTGCAATTTCGAGATTATTACGAGACACTTGGCGTCCCGAAAACGGCAAGCGACAATGAGATTCGCACCGCCTTTCGCAAGCTGGCGCGGAAACATCATCCTGATGTCGCGAAGGACAAAGCGACGGCCGAGGAAAAGTTCAAGCAGATCAACGAGGCATACGAAGTTCTAGGCGATCCGGAGAAGCGGAAAAAATACGATCAACTCGGTGCGGATTGGAACCAGCCAGGCGGGTTCCAGCCGCCTCCGGGATGGGGAGCGCAACAGCCTGATGGGGGATTTTATCGCTACGGAGGCGGGGACGGCGGTGTCGAATTTGAATTTGGCGGAACGGGATTCAGCGACTTCTTTGAGGCGTTTTTTGGTGGAGGTCGCGGGCGTTCCGCTTTCGGCGGATTCGGTGGACGTCAAGCGACTGCGGAGCGCGGCAGCGATGTGGAAGCCGATATCATGGTCACGCTGGAAGAAGCTCTCCACGGCTCGACCAGAACCGTTTCGCTGCGGCGTGCCGGTTCGAACAAAGTTGAAAATTATCAAGTCAAGATTCCGCGTGGTGTGCACGAAGGACAACGCATCCGGCTGGCCGGCCAGGGCGAAGCGGGAGCGCGGGGCGGAAAAAGTGGCGATCTCTTTTTGCGGGTCCGCCTGGCACGCCATCCGGATTTTTCCGTTGAGGGAAGTGATTTGGTTCACGAAGTGAAAATCGAACCGTGGCGTGCGGTTCTGGGTGGCGAATTACTGGTGCCAACTCTCGAAGGAAATGTGCGGCTCAAACTTCCGCCAGGCACTCAGGGTGGGCAGCGATTTCGATTGCGAGAACGCGGCCTTCCCAGCAGCTCGGGAACGCGTGGGAATCTCTATGTAGATGTTCAGATCAATGTGCCGAAAAAATTAACCGAACGTGAACGAGAGATTTGGGGCGAATTGGCAAAACTGCACGGGGCTTAAATCACATGAAAATTTCGCTCGGAACGGACCACGCCGGTTTTCGCTACAAGGAAAAGGTAAAAGAATTGCTCGGCACACTCGGGCACGAGGTGAAAGACTGCGGCACTTTCAACGAGGAACCGGTCGATTATCCCCTTTTCATCCGCCCGGCGGCAGAGGCAGTGGCGCGCGGCGAATGCGACCGCGGGATCGTGTTCGGCGGATCGGGTAATGGGGAAGCGATGGTAGCTAACAAAGTGCACGGTGTGCGTTGCGCGCTGTGCTGGAACGAAGAGTCGACCCGCCTTTCGCGCCAACATAATGACGCCAACGTTCTCTCCATCGGTGAGCGCATGATCCCCGAAGATCTGGCACTGAAGATTGTGCGGATCTGGCTCGAAACGCCTTTCGAGGGCGGCCGGCACGAGAGACGCGTCGCGCAGTTGAATGCGATGTAATCGGTATCAAATCAATCGATCGACACAAACTGCAACCAGAAAAACGGCGCTCACAAATGCATTGCTTCGAAAAAACGCGCGATTGATTCCAGCCAGATCGAGTCTCTCGGTTTTGTGTTCGTAAAAAAGCGCCGCGGCGACGAGGGGCATTCCACAATAATAGAACAGCCCGAGTTGCGCAGTGACACCAAACGCGATGAGCGCAGCCAACATTGCAAGGTGCAGTATTTGCGCCAGACGAAGACTGCGCGCGACGCCAAGTTTCACGACAAGCGACCGAATGCCTTCGCGTCGATCAAAATCATAATCCTGCGTCGCATAAATCAGATCAAAGCCTGCGACCCAGCAAATCACGCCAGCTCCGAGGACGAACGGCGCAAGATCGACATGTCCCGTCTGCGCAATCCAAGCGCCGACCGGGGCGACTGCTAACGCAAGCCCGAGAAAGAAGTGCGTCGCACTCGTGAACCGTTTCGTGAGCGAATAAAAAAAAATCACCGCCAGAGCGACGGGCGCGAGCATGAACGTCAGTCGATTGATTGCGCCCGCAGCTAAAATAAACCCCACGGAACTCAACACGAGCGAAAAGAGGGCCGCAGATTTCGGAACGAGCAAGTGACGCGCGGCGGTACGCGGATTGCGTTGATCGAGCGACCAATCAACCAGTCGATTGAAAAGCATCGCTGCCGTGCGTGCAAACACCATGCAGACGACGACCAGCAGCAGTGTTCGTAACGAGGGGCGGCCGTTCGCGGCCACTACCAGCGCGCCGAGAGCAAATGGAAGCGCAAAAATTGTGTGGGGAAAACGAATCAGCCGAAGAAAGCGATACATCGGCCCGCCAAGTTCGGTTCTCTCAGCTTGTCGATCTTTCGAGTCCACAAGCGCGACTATTCAGAGATCGCTCTCCAGCAAACCCTGCAACCGCTCGCTCGCTCTGGACAAAATCGGCAGACCGTGCGCGAAAAGCATCCTCTCAGCTTTATAAGCCAGCAGTTTTCGTAACGACCGCCGCATTTCCTTCTCGTTCGAGCAGTACTTTGCAGGAAGAAAAGTGAAACCGTAGGGCTCAAAATTAATAAGTGCATCGCCGACGATCAGCGTCCCATCAGCCGCCTCGTGATACAGGGCAATTTCGCCAATCCCTGCACCCTCGATCTCGATCACTCGGAGTTCGTCACTGATCTTATCACCATCAGCGACGTGGCGAAAAACGAGAGAAGCGTCACAAAACGCGACGGTCGTTGCAAAGATGGGCCTCGAGAATTTTGCCGAATAATCTGTCGTTGCGCGAAGGTGATTACCGTTTGTCACAACGATTCCCGCAACACCGCCGGAACCGGCGAGATCATCGAGCGCTTCCTTCTCCAGCGGAATGGGATCGACAAGCAAGATGCCACGCGCAGTAACAATCGCGCTGGAAAAAAGATCGGCCTTAACCGCACGATCGTAAGCTTGCCAGGTGAAAAGCGACGGCGTGATCTGAACAAGGTCAGAGGCAAGTGCCATAGTCGCGGCAGCTTCGTTGATCTCGGTAGTGGAAACAAGGAGACGTAAAATTGGCCCAACGGATGTGGTGATTGCGCCCTTCAAACAGCGGGCACAACGCGTCCCACTCTTGTGCTGAGCGGCCAGCGCACAATCCGCCCGATCACGCATTCAAAAAAAGCTGATAGGCCGACAGCCGCCTGGCCGTTACCGGTCGCGCAGTCCCATGCACGTCCGCGGCCAGGTGCAATGGAGACAAGATATTCAAATAATTGTCTCGGATAATTTGGTCGAAACTTGGCGTAGTTGGCGGCATGTCCGGAGAAATGATCTTTGAACTTCATACTCGAACGAGGCGTCTGTGTCCGTGTTTACTTCCGCCATCATCCGCCGCGGGGATGACGTTTTTGACTCGGTCATACATCTCACGATAAATCCGATCGATGGCAGTTGCGGGATCCTCAAGCATCATTGATTCCTTGATCACACTCGCGTAGATCGGAAATGCAAACGGCGAGACCGCGGCCAGTTCGCGCAGTTTCCAATCAAAATTCGAGACTGCTTCAAGAAATTCGTAAGCCGCTGGCGCATCAAGAAAAGTGTGCGCGGCCTGCCGATAAGTCTCGACGAGAAGCGGATGTCGTGGCTCATGCTGTTCCAAAACCCGAAACAGCACTTCGGCGCTCCAGCTTAACTGCTTCAACTTGCGCTGCCGCCCCGGCAAATTGCGTGGGACCATCAAACCGGTTTGCGCGACTCCGCGAAATTGCCATTTCACCAACTCGGATCCTCGCAGAGCGCGTCCCAATGTTTCCTCCGCGCCATTCCGTCCAAAACAAATCCGCCAATCTTTCAGCGGCATTTCTTGAAATGGCCGGAGTGTCAGGAGAAATCCATAATCATCTATCGTTACCAGCGCATTGCCGCCGATCCGCTCCTTCACGCGCCAGGCGACGACACGCGAGACCGCATCGTTTGCGCTGCGACCAATCAGCGAATGAAAAAAATAATGTGAATAATCGCGGTTGCGATAAAGCTCGATCAGCATCTTTCTGCCGACCGGGATTTCCGAGATGCTCATTTGCGCCCGGAATTGCTCGATGATCGCTTGTGCGTTTGCGATCGAGATGCCGTAATTCTCCACCAGCCAGTCAAGCGACTCTGCCTGTCGATCTTGTCCTTCGAGGCGTGTGGCCAATTTGGTGCGCAATTTCCGCACGGCTCGCGCCACACCGGAAGTCAGCGGCATTTTCGCCGCATTCCAGCGCGGCACCGTTGGGAGCTGGCCATCAGCGCGTTCCACAAAGGCTTCATTTACTCCGGTATCGATCAATCGAACAACGCGCCCGGCAAGGACGAACAGGTCGCCGATATTGAGTTGCTTGATAAAATTTTCCTCCACTGATCCCAAACGGCGTCGTTTGAGCAGAACATCGACGAAGCCCTCCGAAACAATCGTGCCGATATTCACGAGCAAATCGCGCGCTACCCGTGGATGCGCGAGCGATACAATTCCAATGTCGATCTTGATTTTGCCGAAGAGATCGGAGTAACGCCTGGTCAGCGATTCACCACCTCCTTCAAGGTAACGCAAGATCTGATCGAACTCTTCGCGGGTCAGATCGCGAAACGGATAAGCGCGCCTAACGAGCGCGAAAATTGGCTCTTTGGCAATCGGCGCAAACGCAACAATCCCGACAATGTGCTGGGCGAGGACATCAAATGGCTTCTCCTGAATGCGAATCGGATCGAGAGCGCGCTGTCGGACGAGCTTTGCGGTCACAGTCGCCTCAACCAGATCGTTCACATTTGTCGCCACCAGCACGCCATGACTGCTGCGATTGAGCGAATGACCAGAGCGTCCGATCCGCTGAATGGCACGCGAAACACCTTTCGGCGTCGCGATCATCACGACAAGGTCAACAGCGCCAATGTCGATGCCGAGCTCGAGACTGGTTGAGCAAACCACAGCGCGCAGCTCGCCGTTCTTCAACCGGTCTTCCACTTCGAGCCGCACGCTGCGATCAAGTGACGCATGATGTGTTTCAATCTGATCTGACAATTCGGGCAACAGTTCTTTCAGTCGCAATCCGATTTGCTCCGCGGCTGAGCGGACATTTGTGAAGACGAGGACCGATTGCTGCCTCCGAATCAAATCGGCCAGCTCAGCGTAAAGTCGCACACCCGTGTACCCGGCAGGCGGATACGGATCGCGGCGGATCGGCGAAAAAACTTCGACAATCGATTTCTTTTCGACCCGCGCTTCCGCCACGAGACATGGTCGATCTTGCCCAACAAGGAAATGGGCGAGCAGATCGAGCGGCGCAGCGGTGGCGGAAAGTCCGATGCGGCAAATGGTAGGAACATCGCGCTGCGATGTCCGCGAGCGACGCTGCGCGTCGTCCCTACCTTGATTGTCTATGCCTCGGAGATATTCGAGACGTTCAAGCGAAATCGTCAGATCAGCGCCACGCTTGTTGCCAGCGAACGAATGCAGTTCATCGACCATGACGAACTGACAATTGCGAAAATGCGCCGCGTAATCTTTCTGCGCGAGCATCACCGCCAAACTCTCCGGTGTTGTGACAAGAAAATGCGCGCCTTCTTTACGAAACTTCGCGCGGTTCGCTTGTGTCGTGTCGCCCGTCCGCAAATGGATCGATAGCTTCCTATTGAGGCCCATCCCGACGATCGGCGAGCGCAAGTTTTTCTCGATATCGTAAGCAAGCGCCCGCAGCGGCGAGACGTAAATGCATTGCACGCTGGTAGGGACATCGCGCCGCGATGTCCGCGAGCGACGCAACGCATCGTTCCTGCATTCCTTGTCCAGCTTGCGAAGGAGGAAATCGAAAACGCCAAGGAACCCGGCCAGCGTTTTACCGCTCCCGGTCGGCGAAGTAAGCAGGATCGATTGTCGATCCAAGACGACCGGAACACAGAGCAATTGCGCATGAGTGAATGTGGCAAAGGTTTGACGAAACCAGTCCGCCAAACGCGGATGCAAACGCGTGAATAATTGGTGAGGCGACGTAGTGGAACTTTTCATCGGCGCGCCCGCTTCGCCGCAACGAATCCGTCCGGCGGCGGAAACGCTCGCACCCTACCGTTCCGGATTCACCGGGAAATGTTTGTTTTTGAGATGTTCCGGGACGCGCTGGGTCTGTTCCATCTCGATCTTTTCCGTCGCGGCATTCAGCGCCTCGTAAGCCTCACGACTCTTTTTCGCGTGGCACATACAGGCCGTGGCATGCGCGAGGGGAATGCGCGCTTCCGGCAATCCGACAAACTCCACCGCTTGTTGCGTCGCGATAGCGAGTGGGAGTGCTTCAGGATCAGCAAGACCAATATCTTCGCTCGCGAAGATGACGATGCGTCGCGCGATGAAGCGGAAATCTTCGCCGGCGTGCAGCATTTTCGCCAGCCAGTACATGGCGCCTTCTTCATCAGAAGCGCGCATGCTTTTGATAAACGCGCTGATCGTATCGTAGTGCGCGTCGCCAGCGCGATCGTAAACGACCGCTTTCTGCTGAATGCTTTCTTCGGCAACGGAGAGCGTGAAATGAATAGTAGGGCGAGCGTCCTCGCCTGCCTTTTTTCCGGACGCAACTGAGGACGGTTGCGCTACTTTTGGCGGCGTCGTCAAGACGCCAATCTCGAGAGCATTCAAACATTTGCGCGCGTCGCCATCGCTTAACTTCGCAAGATGCCGACACGCGTTCTTGTCGATCTTAACCGTGTAATTTCCAAGACCACGTTCCTTGTCGCCCAAAGCGCGATCGATCAATTGTTCGAGTTGCTCGACACGGAGCGGTTCGAGTTGAAAGACCTGCGAACGCGAGACGAGCGCGCTGTTTACGTAAAAGAACGGGTTGTAAGTCGTCGCACCGATGAGGCGGAG
>WNGK01002474.1_pt1 | contig 24906 bp, 24 predicted proteins | sample 5400601 | NCBI WGS metagenome assembly WNGK01 (sample SAMN13153376, study PRJNA577476) | soil metagenome | isolation source: 60 cm soil or saprolite under Garry oak tree replicate 1 | place: USA:California | collected 2016-06-15
CGGCAGCGACGGCACCGGCTCCTTACGCATCGCCCGGGCCCGAAGCAGCGGGTTCAGGTCGGCGCAATGGTCCGGGTGCCCGTGGCTGACCAGCACCGCGTCCACGTCGGCCGCGTCCAGCACCTCGAGCAGCCGGGGGAAGGTCGCGTAGCCGGGGTCGATCAGCAGCCGGAACCCGTCATGCTCGACCAGGTAGCCGCTGCACGCCTGGCCCGCCGCCGGCCACGCCCCGCATCCGCCGAGCACCGTCAGCCGCATCAGGAGCCAGCCCGGGCGATGATGTGCAGCAGCGCCGCCACCCGCCGGTACGGGTCGGTCCGCCCGGCCCGCTCCTCGCAGTCCAGCAGGATCGGCAGGTCCGGCGGCGGTTCGGCGTCACCTGGCGCCGAGTCGGGGGTCTCTGGGGCGGTGTCGGTGAAGACCCGGACCCCGTACCAGGCGGTGACCCGCAGCCCGTGATCCGCCAGCCGCCCGGTCAGGTCGGCGAGCCGGTCCGCACGGGCGGTGACCCCGATCCGGTTCTGATACCGGTCCGAGCCGAACGCCCCCGCGCACGCCACCCAGTCACCGAGCAGCCCCGGTCGCATGGCCAGCGCGTCGCCGTTGCGCACCAGCAACGACACCACGCCGCCGGGCGCCGCCAGCGCCGCGACCGTCCGCAGCACCGGGGCGGGATCCGAGGAGTACATCAGCACGCCGTGGCACAGCACGACGGGGTAGCGTGACACCCCGGACCGTTCGGCATAGTCCTCGATCAGGCCGCGCTCGACCCGCACCCGGCCGCGGACCCCGGCCGGCTCGGCGGCCAGGTCCCGCCCGAACCGGGCCAGCAGGTCCGCCGAGGCGTCCACCCCGGTCACGTGGTACCCGCGCCGGGCCAGCCGGAGGGCCTGCGTCCCCTGACCACATCCAAGATCAATAATCCGAACGGGCGCGGGTGGCAGCTCCCGCTCAAGCTGTCTCGCCACGAGTTCCTGGCGCACCACGTCCCTCAGCTTCCCCAGACGTGCCTGCCAGTTCTGCTCCCCGGCGGTGAACGCGGTGCTCACTCGCCCGGGCCCAGGTCTTTTTGCATCAGCACGGTGTCGATCCAGCGGCCGTGCTTGCGGCCGACGCCGGACAGCACGCCCGCCTGGGTGAAGCCGAACCGGCGGTGCAGCGCGGCCGACGCGTCGCTGCCGGTGTCGGCGATGACCGCGATGACCTGCCGCGCGCCCGCCGCCGCGCACCCGGCCAGCACCCCGCCGAGCAGGGCGCTGCCGATCCCGCGGCCGGTGTGGCCGGGGGAGAGGTACACGGTGTCCTCGACCGTGTGCCGGTAGGCGGGCTTGGGCCGCCACGGGCTGGCGTAGGCGAAGCCGCATACCGACCCGCCCCCCTCGACCTCGGCCACCAGGAAGGGCAGGTTCCGCCCGGCCAGGTCGCCGAGCCGCTGCCGCCAGTCCGCGGCGGCCGGCGCGACCTCCTCGAACGTGGCCACGCTGGTCGCGACGTAGTGCGCGAAGATCGCGGCGACCTGTTCGGCATCCGCCGGGGCCGCCGTGCGGACGACAGGCTGTGCTGCGGGCACCATGACTCCCTCCGGGCGGGGCGCTGAGCGGTGACGTTCCCGCGCCAATGCCAACCTAGCCTGCGGCACACCGGGACCAAAGGTCACGAACGGGTCACTGTGGTGCTCTGCTGGCGCTGCACGTGCGTCTCATGAGCAAGGGGAGGAGAGCGGGCAATGTCATCCTGGCTGGCAGTGATCGTCTTCGCGATCTTGGCCTTGTGTGCCATCGTGGTGGTGGCTAGTTATTTCCGGGGCAACCGGAGGCTGCGGACGGCGGCCGGCGCGGACCCCGCGCCCACCCCGGTCACCGCCGTGGCACCGATCCAGCCCGAGCGGGACGAGAAACTAGCGCACACCGACAGCTGGATCTGGCGCTGAATGGGCCGTGCTGAACTGGCAGCGCTGGCCGGCGGTTTCGAAACCGCCGGCCAGCGACCGTACTGCCGGGGCCTTACTTAACCTTTCACCTGAAGGCCGGGCACGGGCGGCGCGCCGCGGAACCGTCTTTCCGCCGGGAGCGTCCAAGTTCCGCGAAGGAGGCTCAGATGCATCGCCTTTCAGCCGGGCTGGCGGCTTGCCTGGTGGCCGCCGTAACCGTTGGCTGCGGATCGGTCCAGGCGGCGCCATCAGCACATCCGGGCCAGCGACCGGGCTGCCAGGGCCAGCCACCCACCATCACGCAGGCCGACAACGAGAAGACCTTCTGTGCCCGGGTCGGCGACACGGTGGCCGTGCTCCTGCACAGCAACAAGTCCAGCCGGTGGCTCCCGCCACTGGCCAGCAGCGGCGCGCTGCAGCCGACTCCCAACGGCGCGGCCTCCCTGGCCGTGGGGGTTACCGGCGGCTGGTTCGCCGCGGTCCGGCCCGGGCGGGTGCTGGTGACCTCGGTCCGGCCGCCGTGCCAGGTCGCCATCTCCGCGGAGAAGGGAGGCCTGGAGCCCGCGGACCCGGTGCCTAATCCTTATCCGCTCCGGTTCTGCCCGCCGGGGCAGCGCTTCAGCGTCTCGATTATCGTGACGAGTTAGGCACAGTCACCCATCGAACCCGGGGTTCCCCGTGCCCTGTCAGGTTAGCGATACCTGGAGGTGATGGTCATGACCGGCGAGACGATGCGCGACCTGCTCAAGCCTCTCATCGGTAAGTCCGGGCAGATTTCCATGCTAGTGAGCAGGATCGGGCCGATCGCTTTCCCGATGGCCGAGAACAAGAAGCTCACTGGTGTGGAGGTTCGCCAGGATGGCCTGGTCCGTATCGAGCGCTCGACCGGGTGGGCCGTGATCGACCCGGATCAGGTCGTCGCGGTGGTCTGGAACGACGATTCGGACAGCACGCCTGGTCAGTTCTTGTGAGCCGATGCGGAAAGCCCGCACGCGCCTGCACCAACGGCGCCTGCCCCGGCCCTCCGGCCTGCCCGGCCCTCCGGCCTGCCCCGCCACCGCTTCCCGCATGCCCCATGAGTCCCGCGCGCCCCGTCCCGGAACCCGGATCCGCCCGCCCGCCCGCGGCAGCAACCACGCCGATGTCACATCGACGTTGCCAGGGCCACCCCGATGTCACATCGGCGTGGCTCATTTCCGGAGTGAGCGTCACGCGGCGAGTCCGGGGCTGTCCCGGTAGCGGCCGAGGTGGCTGCGGCGGTGCTCCCGGCTGACGCGACAGGCCCGGCGCGACAGCTGACCGGCATTGACTCATGGATCCGGTTTCTGTCGCTGCGGCGACCGCCCGCATCGGATCGATCGTATATTCGATTTATCTCTTTATCGTACGAAATTCGCTGCATTATGATACTTTGGAAGTACAACTTGAAATGAGATGAAACGCGATGCCCTTCAGATCGGCGCCGTCACGAAGAGCGTCCAGTGTGACACAATCCGAAATCGCCATCGGCCTCGTGATCGCTGATATGGGAAGCGCCGACCAGCTTGCTCATGCCGACCCTGCCCTCCGCGTCGCCTGCCCCACCTGCGAAGCACTCAGCCATCAGCGATGCCTGGAGCGCAACCCCAAGCAATACGTCACCCCGCACGTCGAGCGTGCGGCGCTCGTAACCGGTGCCGCCACCTAAACCACAAGCGGTCCCGGCTTGCCGCTCGGCTGCGGCACGATTGCGAACAGCCCGCAAGAAGGTCCAGGGCCTCCCTGCGGGCTTCCGCTATCACGACCTGCTTTTAACCTCAGCAGTCGTAGTAGAGCTCGAACTCGTGCGGGTGCGGCCGCAGCCGGAGCTCGTCGAGCTCGACGGTCCGCTTGTAGTCCAGCCAGATCTCGATCAGGTCGTTGGTGAACACGCCGCCCTCGGTGAGGAAGGCGTGGTCGGTCTCCAGCTTATCGAGCACCGCGTCGAGGGAGCCGGGCACCTGCGGGATGGCGGCCGCCTCGTCCGGCGGCAGCTCGTACAGGTCCTTGTCCACCGGCTCCGGCGGCTCGATCTTGTTCTTGATCCCGTCCAGGCCCGCCATCAGCATCGCGGCGAAGGCGAGATACGGGTTGCAGGACGGGTCGGGGACGCGGAACTCGACGCGCTTGGCCTTCGGGTTCGTGCCGGTGATCGGGATGCGCGCGCAGGCCGAGCGGTTGCGCTGTGAGTAGACCAGGTTGACCGGGGCCTCGAAGCCGGGGACCAGCCGGTGGTAGGAGTTCGCCGTCGGGTTGGTGAACGCCAGCAGCGAGGGCGCGTGCTTGAGCAGCCCGCCGATGTAGTACCGGCCGAGGTCCGAAAGTCCGGCGTAGCCGACCTCGTCGTAGAACAGCGGCGAGCCGTCCTTCCAGATGGACTGGTGGCAGTGCATCCCGTTGCCGTTGTCACCGAACAGCGGCTTAGGCATGAACGTCACGGTCTTGCCCGCCGCCTGGGCGGTGCACTTGATGATGTACTTGAAGAGCATCAGCCTGTCGGCTTGCGCCAGCAGAGAGCTGAACCGCATGTTGATTTCCGCCTGGCCCGCGGTGCCGACCTCGTGGTGCTGCATCTCGACCTGGATGCCGGAGGCGAGCAGGTTGCTCGTCATTTCCGAGCGCAGGTCCACGAAGTGGTCCATCGGCGGCACGGGGAAATAGCCGCCCTTGTACCTGGGCTTGTAGGCGAGGTTGCCGCCGGCCTCGTCCTTGCCGCTGTTCCACGCGCCTTCCACCGAGTCGATGTGGTAGTAGCCCTCGTTCGCGGAGGTGGAGAAGCGCGCCGAGTCGAAGATGTAGAACTCAGCTTCAGGGCCGAAGTACGCCGTGTCGCCGATGCCGGTGCCGCGCAGGTAGTCCTCGGCCTTGCGGGCGACGTTGCGCGGGTCCCTGGAGTAAGGCGCGCCGGTCAGCGGGTCGTGCACGAAGAACGTGAGGTTCAGGGTCTTACGCGTGCGGAACGGGTCGATCACCGCGGTGCTCGGGTCCGGCAGCAGCTGCATGTCGGACTCGTGGATCTGCTGGAACCCGCGGATCGACGAGCCGTCGAACATGAGGCCGTCGGTGAAGACGTCTTCACTAAACGACACGCTGGGCACGGTGAAGTGCCACGGTGAAGTGCTGCATCGTTCCAGGCAGGTCACAGAACCTGACGTCGACGAACTCCACGTTTTCCTCTGCGATGAAGCGGAGGACCTCCTCGGCACTGCTGAACATCAACCCTCCTGGGTCCAGGGCACGCTTTCGGTTCTCAAGGCACGCGATTAGGACGTTAGCCGTCGGCAATTTCCGCGCCGTGTCTGATGTGTTTCACGGATGTTACGGGCCGACAGCCAAGGTCAGATCCCTATTATGGCCCGCTGCCAGCCCGATGTCCCGGAACGGATACCGTGGTGTCGTGGCCAAGAAACCCAGTACCACGCAGCTGACCGCCCCGTCGGCCACCGGCGAGCTGCCCTATCCGGGCCAGCGGTTCGGCCTGCCCGAGCGCGGCTCCGGGAGCGTGGCCAGCATGCCCCGCCGGGTACTGGCGCTGTTCATCGACTGGCTGCTCAGCATGCTGATCGCGTACTGGCTCACCGGCTCGCAGTTCTGGACCATCGCCGTCTTCGCGGTGGAGGTCTACGTGCTCACCGCGACGACCGGATTCACCGTCGGGAAGCGGCTGGTCGGCATCAGGACGATACGGACCAACGGCGGCCTGGTCGGCCTCCGGTGGGCACTGGTCCGGACGGCGATCCTGCTCACCGTGATCCCGCCGCTGCTGACCGATCGCGATCTGCGCGGCCTGCACGACCGCGCCTCGGACACCATCGTCGTCCGGCTGTAACCGGCCTCCAGAACCGGCCTCCAGCGTCGGCTTAGCGGGCCTTCGGCCTGGGCATCTTGGGCTGCCTGACGTTCCTCGGGATCGGCCCCTTCGGTGCCTGCAGCGACGGCTGCAGCGCCTTGAGTCGGTGGTTGATGTCGCTGACCGCGGCCGGCTTCAACTGGCGCGGCAGCCTCATGACCTTGCGCTGCAGTTTGCTGATCGGGACCTGCCCCTCGCCGTCCCCGACCTGGAACTCGATGATGGGCACCTCGTAAGCCACCCGGGCGACCCGCTTCTTCTCCGCCGCGAGCAAGCTGGCCAGCCCTCTGGGGGAGCCCTCGCCGACCAGGATGACGCCCGCCCGGCCCACGGCCCGGTGCACCACGTCCATGTTCCTGTTGGCGGCGATCGCCGGGGTCACCGTCCAGTTGCCGCGCATGTTCTCCAGCACGGCGGCCGCCGCGCCCGGCTGTCCCTCGATGGCCGAGTACTGCGCGGCCTGCGCGAACCTGCCGAACAAGATCGTCGTGACCAGCAGGCCAAGCAGCACGCCCAAGGGGATGAGCAGCGGGGCAAGCCCGGTGAGCAGCCCGACGACCACCAGGATCACCAGGACGCCCAGGCCGCTGCCGAGGACGATGGGCATCGCCTTCGGGTTGGACTTGCGCACCAGGCCGGCGACCATGCGGATCTGCTTCAGCCGCCCGGCCCCTGCCAGGTCCTCGGCGGCGCCCTTAGTGATGGCCGGGTCAGCGGCCTCAGACTTCCTTGACATGCGTGCCATGCTCCGCAGCATACGGTTAAGCCGCCCCGGACAGAAACCGCCGGGCGACCTGAAATCCGCGCTGCCGTAGTCTCCCGGGCGCTTATGGTGGGAGAGGCGCTCGAATGGATCGGGACGTGCCGTCTGGCTCACAGGAAGTTGTCATGAGACTGCGGCCGCATCGGCGGAACCTTGTCGTATGGAATTCGTCCGCTGTCCCGGCCGGCAGGTTCGGGGGCAGGCGGAGTCCGCGGCGCACACGACCACCACGCACCAGGCGGTTCCGCTGGTGGCTTCGTACCGGCGCGCTGCTCATGGTCCTCGGTGTCCTGCGGATCGTCCGCACGGCGCGGGTCCGCTGGGAGCCCGTGTCACTCTTCGTCGGCGTCCTGCTCATGGTCATCGGGTTCGTGCTGCCCGCCGTCGCCGGGGCCTTTCTGCTCGGGCTGCTGGTCCTTATCGTCGCCCTGCTGAAGGGAATAAGGGAACAACGCCAGGAACGCGACCCAGCCGGCGGAGGGTCTGGCCCTTAGAGAGCCGGGGCCGAATCGGCCCGCTGCTCGATGGCCTGCGCGTACAGCCGCCCGGCCCGGTAGGAGGACCGCACCAGCGGCCCGGACATCACGCCTGCGAACCCGAGTTCCTCCGCCTCCTCGCGCAGCTCCACGAACTCCTCGGGCTTGACCCAGCGCTCCACCGGATGGTGCCGCGGCGTCGGCCGAAGGTACTGGGTGATCGTCAGCAGGTCGCAGCCGACGGCGCGCAGGTCCGTCATGGCCTCGGTGATCTCGTGCCGCTCCTCGCCCAGCCCGAGGATCAGGTTGGACTTCGTGACCAGCCGCGCCTCGCGGGCCGCGCGCAGCACGTCGAGCGAGCGCGAGTACCGGAAGCCGGGCCTGATCCGCCGGAAGATCCGCGGCACGGTCTCGATGTTGTGGGCTAGGACTTCCGGCTGGGCGTCGAAGACCAGCGCCAGCCGGCCCGGCTCGGCGTTGAAGTCGGGAATGAGCAGTTCCACGCCGCAGCCTGGGATGGCGGCGTGGATCTCGCGGCAGACTTGCGCGTACAGCCACGCGCCGCCGTCGGCCAGGTCGTCACGCGCGACGCCGGTCACGGTCGCGTACTTCAGGCCCATGGCGGCGACGGACTCCGCGACCCGCCGCGGCTCGCCCTCGTCGAGCGGCAGCGGCTTGCCGGTGTCGATCTGGCAGAAGTCGCACCGCCGGGTGCACTGGTCGCCGCCGATGAGGAAGGTCGCCTCGCGGTCCTCCCAGCACTCGAAGATGTTCGGGCAGCCGGCTTCCTCGCAGACCGTGTGCAGGCCTTCGCTCCGGACCAGCGTCTTCAGCTCCGTGTAGGACGGCCCGGTGCGCAGCCTGGTCTTGATCCACGGCGGCTTCCGCTCGATCGGGACCTGGCTGTTGCGGGCTTCGAGGCGGAGCATGCGCCGGCCTTCGGGTGCGAGTACCACCCCTCCAGGGTATGTCGCCGCCGGCCCATGGCCGTAAGGGGCACAGCATGATCTTGAGCACGCTGCGCGGCCTGATCTAACGGGCCGCCGCCAGCGGGACGGCGGCGAGCGTTTCCGGCCTCGGGCCGGCCAGCACGCCGGGGTCGTGTACGTGCCGCCAGGCGCGGTACCCGAGGACGTCGGCGAGGTGGCGTTTCATCACCTGCGTCAGCTGGGCCACCGTGATGTCGCGGCCGGTCTCGGCGGACAGCGTGGTCACTCCGGCGTCACGAATGCCGCACGGGACGATCCGGTCGTACCAGGACAGGTCGCAGTCGGCGTTCAGCGCGAACCCGTGCATGGTGACGCCGCGCGCCACCCGCGCGCCGATCGCGCCCACCTTCCGGTCTGGCGCGCCCTCGTCGCCGCGTACCCAGGCGCCGCTGCGCCCGGCCACGCGTTCGGTGGCCACGCCGAACTCCGCGCACGTCCGGATCATGGCCTCCTCGAGCGCGCGCACGTAGGCCACCACGTCCAGCGGCTCGCGGAGCTTTATGATCGGGTACCCGGTCAGTTGCCCGGGACCGTGCCAGGTGATCTTGCCGCCACGGTCCACGTCGATGACCGGCGCCCCCGGATCGCCGAACGGCCGGTCGGACGCCGCCGTCCGCTTGCCGGCCGTGTACACCGGCTCGTGCTCGAGCAGCAGGCAGCTGTCGGGAGCCTCATCTGCCACCCGCCGGGCGTGCACACGCCGCTGCAGGTCCCAGCCTTCGCGGTACTCCACGGGAACGGCGCCGAAGTCAAGATAGACAAACTCGCTCACTTTGCCCAGCTTACGCGCGGCCGGGCCACGGCAGGCCGGGCCGGCGCACAGGGTCGCCGGCTCACGGCGCAGGGACCGCACAGCTAGCACGCAGCCGGCAGGAGGACAATGAGGAGGTGATAGATAAGGCCGAATTGCGCCGGCTGAGCCGGGCCGAGCGCCAGGAACTGGCCGCCTTGCTCGCCGAACTCGACGAGCCCGCTACCCCGGGCGGGGCTGCCACCTCCGGCGAGCCAGTCGCCCCAGGCGAGACCGCCGCCTGCGACGGGCCCGACCTGGTCGCGGCCAACCCGTACCGGATCGACTCGACGCTGCGGCGGGAACGGCGGCTGGCGCTGCTAGTCTCGGCGGCCTGCTGCGTGGTCCTGGCCGGCTGGATCGTCCTGCTCGCCGCCACCCTGCCGCACCAGTTCGACGCGCATCACTGGCGTGCCGTCTGGGTGAACTTCGACGTGTTCCTGCTCGCGGCGTTCACCGCGACCGCGTGGGCGATCTGGCGGCAGCGGCAGGTCCTGATCTTGCTGCTGGTGCTCATCGGCACCATGCTGTGCTGCGACGCGTGGTTCGACGTCGGCACGTCGCTGGCGACGCGCGGGTTCACGATAAGCCTGCTGTCCGCGGTCTTCGCCGAGCTGCCGCTCGCCTTCCTGGCCTTCGCCGGGGCGCGACGCCTGCTCAGGGCCACGGTCGCCGCCGGGATCCTGGCCGGCGCCAGAGCCCAGTTCGGCCAGGCGGCCCAGGTCGGCCGGGTGGCCCAGGTCGGCCAGCCGACCCTGGTCGGCGCCGGGGCCCCGGCCAGCGCCGCCGCGGCCAGCCCAGGTACCCCCGACTGGGCCCAGGTCGGCAACTGGGGCCGGAGCTGCGCGGGTCAGTCCCTTCGTCGCGCGCGGCTGGCCGGGGCCGGTCTCGACGAGGCCCTGCCGCGCCGCCGCGGCCAGCGCCGCGCCTGGCGCGCCGGGCGAGCCCGTCAGTCGGCCTGACCGCGCCAGGCGCAGAATGGAAATGTGATCATTGAGGCTGAACTACGCCGGATGACCCCGGATGAGCGGCGTCAGCTGGCCCGCACCCTGGCCGCCATTGACCGGCCGCACCCGCTTCTGGATCCCAGGCTCCGGCGGCGCAGGCGGTTCGGCCTGCTGTTCATGACGGCGTGCTGCCTCGGGCTGGCCGCCTGGATCGCGATCCTCATCCTGACCTTGCCCGGGCGCTATACCTCGCACGACTGGCGGGCCGCGTGGGTCGGCCTGGACATCGCTGAACTAGCCGGCTTCGCCGCGACCGCCTGGGCGGCCTGGAACCAGCGCCAGGTCCTCATCTTCTTCATGATCATCACCGGCACGCTGCTCGTCTGCGACGCGTGGTTCGACCTGGCCCTCGACTATGGCTCGCGCGGTTTCACGATGAGCCTCGTCTCCGCTCTAGTGGCCGAGCTGCCGTTGGCCCTGCTGCTGTTCACCAGCGCTCGGCGGCTGGTCCGGGTCACTATCCAGGCGATGATGCAGCTCAGCGGGGTCGCGGGGCCCGTTCCGCCGCTATGGCGGATCCCGCTGTTCGCGGACGGCCTGGAAGAGGCGCTGCCGACCCGGTTCAGGCCCCGGGCCGCGGAAGCCGAGGCCACAGCGGAGGCCGAGGCTACAGCGGAGGCCGAGGCACAAATCACGGCCGATGTCACAGCCGCCGAAGGTCCCTCGTCTTTAGGGATCAGACGATCCCGAGGGGAGAACCGTGGACCCGAGCCAGTACACCGAATACCGCCCGCTGATGTTCTCGATCGCCTACCGGATGACCGGCAGCGTCGGCGATGCCGAGGACATCGTGCAAGAGGCCTTCCTGCGGGCCGGCAAGGACGCCGAGGTCGAGTCGCCCAAGGCGTACCTGGCCACGATCACCACCCGGCTGGCCATCGACCACCTGCGCTCGGCCCGCGTCCGCCGCGAGTCCTACGTCGGGACCTGGCTCCCCGAGCCGCTCATCGGGACCGGTTTCGGGGATTTCGGGGGTTTGAGGGGCGAGCCCGATCCGGCCGAACTCGCCGAGACCTCCGACTCCCTGTCGATGGCGTTCCTGGTGCTGCTGGAGAGCCTGGCCCCGGCCGAACGCGCCGTGTTCCTCCTCCGCGAGGTGTTCGGCTACGCGTACCAGGAGATCGCCGGCATCACGGGCAAGACCGAGGCCGCCTGCCGGCAGATCTTCACCCGGGCCCGCCGCCGCATCGACGAGGGACGGCCGCGGTTCGAGACGTCCCGCGCCGAGGGCGAGGAGCTCACCGCCCTGTTCCTGGCCGCGGCGGGCGGCGGCGACATGACCAGCCTGCTCGAGCGGCTGGCCCCGGACGTGGTGTTCTACGGGGACAGCGGCGGCAAGGGCGAGACGACGTTCATCGCCCCGGTGTTCGGCCGCGAGAAGGTGGCCGAGGTGATCAGGATCCAGGTCAGCCGGACCCTGCACCTGGGCGCCTCGCTCCGCGCCGCCTGGGTGAACAGGCAGCCGGGCGTCCTGGCCTGTGACGCCGACGGCGACCTGATCGCGGTCATCGCGCTCGACGTGCTCGACGGCCAGGTGCTGGCCATCCGGACGATCGCCAACCCGGAGAAGCTGCAGCATGTCGGTCCGGTCTCGCAAACCTGGCACCTGCGCTGGAGCGAACAGGGCGAGGAGAGCTGAGGTGTCACGCCCGCGGGGGTGGCTGCGTCTCAGAGGGCGTACACGCAAAGGGCACAGGAAAGGAAAGGGATCATGCGAGTCTTCGTCGCGGGGGCGACCGGAGTGATCGGTCAGTACCTGGTTCCCAGCCTGGTCGCGGCCGGACACGAAGTCACCGGCAGCACGCGCTCGCCGGCCAAGGCGATCCAGCTGAAGAGCGCCGGCGCGACGCCCGCCATTGTCGACGGCCTGGACCGTCAGGCCGTACTCGAGACGGTCAGGGCCGCGCAGCCGGACGTCATCGTGCACCAGATGACCGCGCTGGCCAGCATGCGCAACTTCCGCAACTTCGACCAGGAATTCGCGGTGACCAACGAGCTGCGCAGCAAGGGCACCGACTACCTGCTGGAAGCCGCTCAGCAGGTCGGCGTCCGCCGGTTCATCGCGCAGAGCTTCATCGGCTGGAACAACGCCAGGACCGGCGGCCTGGTCAAGACGGAAACCGATCCGCTGGACCCCGACCCGCTCCCGGCGACCAGGCAGTCCATGGCGGCGATCAGGCATGTCGAGGAGACCGTGCCCGGCGCGGTGCCCGAGGGGCTGGTGCTGCGCTACGGCATGTTCTACGGCCCGGGCGCGTCTGAGTCCATGCTCGATGTGGTGAAGAAGCGGCGGATGCCCGTCGTCGGCGGGGGCACGGGCATCTGGTCCTTCACCGAGGTCACCGACGCCGCGGCCGCGACCGCCGCCGCCGTCACCCGCGGCGCGCCCGGCATCTACAACGTCGTCGACGACGATCCGGCGCCGGTCGCGCAGTGGCTGCCCTACCTGTCGGGGTGCCTCGGCGTGAAGCCGCCCATGCACGCGCCGGCCTGGCTGGGCAAGCTGCTGGCCGGCGAGCTCGTCGTCTCGCTGATGACCGAGGTCCGCGGTTCGTCCAACGCCAAGGCCAAGCGGGAGCTCGGCTGGGCGCCCAGGTACCCCAGCTGGCGGGACGGCTTCCCGGTCTGGGTGAAAGCGGCGGAGCAGGACCGTGCCGCCTGAGGGCCAGAGCGCGGCGGACTACGCGGAGTTCAGGCCGCTGATGTTCTCGATCGCCTACCGGATGACCGGGAGCATCAGCGACGCCGAGGACATCGTCCAGGAGGCCTTCCTGCGGCTGACCCGGGTGCTGCGCGACGGCGCCAGCATCGACTCGCCCAAGGCCTACCTGGCCACCGCCACCACCCGGCTGGCCATCAGCCACCTGCGGTCGGCGCGGGTGCGGCGGGAATCCTACGTGGGCGCCTGGCTGCCCGAACCGCTCCTCGCCGACACTGATCCCGGCCCGGCGGAGCGTGCGGAGATGTCCGATTCACTGTCCATGGCTTTCCTTGTGCTGCTGGAGAGCCTGACGCCGACCGAACGCGCGGTGTTCCTGCTGCATGAGGTGTTCGGCTACGACTACAAGGAGATCGCGGAGATCACCGGCAAGTCCGAGCCGAACTGCCGTCAGATCCTCGTCCGGGCCCGGCACCACGTCGATGACGGCAAGCCGCGCTTCGAGGCCTCCCGCGAGCAGCGGGACGAGGTGGCCCGCCGGTTCTTCGCCGCTGCCGCGGGCGGCGACATGGCCGACTTGCTCGAGCTGCTCGCCCCCGACGTGGTCGCCATCGGCGACGGCGGCGGCAAGGCTTGGGCCTCGGTCAGGCCGGTCCACGGGGCCCAGCAGGTCGCCCGGTTCGTCGCCGGGCTGTTCCGCCGGGGCGAGAAGATGGGCGCTTACGCCGTCCCGACCTGGGTCAACGGGCAGCCAGGCGCCGTTACCCACGACGCCGAAGGCCGGGTCCTCAACGTCTTCGCCCTCGACATCGCCGACGGCATGGTGCAGGCGATCAGGTCCGTGGTGAACCCCGACAAGCTGCACCACCTGGGGCCGGTCTCCGATGAGGCTCTGCGGGTGAGGCCGGAGGACCTGCCCCCGGGCTAGCACTGCGGGTGCCGCGGGACTTACCCTGTCCGCCATGGCCACCGACTTCACCGAGGAAACCGCCGCCGACGCGGTCGTCGACAGTTTCGCGAAGACCCCGGACCCGCGGCTGCGCGAGTTGCTGAGCAGCCTGGTCCGGCACCTGCACGCGTTCGTCAGGGAAACCGAGCCCACCATCGCCGAATGGGAGCGGGCCATCGAGTTCCTCACCGCGACCGGGCAGAAATGCGACGACGAGCGGCAGGAATTCATCCTGCTCTCCGACGTGCTCGGCATTTCCATGCTGGTGGAGACGATCAACAACAGGAAATCGGGCGGCGCTACGGAATCGACCGTGCTCGGCCCGTTCCACGTGGTGAAATCCCCGCGCCGGGAACTCGGCGAGTCTATCGATTTCGTCGGGACAGGCACGCCGTGCGTGGTCATCGGCCGGGTGCTCTCGGCCGACGGCGCGCCCCTGCCGGGCGCCGAACTCGACGTCTGGCAGGCCAGCGACCAGGGCTTCTATGATGTCCAGCAGCCTGACGTGCAGCCGCGGGCCAACGGCCGCGGCCTGTTCACCGCCGATGCGGACGGGGCCTTCTGGTTCCGCACGATCGTGCCGAGCCATTACCCGATACCGACCGACGGCCCGGTCGGCACGCTGCTGTTGTCGACCGAACGGCACCCGTACCGCCCGGCGCACATCCATTTCATCGTGACCGCTCCCGGGCACCGGGCGCTGACCACGCACATTTTCGTGGCGGGCAGCCCGTACATCGAATCGGATGCGGTGTTCGCGGTGAAGAAAAGCCTGATCAAGGAATTCAGCCTCGTCGAGGACCCCGAGCAGGCGGCCAGGTACGGTCTGGCCGGATCGTTCTGCCTCGCGAATTTCGACATCATCCTGCAGCCGGCCGCGGAAAACTGACGGTCCCTTGCCATAGCCGGCTTCCTTGCCCGTCATTAAGCTCTCGACACCTCTCAGCTGACAGCCTGTTTCGGTTTGCCATACGGCAGGCGCGCGACCCTGCTAGCGGTACCGCGGGTAGTGCAGCCAGCGTCTAGGGCCGGCGGATGCTGGCTGTGATGCCAGATCGCCGGCGGCGGGCGATGCTAGCTGTAAGCCGAACCGGCCCGTTCGCCGGCACTGTGACGGACTGGAGCAAGCCGGGTGGCCGGCCGGGAGCGCCCAGACTGGCTGGCATAAGCCGCACTCTCTCGCCACCCCAGTTGAGCGGGTTCGGTTCGTCATAATTAGCCCGCTTTGCCCGGGTATTCTGGGCGGCCGAGACGACCGCACGCAGGGCGCGATTGTGGGAGGGCTCCGTGCTTCAGGCAATGTTGCTCGCGGCAATCGTGGCCGCGCCGCTCGGGTCGACGGCTCTGTTCCTGCCCGCGCGGCGGCACGCGCACGACACCGGAGTCGGGCCGGCCGTGCGGCGGTTCGTGCTCGCCATAGTCGGCACCGTGGTGGTCGCCGCGGCCGCGGCGGGCCTGCTGCGGCTGTTGAAGGCGTCCGAGCACAACCTGGTGACCGGTGTCGCCGGCCTGGTGTTCGCGAGCCTGGTCTGGCTCCCCGTGACCAGGCGATGGTCAGCGCGAGCCCATGTGTGCTGGGCGTCGAGTGTGTTCCTGTTCGTGGTCTACCTGACCTATGCGCTTGAGTGGACGTTCAACAGTCACCTCGGGCCTGTCAGCACCATTGGCGGCGTGCTGCTCTGGCTGCTCGAGGTCTTCGCGGCGCTGCTGAGCTGTGCGTACCTGTGGGAGATCTGCGATGCTCTCGGCACCGAGCACTGGCGGCGCCGGATCACGCCGGCGACGAGGCTGTCCATGCCGGACGGCGACCTGCCCATGATCAGCCTGCACGTCCCGGCGCACAACGAGCCGCCGGCCATGGTCATCGAGACGCTCCGCTCGCTGCTCCGCCTCGATTACCCCCGCTACGAGGTCATTCTCATCGATGACAACACCGATGACGAGGCTCTGTGGCGTCCGGTGGAAGCCTGGTGTGGCAGGCACGGGGTCAAGTTCGCGCACCTGGACAACTGGCCGGGTTATAAGTCGGGCGCGCTGAATTACGCGCTGCGCAAGCTCACCTCGCCCGATGCCGAGATCATCGGCGTGGTCGACTCTGACTACCAGCTCCAGCCCGGGTTCCTGCGCCGCTGCGCGCCGGCGTTCGCCGACCCGTGGATCGGCTTCGTCCAGGCACCGCAGGATTACCGCGACTGGACGCAGGCGCGCTACTACCGGCGGCTGTACTACTCCTACAAGTACTTTTTCGCTGTCTCCCAGCCGTCGCGCAACGAGCACAACGGGGCCATCTTCGCCGGCACCATGGGGCTGATCCGCAGGGTAGCCCTCGATGAGCTCGGCGGCTGGGACGAGTGGTGCATCACGGAGGACGCCGAGATATCCCTCCGGCTGCTCCGGGCGGGCTGGTCGGGCCTGCACGTGGACCAGTCGTGGGGCTATGGGATCATGCCGCTGACGTTCGAGGCGCTCAAGGGGCAGCGGTACCGATGGTGCTTCGGCGGCATCCAACTGCTGCGCATGCACTGGCGCTCGCTGATGCCCGGGCGGCAGAGCCGGGAGAATCACCTGACCACCGGCCAGCGCTGGGCCTACCTGGCCGGCGGCGTGCAGTGGTACGGGGACCTGCTCGGCCTGTTCTTCTTCATCTTCCTACTGGCCGGCGCGGCCAACCTGGCCACCGGCGGCGGCCAGCTGTTCCGCAAGCTCACCCTGTTCCTGGTCGCGGCCGTGCCGGTGATGGTGCTGCTCGGGCTGGTCCGCGCGGTGGCCCTGCTGCGCCGCGGCACTGGCGCGACCTGGCGGGACGCGATCGGCGCGTTCTTCATCTGGCAGTCCACCTCGCTGGTGGTGGCGCGCGCGTCGGTGCTCGGCCTGTTCGCCCGCAAGGCCGCGTTCCTGCGCACCCCGAAGACCAGCGAGCGGACGAAGTGGTGGGAGGCGCTGCGGGCCAACTGGGCGGAGTCCGCGCTCGCGCTGTTCGGCTTCCTCGGCATCGCGGGCGCCCTGACCAAGACGAACCAGCTGAGCGGGCCGCTGCTGGCCGGCCTGCTGCTGTTCCCCACGCTCGGTATGGCCGCCGCGCCCGTCAACAGCTGGGCCGCCCGCCGGGCCGCGCTGCCCGCCTGGCTGCGTGACCGGCGGACCACCGAGTACCGCCGCGACCGCCGGGCGTTCGCCGCCGGCGTGGCCACCGGGGGAGCGGTCGCCGTCCTTGGCGTCGCCATCGCCGCCCTGGCCCTGCTGTTCACCGGCCACCCCGCGGTGCAGACCCCGAACCTGGTCGGCCCCGCCCGCGGCAGTTCCGCTCCCGCCACCCCATCCCGCTCGCCCTCTACCTCCACCTCTCCGTCCGCCACGGCCACCCCCACCACGTCGCCATCGGCCTCACCAACCACTAGTCCCACTCCCAGCTCGAGCTCCTCCGCGACCCCCTCCGTTACCCCGTCCACCTCCGCGACCCCGACCGCGACAGGATCCCCGACACCTCCGTAACCACCCCTGGCAAACCGGCGCGCGCTATGCTGTCAACCGGTTCTGCAAGCGCTAGCGGAACGGCCTGCGATGACCAACGACGGTCCCACCCACGCGCCTCCGCCGTCCTCGGCGGATCGCCTGTCGGCACGCGAATTGCTCGCCCTGGTGCTTGGCCGGGACGCCGTGCAGGCGCCGGGCGTCGCCGACGGCGGGCCATGGCCTGCCGGGGGAACGCTGCTGCCGCCCCCGCTCCAGCTCTTCGTGCTGAGCTTCCTGATGCTCTTCGTCGAGCTGGCGCTCATCCGGTGGTCCGGGGCGCTAGTCATCTTTCTGTCCTACTTCTCCAACTTCGTCCTGCTGGGCAGCTTCCTCGGCATCGGCATCGGGTTCCTGCGGGCCCGGTCCCGGGTGAACCTCTTCCCCTGGTCCCCGGTGGCGCTGGCCCTGCTGATCCTTTTTGTCCGGGCGTTCCCGGTCGAGGTCATCCGTTCCGGACACCAGCTCCTGTTCTTCGGCTCCGGGACGTTCCATGCCAGCGGTCCGCCCCCGTGGGTCACGCTGCCCGTCGTGTTCCTGGCCGTGGCCGCCGTCATGGCGACGATCGGCGAGGGCGTCGCCCGTACGTTCGTGCGGTTCCGGCCGCTGGACGCCTACCGGCTGGACATCGCGGGCAGCATCGCCGGCATCGCAGCCTTCTCACTGCTCTCGTTCCTCGACGCCAAGCCGGTTGTGTGGGCGCTCATCGTCGCGCTGGTCATGCTGCTGCTCTTCGGCAGGCGAGTCGGCCTTCTCCAGGTCACCGCGGTGGTGGCTCTGGTGATGCTGCTCTGGTCCGAGTCCCTGTCGTCCACCGACATCTGGTCGCCCTACTACCGCATCTCGTACACGAAGGCGGGCGATCAGTATGCCGTCAACGTGAACGGGATACCGCACCAGAACATCATCCCGGCCCGCAAGCTGCAATTGGTCTACTCCCTGCCGTATCAGCATGCTCCGGGCAATCCGCTCAACAATGTCCTGATCGTCGGCGCCGGTACCGGCGACGACGTCGCGAACGCCCTCCTGAAGGGCGCCAAGCACATCGATGCGGTGGAGATCGATCCCGAGCTGTACCAGCTGGGCAAGCGGCTGAACCCGGACCACCCCTACCAGAACCCCCGGGTCTCCGTGCATATCAACGACGGCCGGGCCTTCCTCGAGCGGACGCACACGAAGTACGACATGATCCTGTTCGCCCTGCCCGACTCGCTGACCCTGGTGGCCGGGCAGTCCTCGCTGCGGCTGGAGAGCTACCTGTTCACCCTCCAGGCGATGGAAGCGGCGAAAGCGCACCTGAACCCCGGCGATGGCCTGTTCGCCATGTACAACTACTACCGGACGACGTGGCTCCGCGACCGGCTGGCGAACACCCTGGAGGTGGCCTACGGGCACGCCCCCTGCGCCGACAACGAGGGCTTCTCGCTCTCCATGCTCTCTATCACCGTCAACCCGTCCGTGATGCACTGCAGCACCATCTGGCCGCGCCCGGCGAACGTCGTCCCGCCGGCCACCGACGACCATCCGTTCGTCTACCTGGACGGTAACTCGATACCCTCGCTCTACTTGATAACGCTTGGCCTGATCCTGCTGGCATCGATCGTGCTGGTGCGCACCGTATCCGGCCCGTACCGCAGGATGAGCGGCTATCTCGACCTGTTCTTCATGGGCGCGGCGTTCCTGCTGCTCGAGACGAAGAACATCGTGCAGTTCGCGCTGCTGTTCGGCACTACCTGGTTCGTTAACGCGCTGGTGACAGCGGGTGTCCTGGTGTCGGTGTTCGCCGCGGTGGAGGTGTCGCGGCACGTGGTCTTCCGGCGGCCGGCCTTGCTGTACGCCGCCCTGCTCGCCGCGCTGATCGTGGCCTGGGCGGTACCGCCGTCGTCGCTGCTGTCCCTGTCGCCGCTGCCCCGCTTCGTCCTGGCGGTGATCATCGCCTTCGCGCCGATCTTCCTCGCCAACATGGTCTTCGCCCAGCGCTTCCGCGACACTGCCGACTCAGGCACGGCCTTCGGGGCCAACTTGCTCGGCGCGATGGTCGGCGGGATCCTGGAGTACGCCTCGCTTGTCGTCGGGTACCGCTGGCTGCTCGTCTTCGTGGCGGTGCTCTACGGCCTGGCGTTCCTCACCGGATACCGCCACCTGCGGATTGCCGGCCCTATAGCCGCGCGGACGCCCCAGCCCGCCGCCCAATCCCGCTCCAGCACCACCAGCCCCTAACCACCGAGTCGCCCCGCCCGAGTACCGCAACCCAGCCTCCACTCCGCTCCCCAAACGGTCGGTGGGCCCCTGGGTACGTTCTTACGTACCCTGTGCGCCACCGAGCCCGAACGCTTCGCGTCGGCCGGTGACGCCGGTGGGCCCCTGCGTACGTTCTTAGGTACGCAGGGGCCCACCGACCCACTGAGGGCTGGCGGAGGAGGGAGCGGGCAGCGCCAATTTGTCAGTGGGCGGTGACAAGCTGTGCGCATGCCACGTAAGTCCGAATTCGACGAGGTGCGCCTGGACCGCATCCTGAATGAGCAGCATCGCGTCATCTCTCGTGCCCAGGTGCTCGCGTGCAGCATGTCCCCGCGTGCCTTGCACCATCGAATCGCGGCGGCGGGTCCCTGGCAGCGGCTGCTGCCTGGCGTCTACCTGACCGTCACCGGGACGGTGACCCAGGATCAGCGCGAGATGGCCGCGCTGCTCTACGCGGGCCGGATAAGCCTGATAACCGGGCCGACCGCCGTGCGGCGGCACCGTCTGCGCTCGCCGGGACCTGACGTCGTGGACGTGCTGATTCCCTGGAACTGCCGTCGGCAGAGCGTTGCGTTCGTGCGGGTGCACCGCACCCGTAAGCTGCCGAAGCAGATGTTCGTCACCGGCAAGATCCGCTTCGCCGAGGCGCCGCGGGCGGTGGCGGACGCGGCGCGCTTCCTGACTCGCTTCGACGACGTGCGGGCCGTGGTGTGCGAAGCCGTCCAGCGGAGGGCCTGCACCGTGGCCGAGTTGACCGCAGAACTCGAAGCCGGGCCTTCGGCTGGGTCGGCGCTCCTGCGGGAGGCGCTCGCCGAGGTCGCCGATGGCGTCCGCTCGGTCGCCGAGGCGGATTTCCGTGTCCTGATCCTGCGTTCCGGCCTGCCCAAGCCGGTGTTCAACGCGCAGCTCTTCGACGCGGACGGCACGTTCATCGCCATGGTCGACGCCTGGTGGCAGGACGCAGGCGTGGCAGCCGAAATCGACTCGCACGCTTACCACCTGGCCGCCGAGGACCAGGACCGCACCACCAAACGGCACGACGAGCTTCTCGCCCATGGCGTTCTCCCGCTGCACTTCCCGCCCAAGCGCATAAAGACCGATGCTCCCGGCATCATCAGGGAAATCCGCATGGCGATCGAGAAGGGACTCCAGCGCCCGCCGCTGGCGGTGAAGGGACTTCCCTCGGTGGACTAGCCGGAGAGAGCCGCGGGGCGCCAGGCGAAGGGGCAGGCCGCCGAAGGGCAAGGCCGCCGAAGGGCAAGGCCGCCGAAGGGCAAGGCCGCCGAAGGGCAAGGCCGCCGAAGGGGCAGGCGAAGGAGAAGGCTGCGGGGAAAGGCGCCAGGTCGCCGGGAGAGGAACCGGGGCCGCCAAGAAAGGGCGCCGGGGATTCAGCGGGATGCTAGCTCGGCGGACAGGGCCTCGGGCAGGGTGGGGTAGCGGAACTCGTAGCCGGCCTCCTGCAGGCGCCTGGGCAGGACTCGGGCGCTGGTCAGCAGTTCGACGGCGGCCTCGCCCAGGGCCAGGCGCAGCGCCGGGGCGGGCACCCGCAGCCAGGGCAGGTCACGGCGGCCGACGGCGGCGGTGAGCGCGGCGGTGAACTCGGCGTTCGTGGCCGGTGCGGGGGCGGTGAGGTTGACCGGGCCGCTGATGTCCTTGCGGTCGAGCAGGAACCTGATCACGCCGATCTCGTCGGACAGTGAGATCCAGCTCATGGCCTGGCGCCCGGACGCGAACCTGGGGCACAAGCCCAGCCGGGCCAGCGGGAGCAGCCGGGCGAGCAACCCGCCGTGGGGGGTGAGGACCAGGCCGCTGCGGGTGTGCACGACGCGGATGCCGGCGTCCGCGGCCGGCCCGGCGGCCGCCTCCCAGTCCCGGACCAGCCGCGCGAGGAACGCCTGCCCGGATGGCGCGGACTCGTCGGCCGCGCGCCCGCCGGTGTCGCCGTACCAGCCGATGGCCGAGGCCGCCACCAGGGTCGCGAGCGGCGGATCGAGCTTGGCCAGCGCGCCCGCCAGCGCCCGCGTGCCGAGGACCCGGCTGGCCCTGATCTCCGCCTTGTACCTGGCCGTCCAGCGGTGGTCGGCCACCCCCGCGCCGGCCAGGTGCACGCAGGCCCCGAGCTCGTCCAGGGCGGACGAGCCCGGCGTACCGGAGGCGATCAGCCCGGCGTCGGCCGCGCGCGGGTCCCAGCGGACCTCGTCGGCGGCTCGCGGCGCCCGGCGGACGAGCCTGATCACCTCGTGGCCGTCGGCGCGCAGGCTGGTCACAAGCGCGGTGCCGATGAGACCGGACGAGCCGGTGACCGCGACCTTCATGCGCTGCGGTGCAACCTTGTCACCGTGACCGTCAGCTAGAGGCCGAGTTCGGCCTCGAAGGCCCCTTCTTCCAGTCGGCTCTTCACCGTGGTGAGGAACCGGGCCGCGTCGGCGCCGTCGACCAGCCGGTGGTCGTAGGTGAGCGCGAGATACACCATCGAGCGCACCGCGATCACCTCGCCGAGGGCAGGGTCCTCGACCACGACGGGCCGCTTGACGACCGTGCCGGTGCCCAGGATCGCGACCTGCGGCTGGTTGATGATGGGCGTGTCGAACAGGGCGCCGCGGCTGCCCGTGTTGGTCAGCGTGAACGTCCCGCCAGCCAGCTCGTCCGGCGTGACCTGCCCGGACCTGGTCCGGTTCGCCAGATCGCTGATCTTGCGCGCCAGACCGCCGATATTCAGGTCGCCCGCGTTGTGGATGACCGGCACCATCAGCCCGCGCTCGGTGTCGACCGCGATCCCGACGTGCTCCGCGTCGTGGTAGGTGACCTGGTCCCCGTCGATCACCGCGTTCAGCTTCGGGTGTACCTTCAGCGCCTCGACGGCGGCGAGCGCGAAGAAGGGCAGGAAGCTCAGCTTGACGCCCTCCCGGGCCTCGAAGTCCTGCCTGGCCTGGTCGCGCAGCCGCGCGATGGCCGTCACGTCGGCCTCCACCACCGTGGTGAGCTGAGCCGAGACGCGCAGCGACTCGACCATCCGCTGGGCGATGACCTGGCGGGGCCTGGACATCCGCTGGGTCGTGCCGCGCAGCGAGGAAGGCACCACGGCCGGGCGCGGTGCCGGAGCCGACTGTGCCGCACGGGTCTGCTGCGGTGCCTGAGACGCCTGGGGCTGGGGAGCCTGTGGAGTCTGGGCGGCCGCGGCCGGCTGGGCGGGCGGCTGCTGCTGGGGCTGCGCGGCGCGCTGGGCGCGGGCCGCCTCGATGACATCCTGCTTGCGGATGCGCCCGCCGACGCCGGTGCCTGTGACGGTCTCCAGGTTGACGGCGTGCTCGGCGGCGAGCTTGCGGACCAGCGGGGTCACGTAGGGTGCCTCGCCGGCGCTGGGCAGCGGCGTGGGCGGCGGGTACTCCTCGGCCGAGGCGTCCGCCGAAGCCGGGGCCGCCGGGGCGGATTCGTCCGGTGACGACTGTCCCTGCGCCGGCGCTCGCCCGGCCGGAGCCGTGTCATTGACCGGGGCCTGCTGGCCATAGGGAGCTGGCGAAGCTGCCCGGCCGTAGGCACGGGACGGCTGTGGCTGGCCGTACGCGGGCGGCGGGGCGTAGGCGGGCGTCGAAGGCCCGGACGAGCCCGCGTACCCCGGCGCGGGCGAGGGAGAGGATTGCGCGGGCGGTGCGTAGTTGGGCTGCGAACTCCAGCCGTCCGAGACGGCCGCCGGGGCCGGTTCCGGCTGGGCGGCCCCGGACTGGGCGGCCGGGGGCTGCGATTTCTCGGCCTGGGCGGGGGCGGCGGCTTCGGCCGACGCGGAGTCAGCGGAGTCCTCTGCCGCGGGCGCCGCGTCACCGGACGCGCCGTCGTCGATAACGGCGAGCTGCGCGCCCACCGCGACCGTCTCGTCCTCGTCGACCGTGATGCCGCGCAGGATCCCGGACGCGGGCGAGGGGATCTCGGTGTCCACCTTGTCCGTCGACACCTCCAGCAGCGGCTCGTCCACCTCCACACGCTCGCCTTCCTTCTTCAGCCAGCGCGTGACGGTGCCCTCGGTGACGCTCTCACCGAGCTGCGGCATGGATACGGAGACCGACATGATTCTCGTGACTCCTACGCGTGTACGTGCAGGGGCTTGCCGGCCAGCGCGAGATGCGCCTCGCCGATCGCCTCCGACTGGGTGGGATGGGGGTGGATGAGCTGGGCTACGTCCGAGGGCTCGGCGTCCCAGTTGTAGATCAGCTGGGCCTCGGCGATCAGCTCGCTGACGCGGCTGCCGACGATGTGGATGCCGATCACGCGGCCGGGACCGTCCTCCTCGGAGATCGCCATGACCTTGGCCGCGCCCTGAGTCTGCAGGATCACGCTCCTGCCGTTGCCGCCGAGGTTGTAGTTGAACTCGACGGTCTTCAGGCCGCGCTCGGTGGCCTGCGCGGAGGTGAGGCCGACCGAGGCCACCTCCGGGTCGCTGTAGGTGATCCGCGGCACGCCGTCGTAGTCGATAGGGGTGACGGGAAGCCCGCCGACCCGCTCGGCGACCAGGATCCCCTCGGCGAACCCGACGTGCGCGAGCTGCGGGGTGTCGATGAGGTCACCGACCGCGGAGATCGAGGGGATGTTCGTCCGGCAGAGCGCGTCCACCTTGACGAAACCCCGCTCCACGGCCACGCCGGCCTCGGCGTAGCCGAGGTCCTCGGAGACCGGGCCACGGCCGACCGCGACTAGCAGCAGGTCGGCGTCGAGCGTCTTGCCCCCGGCGAGGGAGACCGTGACGCCGGTGTCGGTGTGCTTGACCGACTCGAACCTGGTGCCGAGCTCGAACCGGATGCCGCGGCGCCGGAACGCTCGCTGCAGCAGCTTCGCGCTCGTCTCGTCCTCCAGCGGCAGCAGCTGGGGGAGCATCTCGACGATCGTCACCTCGGCGCCGAAGGACCGCCACACGCTGGCGAACTCGACCCCGATCACGCCGCCGCCGAGGATGACCACCGAATCGGGTACCCGGTCCAGCTGCAGCGCGTGGTCGGAGGTGATCACCCGCTCGCCGTCGATCTCGAGGCCGGGCAGGCTCTTCGGCTGCGATCCGGTCGCGAGCACCACGTGCTCCGCCTGGTAGACGGTGTCCCCCACCCTGACCCGGGTAGGGGATTCCAGTCGCCCGGAGCCCTCGATGGTGTCGATCTTCCGGCTTGCGATCGTGGACTGCAGGCCCTTCCAGAGCCGGTCCACCACGGAGTTCTTGTACGAGAGCACGCCGGGTACGTCGATGCCCTCGAAGGTGGACAGTACGCCGACGGACGCGCTGTCCCTGGTGTGATCCGCGATCTCAGCCGCGTGCAGCAGCGCCTTGGTCGGGATGCAGCCGCGATGCAGGCAGGTCCCCCCGACCTTGTCCTTCTCGATCAGCGCCACGCGCTTGCCGAGCTCGGCCGCGCGCAGAGCGCAGGCGTACCCGCCACTGCCGCCGCCGAGCACGACGATGTCGTAGCTGCCGCTGCCCTCTGCCACCCCTCAAGCCTCCTTAGTGAGCCAGTCAGCCCATGCTGGCTTACCCAGTCTTCATCATTTCACTTGCCGTCAGCCGTGCTACCGGCAAGCTTGCCTTCCGCCACGTCCACCACGATCTGCACCAGCGTCCTGACCGCCGCCCCGGTGCCGCCCTTGGCGACGTAGCCGTACGAGGCGCCGTCGTTATAGGCGGGCCCGGCGATGTCCAGGTGAGCCCAGCGGACCCCGGCCGGCACGAACTCGCGCAGGAACAGC
>WNGK01001598.1_pt1 | contig 24878 bp, 19 predicted proteins | sample 5400601 | NCBI WGS metagenome assembly WNGK01 (sample SAMN13153376, study PRJNA577476) | soil metagenome | isolation source: 60 cm soil or saprolite under Garry oak tree replicate 1 | place: USA:California | collected 2016-06-15
TTCCACGTGCGCTGTTGCGATCGTGATTCCTCTCGCCTTCTCTTCCGGCGCGTTATCGATCGAGTCGAACGACCGATACTTCACCTTCGGGTTGTTCTTCGCCAGTACCTTCGTGATACATGCCGTCAGCGTCGTCTTCCCGTGGTCGATGTGTCCGATCGTCCCCACGTTCACGTGTGGCTTTACTCTCTCGTATTTCTCTTTCGCCATGAAAGCTTCTCCAATTCTTTGTGTCGGGCCCCCGGCCAGCCGTAGTTGGTACAGAGCCTTCGTCGGCCGGCCTTGGCCGGTCCTCCACACATTCTTGAAACTTTCCAAGCCCGGAAGCCAGAACGGACTATCCCTCTTCTATCTTCCTCTGTGTCAGAGCGGGAGACGGGATTCGAACCCGCGACCAACGGCTTGGAAGGCCGTGACTCTAGCCACTGAGTTACTCCCGCCGGGCAACGGGAACCCGTTGCATCGCACAGCACCATCCGTGGCACCCATAGGAACGCATTAGGGCCCCGTGCTAAAAACATTCTGGAGCCCACGACCAGGATTGAACTGGTGACCTCGTCCTTACCAAGGACGCGCTCTACCAACTGAGCTACGTGGGCCGTTGTGGCGAACCCTTCCAATTCGCGGCGCTCCCATGGATGGCTTGAGCGCTGACCCTGGATGGTCCGCTGCCGTGAGGGAACTCCGCCTCATGGACAGGGGAGGATTCGAACCTCCGTAGCCCGCAAGGAGCGGCAGATTTACAGTCTGCTGCCATTAACCGCTCGGCCACCTGTCCGCGCCATTGCAACCATCAGGCCCACTGGCCGGCCACTTTCGCACATCGCCCGCCGCGGTCTACTTGAAATCGGCCGGTCCCTACGCCCATGAGCTGGCGAAGGGACTTGAACCCCCGACCTGCTGATTACAAGTCAGCTGCTCTACCAACTGAGCTACGCCAGCATCGACAAATTTATGACTGTAACACATATACTTAGGCCGTTCAACGCCTCGCACGGCAAAAAGATTGCTTCGGCTCAGCCTGCGCTCTTCTGCCTCTGTCGAACCACCTCGTAGAGAACGACGCCAGCAGCCACGGAGATATTCAAAGATGCGATCTTGCCCAGCATTGGCAATCGGACTAGGACATCACAATGTTCACGAACCAATCGCCGTAGCCCACGATGTTCACCGCCGAAAACCAACGCGACAGGACCTCGATAATCGAAGCCGGTCCAATCCCGAGTTCCCCCCACATCAATGCCAACGATCCAAAGTCCGCGCCGCTTTAATTCATCAATCGCTACGACGAGGTTCTTTACACGCACAATCGGTACGTAGACAGAAGCACCCGCCGAAGTCTTTACGACTGTTGCACTAAGCGGCGCCGAATGCCTCTCCGGCACTACGACTCCGGAAGCATCGCACGCCTCCGCAGTTCGGATAACGGCACCGAGATTGTGTGGATCTTCAACTCCGTCCAAGACAACGACGACCGGCTTGTCCGGCTTGAACAAGACATCGAAATCGCTGTATGGCACTTCGGCCGAAAGCGCAACAACACCCTGATGAACCCCACCATGCGCCATGCGGTCTAAAGTGGCCCGATCTTCTTTTCGAATCGGCACACCACACTCTCGCGCAAGATCCACAATCTGTTTGAGCTTACCCGAATGTGTTTCTCGCGCGATGTGGATACGCTCGATTGGTTGGTGGCGCGAGACCAATGCTTCGTAGACCGCGTGCACGCCACAGATTCGGTTCGTCATTTTCCTAGATTCTTGCGAAGCAAATCATAGACAGGAATAGTTCAAGAAATATGTCAACTCTTGGAATATCCCATGGCGGGTCCCGCACCACCATAGCGGGCAAGGAATGCCTGGACTCGATCCTTGCAACCGAGAACATCTTTGATTCGCAGCCGAGCGCCAGTCTCGATGAGCGGAATCAGCTTGTCGAGTTCTGGCCCGGACGATTTCCCGGTAAGCGCTACTCTCAAAGGATGGAACAGTTGCCTACCTTTGCGCTTGGTCGCATCTTTTAGATGGCTAACAATGACGCGGTAATCGTCGAATGTAAGTTGAGCTTTGCCTTGCATCTCGGCAGCAAACCGCCGAATCAAGTCGATGGCGCCGGGATCATCCAATGTTTCGCGGATGTCCGTGGTGTTCTCAAGTGGAAAACCTAGCACGTTATTGAGAGCAGCGGGAACCTCACTGATGGTGTCGACACTGGCCAGAACCGTGTCGAGCACCAATGCGAGCCATGTTTCGCGATCGCTCGCCGGCATCCATCCGGTCTTTTCCAACTCGTCGAGAACAAACCGGGGTAGGGCAGGATTCGATTTCATGTAATGCCGGTTAATGAACTTCAGCTTATTCACATCGAACACCGCAGGACTCCTATTGACACGGTCGAGCCTGAAATGCTGAACAAGGTCAGCGGGTGGAATAACCTCGCTACCCTCACTTGTCGGTGACCAGCCTAGAAGCGCGATATAGTTCATCAGCGCCTCCGGCAGATAGCCGGCCCCGCGGAAATGCGCGACGGCCGTGGCCCCGTGACGCTTGCTCAAGCGCGTATGATCGGGACCCAGGATTGTGGACAAGTGGGCGAACTCGGGCAGCGGGCGGCCGAGCGCCTCGTAGATCAAGACTTGTTTCGGGGTGTTTGAAAGATGATCGTCACCACGAATGACGTGCGTGATTTCCATGAGCGCATCATCGATCACGACAGCATAGTTGTACGTCGGTGAGCCGTCGGAGCGCAGCAGGATCGGGTCACTGATGACGTCGCTCGAAAATTCCATCGCACCATGAACAACGTCATGGAATCGAATGTGACCTTCACGCACTTTCAGGCGAACGACCGCCGGGTCTCTGGCATTGAGCCTTGATTCAGCGACGTCCTTCGGCAAACCTCGACACGTTCCTGGATACTTCCAGTTGAGATTTTCAGCCTTGTCCTGTTCAGCCTGACTTTCCAGTTGCTCTTCCGAACAAAAGCACCAGAATGCGTGACCGGATTGGATCAAACGCAGAGCGTACTCCTTATATATGGGAAAGCGCTCCGACTGCCGGTAAGGGCCTCGGGGTCCGCCGACGTCCGGGCCTTCGTCCCAATCTATCCCCAACCATCGCAAGTCTTGAAAGATCTGATCTTCGTACTCGGATCGGGAACGCTCCCGATCAGTGTCCTCAATCCGGAGAATGTAAGTGCCGTTCTTTTGCCTGGCGAAAAACCACGCAAACAAGCCGGTCCGTACGTTGCCAACATGAAGCAGGCCTGTAGGACTGGGTGCGAAACGAACTCTAATCATGGAATCTGGAAGCCAGAAGGGCAGACGCAGAAAATCTAGGAGTTTTATGCGACCGGTACCGGCATGATTTCAAGTAAAGGACCATTCTCGCTTCTGGCTTTCATTCCAAGAATACCAGCGCCACGGCTTCTGCGGCGATCGCCTCTTCGGCGCCGACGATTCCGAGATGTTCCATCGTCTTCGCCTTGACATGAACGTTATTGGGAGCAATGCCCAGTGCGTCGGCGATTTTCGACTGCATTTCCGGAAAGTATGGCAGCAGTTTGGGCTGTTGTGCCAGGATGTTCGAATCGATATTACCGATCTCGTATCCCTTCTTGCGGATGAAATCAGCGGTATTTCTCAGGAACTTCAAACTCGATATGCCTTTGAAGCGGTCATCCGTATCCGGAAACATTTCACCGATATTGCTGAGCCCACAGGCGCCGAGCAAGGCATCCGTAATGGCATGACTGAGCACATCTCCGTCGGAATGTCCGACCAGCCCTTTTTCGTAGGGAATCTCTACGCCGCCGAGTATCAATGGTGTCGACGGCCTCAAGCGATGCAGGTCGAAGCCGATGCCGATGCGAAACTTCAATGGGCTGACTTTTCCTCTTCGAGAAAGACACGAGCCAGGGTGAGATCGGTCGGCCGAGTGATCTTGATATTCCGTTCTGAACCACGAACAATAGCTACGGGATGACCGAGTCTTTCGACAAGACTCGATTCGTCCGTACCGTAGTACTCATCCTTATGCGCGCGTTCAAATGCTTCTTTCAAAAGATCCGTGCGGAAGACCTGCGGCGTTTGCGCGAGCACCAGATGTTCTCGCGTCAACGTCGATTCGATAAGGTCCTTTTCCGCCTGTTTCACAGTATCGACGATGGGGACTGCCAGAATCGCCGCGCCAGTGCGTTCGGCCTGACGTATGACACTCTCAATCTCCGCGGCCGTGACAAACGGACGAACAGCATCATGAACTGCGACAAATGCCGTTCCAGGCTGCAGATGTTGCAAACCAATGGCGACGGAATCCTGGCGGCGTTCGCCACCTTCAACGACCACAACGGACTTCTTGAAACCTGCTCCGGCGACCAGTGTGTCCACTTCCTTTACCGACTCCCGAGGCGCCGTTACGATCACATAGTCAATCGCATCGCACGCATCAAACTTGCGGATAGTGTGGACGAGAATCGGAGTGTCATTCAGAACAAGAAGCTGCTTGGGCCGGTCGGTTTTCATGCGTTTTCCGAACCCTGCAGCCGCGATGATGGCGCCAACTTTCATGGAGAAAATTTTAGCCGCAAATTCCGCCAGTAGCGCGAATAGATCGTTCGCGTAAATGGCACAATTGGCGGCTTCGATCTAGTGCGAAACCTCTGTATGTGTCGCCTGACGCTCAGGGCGGGGCTCACGGTCGTTTCGTTCCGGCTGCCGTTCTTCGCGTGGCGGATGATGAGCGACTTCGCTGCGTTTCTCTTCGTACCTGCCGAAGATCATCTTGCCTGCAGTTGTCTGGAGCACGCTCGTGACGGACGATTCGACGGTCTTGCCGATCATCTTTCTGGCATTGTCGACCACAACCATGGTGCCGTCATCAAGGTAGGCGATGCCCTGGTTGAATTCCTTACCTTCTTTCAGGATGAAGACCTTCATCGTCTCGCCCGGCAGATAGACCGGCTTGAGCGCATTTGCCAGCTCGTTGATATTCAAGACTTCGACGCCCCGGAGCTGCGCGACTTTGTTGAGGTTGAAATCATTCGTGACAATCTTGGCGTCGAATTCTTTCGCCAGTTCGATCAGCTTCATATCCACTTCGCGCAGCTGCGGAAAATCGTTCTCGACGAATTGGACCGTGATTCCTGCCATCTTCTGAATCCGCTGAAGAATGTCGAGGCCCCGCCGCCCACGATTGCGTTTGAGCGTATCCGCGGAGTCGGCCACCTGCTGCAGTTCTCGCAAGACAAAGTGGGGAATGACAAGGATGCCGTCGAGAAATCCGGTCTCGCAGATATCGGCAATCCTGCCGTCGATCACAACGCTCGTGTCGAGTATCTTGTACGCCTTCTTTGCAGGACGTTCTCCGCCGAAAACTCCACCCAATGCCGAAAGATTCAAAAGGTCGCCCTTGTTCGCCCCGACAACCAACCCAACGTACGTCATTAAGAACAGGATGAAGAGCTTGATGAATGAAAGCGAGTTCGTTTCGAAGACAGTGTCGGTCAACATGTCGCTGATCAACACGGCGCCGATGATGCCCATAATCGAGCCGAAGGCCGCGCCAATCAAGCGTTTCAGAGTCGCTCGTTTCAGACGGTGTTCGAAGTAGATGATGCCCAGGGCGCTGCCAAGGCCAACAAGGACGGTGTAGATGCCTGTCAATCCGAAAGGCTGGATGTAGTATGCAGTTAGTGTTAGTACCAGGGCGAAAATGCCGCGAACCACCACTATGTCCATCAGGTAGTTCTGCTCCTTCACCGGTATGTCCGCCACTGACCGCGGCGCTGGCGCTGTCTTGTTTTCTTTTCCTCTCATATGGGACACCTAGTTTTTTTATTCAAAGCGCGTGAGGAGACCCTCCCCCGGCGCATTATAAGCCATTGATATGTATAAAAATACTGAAATGTCCGACTGGTAATTCGGGGCCGGTCCCCTCGCGGTCCCCGAACTACCCATCCGCCCTCAACCGAAGAATGCTTCTTGCGCCTGTTTGAGATCACGAACGCGAACGACGTCCATGGAGAGTCGCGATTCCTGCTGGGACGGTTGCGAAGGGATCACTCCACGTCTAAATCCGAGGACCAAAGCTTCTTTGAGCCGAATTTCGGGAAACATCGCGGCCCGGACTTCCCCACCTAGACCGACTTCACCGAAAATCAGCGTGGATGGCGTGATGGGACGATTGAACAAACTTGAAAGAATGGCGCCGACAATTGCCAAATCAGCTGCGGGTTCTTCAACTTGCAAACCGCCGACAACATTCAAGTATATGTCCTGATCCCATAGATTCACGCCAAGCCGCTTCTCGAGCACCGCCGCGACCAGGGCCAACCGCTGCGGATCCACGCCGGTAGCCAACCGGCGTGGAGCACCAAAATGCGTTCGCGTCACCAGCGCCTGAATTTCCACCAGCAGCGGACGCGAACCCTGGATGCAGCAAAGTATTGCCGATCCCGGATTCATCGATTCTGTTTGCGACAGGAAAAGAGCCGATGGCTTTTCCACGGGCCGCAGTCCTGAAGAAGCCATTTCAAAGATGCCCAACTCGTTTGCCGGCCCGAACCGGTTTTTGATAGTCCGCACGATCCGGTGTGGATGCTGACCTGGACCTTCGAAGTAAAGAACCGTGTCGACGATATGCTCCAGAGCCTTCGGTCCTGCGATCGAGCCATCTTTAGTAATGTGTCCAATGAGAAAGACCGGAACGTGGTTCTTTTTCGTCCAGAACAACAGTTGCGAAGCAACTTCGCGCACCTGACCGATGCTGCCCGGAGCCATTTCCATTTTTTCGCTGAAGGTGGTCTGGATGGAGTCGACGATGACGACCCTTGCATTGAGACTCTCGGCCGCCCCAAGGATCTTCTCGACCGACATCTCCGCATAAACGTGCAGGCCGTTGGTGCGCACCTTCAGACGCTCGCCGCGCAGCTTGATCTGCTGCGCGGATTCCTCACCCGAGGCATACAACACGTTGAACGAGTCAGCCAGGCGTGACGCAACATCGAGCATGAGCGTCGACTTGCCAACACCCGGATCTCCGCCCAGCAGAACAAGCGCGCCAGCAACTACTCCTCCACCCAAAACCCGATCGAATTCTCCAACCCCCGTTGAGACACGCGGAGTTTCCACACCGGTAATGTCATTAAATGGAATCGGAGAAGATACCCATGATGCAGGACTCTCCACCACTGCAGTGATCCGCTCTTCGACAAACGTATTCCATTGCTGGCAGGAGGGACACCGGCCGATCCATTTCGGCGCTGTCTGGCCGCATTGCTGGCAAACGTACTGTGTCTTCGGTTTCATGTTTCGCCACGCTTACGGAGATTTGGCCCGTTCTCAATCCGCGCGGCTATTGTAGGTCGAGAAGTGTTTCGAAGCGTGTGAATTCCCGCAGGAATGCAAGTCTCACAACACCCGTGGGGCCGTTGCGCTGCTTGGCGATGATCAACTCAGCCAGGCCGGCGTTTTCTTCGGAAGGTTTATATACTTCCTCGCGGTAGATGAACATCACGACGTCTGCGTCCTGCTCAATCGAACCGGACTCACGCAAATCCGAAAGCTGCGGCTTGTGATCGCCCTGACGTTGTTCGGGAGCACGGCTCAACTGAGAAAGCGCCAGGACTGGCACGCTCAATTCCTTGGCGAGCGCCTTCAATCCGCGCGAAATGCCGGAAATTTCCTGAGTTCGATTTTCGACGCGGCCATAACCGGACATCAGTTGCAGATAATCCACGATGATCATGCTCAGCCCATGCTCGGCTTTCAAGCGCCGGCACTTCGCCCGCATTTCCATCACTGTGAGCGTAGACGAATCGTCGATAAACATGGGCGCCTGGGTTGTCCTTCCAAGCGAGTCGATAAGCTTTCGGAAATCGTCCTTGCTCAGGTAACCCGTGCGAACCTTATGCGAGTCGACACGTGCTTCCGAGCAGAGCATCCTCAATAACAACTGTTCCTTCGACATTTCGAGGCTGAACATTCCGACCGGCAGATTCTTTTCAAGAGCCACCTGCTGCGCGATGTTTAGGCACAATGCGGTCTTTCCCATCGAAGGGCGGGCCGCGAGAATGATCAGATCCGAGGACTGCAGACCCGATGTCATACGATCCAGGTCGCGAAATCCCGTGGCCACGCCGGTGATCATTTCTCGTTCGGTGTAAAGCTTCTCGAGCAGCTTCGTCGCCGGCAGCTCCATGTCCTTCACCGAAATGAACCCGGTTCTGAGGCGCTTTTCTGAAAGACCAAACAGTGCCTGCTCCGCCCGGTCGAGAATTTCTTCAGCCGGCTCGGCCTGGTCAAAACATTCCGCCATGATTTTGTTCGCCGAATTGATCAACTGACGCATCAGAGCCTTCTCGCTAATGATTTCGATGTAGTGATCAATGTTGGCCAGGTGCGGAATCCCATCCAGCAAGCCAGCTAAATAGGTGATGCCGCCGGCGCTCTCCAGTTGTGATGCGCGCACCAGCTCTTCCTGGATCGTGATCAGGTCAATGGCCTTCGACCGCTCGATCAATTCGACCATCTTCCGGTAGATAACGCGGTGCGCGTCGAGATAGAAATCTTCCGGCCGCAGTGTCTCAATGACTCTGTAATAGTTTTCGTTGTTGACGAGGATGGAGCCGAGAACGGACTTTTCGGCGTCGATGTTATGAGGAAGTGTTCGTTCCAGACTTTGGGTTGACATAAGGATTTCGAACTTCGAATTTGCGAATTTTAAACGCACTCGATTCGAAATTCGGAATTCGAAATTCGAAATCCTTACTCACCTTCAGTCTCAGGTTCAACTTTCAGCTTGACGTGTGCTGTGACGTCCTTAAACAGACGTATAGGGATCGAAAATTCGCCAAGGGTCTTGATGTGGTCGTCCATATGGATCTTCCGCTTCTCGATCTGATATCCCTTTTTCTCGAGCTCTTCGGCCACATCAGAGTTTGTGACCGATCCATATAGCGCCTCCTGCTCTCCGACTTTTCGGCGGATGACGATCTCGACCGCATCGAGCATTTCCTTCAGTTTTTCAGAGTCGTCTTTTTGTTTGGCTTCTTTCCTAAAAAGCGACTGGCGCTCGGACTCAATAACCTTGCGGTTTCCCGGTGTCGCCACGTATGCCAGCTTTCGCGGCAGCAGATAGTTTCGAGCATAACCATCAGCAACCTTAATCACCTGGCCGGCACGGCCCAGACTGTCGATGGTTTCTCTCAGGATAACTTCCATAGAACCTCACAACGACTTCGAAATTCGAATTTTAAAACGCTACTCCGTCGCGAACGGGAGCAGGGCAATATTTCTTGCCTTCTTGATGGCGTCGCTCAACAGCCGCTGATGCGGAGAACAGACGCCGGATATGCGGCGCGGCATGATTTTGCCGCGCTCCGGCACAAACTGTGAAAGTAACTTCACGTCCTTGTAGTTGATGGAATCAATGCGTTCCACGCAGAATTTACAGACTTTCTTCCGGCGGTAGTATTGTTTCTGACCTGCCGGACGTTTTTCTCTCGGTGATCTCATTGCATTGCCTCTTCTATAGACTGCCCAGACTTAGGCGCGGCCGCACCTGAACCCCGGCGTGCAGCACGCTTCTGGCGGTACTTCCGAATTTTCTCCAGTCGGCGGACATCGTCGTCGACACGAACGGTGATGTACTTGATGACGGCATCCATCACGCGAAGACGGCGTTCACACTCCTTGACGATGTCGCCATTGGCCGCAGTCGCAAATAGCACGTAATAGCCTTCGCGGAGTCGATCGACTTCATACGCAAGCCGGCGCTTGCCCATTTTTTCGATCTTCTGGATCTGCCCGCCGCCCGATGTGATCACTGCTTCCAGCTGAGCGTTGATCTTGTCGATCTCGTCTTCCACCGCGTTCGGATTGACGATAAACATGATTTCGTAATTTCGCATTGGATATCCTTCTATTTAATCCGCACAATCCGCGGCTACTGATCTTCCCGCAAGTCGATACCGTTATAAGCGGCCATCGCTTTTTCGATGCCGTCGGTCAACAGGCTCTCAACCGCCTTCGTCGCAATCTCCTCGGCTTGATCCAACAGGGCCCGGTCGCTCTTTGCCACTTGGGATAAGACGAACTCTCGAACATCACCAATTTCGCGACCCGGGCGAATGCCGACTCGGACTCGCAGAAATTCGTCGGAACCGAAAGTTGAAATTAAAGATTTTACCCCATTATGCCCACCGGCCGAACCTCTTTGCCGGAGTCGAAGCCTTCCAATCGGCAGGGCCACGTCATCATAAACGATAATCACATCCTGAACCGCGGACTCAAAACGCTCGAAAACGGGCGGGAGCGCTTCTCCGCTTCGATTCATGTACGTCTGCGGAAGCACCAGTACCGCGGTTTGGCCGGCAAGTCCGACTCTCCTGGAAACCAGCGCTGGATCGCATCGCTCGTCGATGCGGATACCCAGTCCTCTAGCAATACGCTCCACAACACGAAAGCCTACGTTGTGATACGTGTTCGCGTATTCTTCGCCTGGGTTACCGAGACCGACGATAAGCCAGAGAGATTTCGGATTTCGGATTTCGGATTTCGGATTTGGGGAACCCTCTTCCATTCACGGTCCCCCAAATCCGAAATCCGAAATCCGAAATCCGAAATACATTATTCCGGTGGTGCCTCTTCTTCCTTCTTACCCTTCTTCAGGACCTCTGGCTCTGTCGGGGCAGCGGGAACTTCGCCTTCCACAACTGGAGCAGCGGCTGTAGGAACGGCCTCTTCCTTCACCGATACAACGTGGACGACGACTTGATCCGGCGCTTGAAGCACCTTCACCTTTGCGCTCACCAGAAGGTCGGAAACACGGGCAGCACCATTGATCCCAAGATCCGTCACATCGACTTCGATTCGCTCCGGAATATCGCCGGGCAAGCACTCCAATTCGATCTCACGCAGGACCATTTCGAGAATTCCCGCATCCACTTTTACGCCGCGGGCTTCGCCCTTGGCAACGACGGGAACAGTCACACGAATCGCCACATCCATCGCGATGCGATAGAAGTCGGCATGCAGAAAGCTGTCTTTGATCGGATCGACCTGCCAGCTCTTGAGAATGGCATTGGTCGCGCCCTTCCCTGTAATGTCGAGCTTGAGAATGGCGTTGCGTCCCGCTTCCGAGCGCAGCACTCTCTGCAGCGCCTTAGGATCGACGCTAACCGCTATGTTGTCACCATTGCCGCCATAGACCACACCGGGGACGAAACCCTGTCGGCGGAGCCGCCGCGCGGCGTTTTTTCCGCGGCCAGTCCGGTCTTTGGCATTCACTACGATTTCGGCCATAAAAACTCCAAAGGCTCCTTAAATAAACAATACACTCACCGACGTCTCTTCATGGATCGATTGGACGGCTTCCGCCAGCAGCTTACCGACGCTGAGCACGGAAATCTTTTTGCATCTCTTCGCCTCGTTATGCAGGGGAATGGTGTTGGTCACGACGACCTCAATCAGGTCCGATTTCTGGATGCGTTCGATAGCCGGGCCCGAGAGTACCGGATGCGTGCAGCACGCATGAACTTTGGTCGCACCCGCTTTGAGAAGCGCTTCCACTGCTTTTACGAGCGTCCCCGCCGTGTCGATGATGTCGTCCACAACCAGGCAGGTCTGGCCGTCCACATCACCGATCACGTTCATCACCTGAGCAACGTTGGCTTCGATTCGCCGCTTGTTCATGATCGCCAGTTCGGCATTCAAGCGTTTTGCAAATGCTCTGGCGCGTTCCACGCCGCCAGCGTCCGGAGAAACCACCGTCAGATTCTGCAGATTCAGCTTTTGAAAGTGCTCCACCAGAACCGGCGTCGCGAACAGGTGATCGACAGGGATGCTGAAGAAGCCTTGGATCTGTGGAGCATGCAGGTCCATTGTAAGCAACCGATCGGTACCCGACGCAACGAGCAAGTCCGAAACGACTTTCGATGAAATGGGAACCCGCGGCTTGTCCTTCCGATCCTGCCGTGCATAGCCAAAATACGGAAGCACGGCCGTGATGCGCTTCGCCGACGCGCGCTTGAAGGCATCAATCATCAGGAACAGCTCGATGAGGTTCGTATCCACCGGTGGGCACGTCGGCTGCAGGATGAAGACATCGGCCCCTCGTACATTTTCGAGGATCTGAAAGTAAATCTCACCGTCGCTGAATCGCGTGACGGATGATTTGCCGACCTCACAATCGAGATACTCGCAAATCTCATTCGTGAGCGCCGTGTTGGCCGTTCCACCGAAGATTTTGAGTTCGTTGCTCACAAGCAGGTCTCAAGTCAAGTACTGGGGCGGGAGGATTCGAACCTCCGAATACAGGTTCCAAAGACCTGTGCCTTACCACTTGGCCACGCCCCAAGACCAGCATTCAAAATTCGAATTGACTGAGGCCTTGCCTCGAAATTTGCAATTCGAAGTCTATTCTTCTTCCACCATTCTCTGGAAATACTCCCAACGCGGCAATGGTTTTGTCAGCTTCACACGAAAACGCCCGTCCAGGGCCGATCCAGCGCGAATGGCATCCGATATCATCTGAAATTCACCGTATACCGCAGAGCCGCTGCCCGAAAGCGCTGCTCGATCCGCGCCAAACTTCAACAGTTGGTCCTTGATCGTCGCCAGTTCGGGGTAGCGCGAAAAGACCGGGGCTTCAAAGTCGTTAGTCCATTGGTTGGTCGCACACTCAGGTCCGTACGGAGCACAGAAACCCTCAATACTATTGAGTTTATTGCTGACCGTCAACCACGAATACGCCTCGGCGGTAGGGATCGTCACGCCCGGATCGACAAGAACCAGCCAGGATGCACCGGCGTCATCCATTTTGTAGACCTCGTCACCACGGCCGAAACCGGCGGCCCGTCCCCCAAGGGTGAAAAACGGAACGTCAGAGCCCAGGCTTCGCAAAACCATCGGGATTTCCTGAAATGGAAGCGCCCTTTTGAAAAGCCGCTGCAGTCCCATGAACGTGACAGCGGCATCCGCGCTGCCACCACCAAAGCCGCGGCCAATAGGAATATTTTTCGTGACTTTGATCCGAACATTGGCGGTTAAACGAGCGAGTCTCTCGTACGCACGAACGGCGCGTACCACAAGATTCGTCTCGTCCTCTGGCGTTCCAGGAGCGGAAAACTCGAATCGGTTAGCCGGCTCAAGATGAATCTCATCCCACCAATCGATGGCCTGCAGGATGGTCCTCACCTCGTGATAGCCATCTTCGCGATGACCGAGGACTCTCAGATCAAGATTAATTTTCGCGAACGCGCGCAACAGCATAGAGCCGGCTAAAGAATCGAGGTTTGATGAAGCCCAACCGAAACAGGGCTTTAACAGCATAAAAAGGCGCGGAACGACGAAGGAACCAAAATGGATAAATGGGATCGGACCGCTCGATGGAGACTTCCGTCGAGTACCGCCGGAGCAAATTCTCGAGTGAGCCCGATTCAAAGAAATGCAGATGATCTGATGACAGCATGTGAGCGTAAGTCACGTCGTTCGCTTTCATGACCTCGATATCTTCCGAGTTCGGAACCGTGATGAGCACATTCTTTCGGGCGACCCGAAAAGCTTCACCCAGGACGGTCTGCACATCAGGAACGTGCTCCAAAACTTCAAATATCATCACCGAATCGAACGTACGGTCGCCGAACGGAAGCACCGAATCCACATTCACGACTGGCAAGCCTTGCGCGGTCGCCTTTCTCAGATACTCGAAATTGATATCGCAGCCCACGCACCTCACACCGTCGCTCAGCAGCACCCCGCTGTAAGCGCCGAAACCGCATCCAAGGTCGAGTACCGAAACGCCGGCATGACGTCGCGCGAATCGGATCAATGCCCGGTAATGCTCGCCTGGTTTGGCCGGTATTCCCGGTTGGTAGAAGTCCTCGCGCGTCTTCACTCTGGTATTATCAACGCCCGGACAGCTATGCGACATCGATTTCTGCCTGCCGTGTCGTTTCTGTATCTCGTCACAGCCAACCTGATTTGGATCGCACGGGACACGCGGCCTCCCTTCTGGGATATGGCAATCCATCAGAGTTCAGCGCTTCGCATTTATGAGGCGTTTGCGAACCTGGGAATTCGCGCGATCGCAATTCTTCCTTCGCTGACCGGTTCTTATCCTCCGCTATATCAATCGATCGTCGCCGCTTTCTATGCGGCATTCGGAAGATCGGTCGATGCGGCACAGTCCGCCAACCTTCTTGCCATTGCGCTGCTGCTTGTCGCGACCTACGAACTGGGACGCACACTTTTGACACCTCTTGCCGCGGCCGCAGCGGCCGTGCTTGTAAACTTCTATCCATATCTCGCGTGGCTCTCTCGAGAAACTCTAATCGACTACTGGCTGACCACGATGGTCGCGCTTGCAATATGGATGCTGGTGCGGACCAATGAGTTTTCGGATCGCCAGCGCTCACTGGTCTTCGGTGTCGTCTGTGGCCTGGGCATGCTGACGAAGTGGACCTTCATTTTCTTTGTGGCCCTTCCTGCGTTGTGGTACGCGAGAAAAAATATCAAGAATGCTGCGATTGCGGCGTGCGCTGCTGCAGTGATCGCCGGTTACTGGTACGTGCATGCCCTCTATGCATTGGCAGATTTGCTGGCCACAAACACGGCTGGCGCGGTCAACGAAGGCGATCCGCGCCGACTGAGTTTTCAAGCAGCCGTCTTTTATATCCGAGCGATGGAAGGTTATCAGTTGTTTCTTCCGCTATTCCTCGCATTCATTGCCGGTGCAATTCTTCTCGCTCGCAAATTTGATCGAGCATGGATTCCTGTAGTTCTGTGGATCGTTGGCGGCTGGCTCGGCTTGATGCTGTTTCAAAACAAAGATCCTCGATACAGCGCTCCGCTGTTGCCAGCAGTTGCATTGATCACGGCTCAAATCTTCCAACGGAAAGAGGTTTTGGTCGCGGTTTTGATGCCCCTTCTCTTGTTCCAGCATTACCTGGTTTCTTTTGGCGTCCGGCGGCTACCCCCCGCCGTGGTCTTGGCGAAAGGAGTGGAAGGGCCGCTTTCCTGGAACTGGAATCTATATACACAGCGTTATTTCGACCTTTGGGGACCACCCGCCCGCGAGGACTGGAAAATCCGATACGTCCTGGATAGAGTCACCGGACCAGACAGCAAACTGGTGCGCCTCGGCATCGTGCCGGATATTCCGCGCTTTGATCTCTCCGCCTTCGAGTTCTATATCGATCTTTGGAAATTTCCGGTAAAGGTCGACCGCCTGGTGACTTTCGATGAAAACGCGATCGTGAACAACGACTACATCCTGGTTTCCGAAAAGGATAGAGGATTCGAACCGGGCTCCTTCTTCACCATGGATCTTCGTAACATAAATCAGTACATCTTTCGCCGTCCGGAATCATTTCGCGTTATCGATTCCTTTCCCCTCCCGAATGGCGATGTGATCCGGCTGTACAAAGTTGCACGCTCATGAGGCTAGATACGTGGAACCTTCATCTCCATCACCCGCGCGAAACTGAGAGACTACTGTACTGGTAATGCCGCGTTTCTTGGATTTTTGCGAAGATTTTTAGCCGCGGATTACGCGAATGGGCCGCACAGAATTCTTGACCTTAACCAACTGTATTAAGAGCGGGCGGCCCATTCGCGTAATTCGCGTAATCCGCGGCTCAGACTTTCGTTGCAGCTTGCCGCGCTGTGTTTCTAAAATTCGCGTTGTCAGAGGAGGCAGCTATTGCTAGGATCGGCCGACGAGGCTAATCCGGCGATGTGGAAGTGGTTAGAGGCGCAGTATTCTCTTGAGGCGTTGTCGTCTGCGTGGGGTGCCGTCGTTCTTGGGTATGCCGGATTTTTAGTCTTGGAGCGGCTAGTGCCGGCGCAACGTAATCCTGGGGTTCGAGAGTTTGCGGCGGATGTTCGTGCGAATCTGGTCTATTTTCTACTGAATCCGGTCGCGCTGTTTCTCGGGGGATGGTTGTCGAGTCCGGCTGCCCGGTATTTGGGCGGGCCGCAATTTCGGATAAATCTGGCGGCGTTTGGGCCTGGGCCAGTTGGTGGCTTCCTGCTCGCGTTCGTTCCCATCTTTGTTTTCGATCTTTTTTATTACTGGTTTCACCGCTTTCAGCATGAGTGGCCGTGGTTGTGGGAGGTGCATCGTCTGCACCATTCCGAGCAGGTCTTAAATGTCACGACGAATTTTCGGCACCACTGGCTGGAGGAGTTCTTTAGGGCATTCTTTATCGTTCTACCGATGAACTGGCTGATTCGGATTGGGCCGGCTTCCTCGGCTGTTGCGGCGCTCTTGATTTCTCAGTGGAGTAGTTTCTTTCATGCGAACATCCGAGTAGGTCTGGGTCCGCTGACGGGTTTGGTAACGGGTCCGCAGTACCACCGGATTCACCATAGTATTGAATCGAAGCATGCTGGGAAGAACTACGCCGGGTTTTTCCCATTATGGGATTGGGTTTTTGGGACGTATTGGCGGCCAGCAAGAGGAGACTGGCCGGAGACCGGGCTTTCCGATACTAATGGAATTTGGGGTTTTCGGGAGATGGTGCTTTCGCCGTTCGCAGGCTGGTGGCGTACACTTCGAGGGGCTTCGCGGCTTGCACGCACTCCGCGTCCGAAAGGAACCCGTGCTGTGGTGAAACAATGACCGGTCTCGGACGCATGGCCGGAATGTCATCCTGGGTGTGGATTCTCGGCCTGCAGTTACTGCTGGTCCTGCCCTTTGTCGGGCAGCCCATACACCTGGATGATCCCATCTTTGTCGATATCGGCCGCAATGTGCTCAAGACGCCCTGGCACGCACATGATTTTCCATACTGCTTCGACGGGGGCTGTGTTCCGGATATGGCCAGCCACAGCCATCCGCCTTTCGTGGGCTACTGGATCGGCCTGTTGCTTCGGTTGTTTGGCGAAGGCCCGCGGCTGCACATCACTCTGCATCTAGGCTTCCTGGTCTTTCCGCTGCTCTTCGCCGCCGGCATGTATCGTCTGGCCCTTAGGTTCGCCGGTTCGCCGCCGCTGGCAGCAGCAGTGGCGATAGCGAGTCCAACCGCAGTGGTGATGTCACATAACCTGATGTCCGACTACCCCAGTCTCGCCTTTTGGACCCTGGCACTGGCGCTGTATATCGGCGGCGTGGATGACCGCAAGCCTGCCAGAATCTGGATTTCCGGGATCTTCCTCGCTCTGGCGGCCTTCTGTTCCTATACCGCGTTGATGGCGGTTGGGATATGCTGGCTTTACTCGTGGCTGAAAAGATCCAAAATGCGTGCAGCTTTCTGGGCACCGCTTCTGGCGATCATCTGGATGGCGGCATGGTTGACCTATTCCTCCTTGTATTTCGACCGCTTTGTGCTTGCCCGCACAGCACAATATTTCGTACAGACCAAAGGAAGTTTGAGTGCTGCCGCGCTTGGAAGTAAGCTCCTGTCCTTTCCAATAATGCTGGCCGGAACGCTGGCTTTGCCCGTACCTCTGGTTCGTGCAGCGCTGGGCTGGTTGAATGGGCGAGCCGCAATTTTATGGGCCATGATCAGTGCCGCCGTGGCCCAAATCTATGCGGCCGACTATCCTTTGTCGGAACGGTTTCTGGTCGTCTTGTTATTGGCCGTGGGTGGATGGATGATTTTCGGTCTGCTGTTGTCCATGTGGCAATCCTGCACCGAGAGCCCGTCACCGGAATTGCGGCAGGATGCTCTCGTTCTGACGGCTTGGGCCGTCGTGGCAACGGCACTCGTGCTATTCGTATACCCTTACGCGTCGGCCCGCTATCTGTTACCCCTGCTGCCTCCATTGGTGTTGCTGGCCTTTTTTAAGTTCCCGACGGCGACGCAAACCAGCCTGCGCTGGTCCGCAGGGTTTGGCCTGTCCACGGCGCTGGTGATGGGACTCGGTCTATCGGCGGCCGATTTCGAAATGGCCCGAGTGCACAGAGACATCGCCCGATACTTTGGAGAGGCATTGAAAGGCTGGGAGAAGCAAACCCGCTTCGGGGGAGAATGGGGATTCCGGCATTACATGTTAGCGCAGGGTTTCCGCCAATTTATCTCCACGAATAACGATCTTAAGGGAGGGCAATTGATCATCTCTCCGCGGCAGGCGGTTCCCTATGCCATCCCGCAGGATGCGCAATCCATGCTGGTTCCCGTGTGGCACAAAAGCTGGCAATCGTCCATCCCCATCCGGTTGATGAATCAAGAGTCGCATGCCGGCTTCTACAGCTCGGGTTGGGGATTCCTGCCCTTTGCTTTTTCCCGGGTCCCGGTCGAGGAGGTTACCGTACAGCAGGTCAGTTACCTGGTCGAAAGGCTACCAGAGATCACCCTGGAGAACACTGCGAAAAAGGCAAGCATCCTTCCACGGCCAGCGCCGGGAGGCGGAGTGGAGTTGGTTGTCCCCGTGCCAAGCAGGTTGAGAATACCGTATGACGGTCCCTGGCCGGTGCGTGTTCGGTTTTCCTGCGTTTGGACCCCCGACACGAACACTCCCGAGTGCCCCATGCGCGTTTATTACGATCGCGAGGGACTCCGAGTGGAGGCAGCACTGCAGAAAGAAATTAAGGCAATTGCCCTTGGATCGGGTGACATTCCACTTTACTTTGAACTGTTGGACTCTCATCCTGGCGTCATCGTTCTGGAGATGAACGGTACGCAAGAACCGGTCGTTGCCCAAAGCGCAATAATAAAAAATTGGTTAATGCTGCCCTCGGGAGGCCGGCCGCGACTTTGACTGGCTCATGCGGCAGAATTTCGGCGGGCACGAGCGGTGCGTTCCCAACCCACAAAACGCAGGCGAGAATTGTGTGGAGGAACTTCCGGATTGTCCCCAAACAGTTTGCCGTTCAATAAGCCGAATGAATTAGTCCAGTCGCTTCGGAAGCAGCTTGAAGCAACGGAGCGTGAACTCGCAAGCCAGAAGTGGCTCCTCAATCAATACCTGCAATCACCTTCCTGGCGGCTGACCTATCCGATTCGGTGGCTGGCCAGACAATTCCGGGCGCTGCGTGACTGGATTTTCGGACGGTCGACCGGGAACCAAGAAACTGTAGCGGCGCTCCATGAGCGCCGAGAATCCGGCAATCATAAACCGCCGGAGACGGAAGAATCTCAAGAAATCGATATCTCCGACCTGAAGGGACTTTTCACTTCGCTTCAGAGCGTCTCTCTTCAGACCTTTCTAGCCTCAAATGCAACGCTTCAGATTCCGCACAGCCCGAACCCTGAGATCTCTATCCTTCTTGTGTTGTTCAACCGTGCAGAGCTGACGCTGACGTGTCTGCGATCGGTTGCGGAGAATTACTCGGAACGGCTCGAAGTAATCATCGTGGACAACGCCTCCTCCGACGAGACGCTGTCGCTGCTGAATCGCCTCAAGGGCGCACAGATCATCCGCAACACAGAAAATCTGCATTTCCTGGTCGGCATGAACCAGGCGGCACGCGAGGCACGCGGTGAGTACCTGCTTCTATTGAATAACGATACGCAATTGCTGCCGGGTACACTACGTTCGGCGCTGGCGGCCATTCGCAGCGCTCCGGATATCGGCGCAGTCGGGGGCCGGCTGATTCTGCTCGACGGCACACTCCAGGAAGCCGGAAGCATCATATGGCATGACGGATCGTGCCTCGGGTATGGCCGCGGTGACAACCCGTTCGCGCCGATGTACATGTTCCGCCGCGATGTGGATTATTGTTCTGGCGCATTCCTGCTCACCGCTCGCACCGCCTGGCAACGTCTGGGTGGTTTCGACGAAATCTTCAAACCCGCCTATTACGAAGAAACCGATTACTGCGCACGCCTTTGGGAGCAGGGATTGCGGGTGGTCTATGATCCCAATGCGGTTCTTCTGCACTACGAGTTCGCCAGCTCCAAGTCCGCGCAGAGCGCAACCGATCTCCAAAGGGATCACCAGAGGATCTTTGCCGCGCGGCATCACGCCTTGCTTTCAAAGCACCATGCGCCGGATTCGAATGCGATCCTTCCAGCCCGAATGAAGGGTGGTAAGAAGCGGGTCTTATTCATCGACGATCAGGTTCCGCATACATGGCTCGGTTCCGGATTTCCAAGGACGCGCGCGATTGTATTGGCTCTCCTCAAACAGGGTTTCTTCGTCACATTCTATCCTTTGTCTGCGTTCGACGAAGCCTGGTCGTCCGTTTATTCGGACATGCCTTCAAACATCGAATTCATGACAGGCTATGGTCCACCACTGCTTGAGCTTTTCCTCCGCAACAGGCGTGGATATTACGACACGATCTTTGTCAGCAGACCGCACAATATGAAGATCCTCAAGCTTATCCTGTCGGCCCATCCAGAGTGGTTCGAAGACACGACCGTCATATATGACGCAGAGGCGCTGTTTGTCGCGCGGGAAATTACGCTTCGGCAATTGAGCGGAACGCCGCCGCCAGCGGAAGAAGCTGAAGAGATGCTAAAAGAGGAAGTGACGCTGGCCGCAGCCGCTGACTGCGTCATCTCGGTTTCAGAGCCGGAACGTTTGGCGTTTCAGCACCACGGCGCCGATCGGGTTCACGTTTTGGGACACGCCATAACGGCCGCGCCAACCCCCCGCCCGTTCGATCAACGAAGCGGATTTTTGTTCGTCGGCGCCATTCACGAAGAGGCAAGTCCAAACTGCGATTCGGTCATCTGGTTTCTCGAAGAAGTCCTCCCAAGAATTCAAGCGAGCCTGGGAAGCGAAATTACATTCACAGTAGCGGGCGTTAATAAATCCGAACGAGTGCGACAGCTTGCGGGGCCATCCGTAAACATTACGGGCAATCTTCCGGATCTAACTGAACTCTACAATTCCGTCCGTGTGTTCGTTGCACCCACGCGATATGCAGCCGGAATTCCACACAAGGTCCACGAAGCGGCAGCTCGCGGCGTGCCAGTCGTGGCAACGCCTTTGCTTGCGTCGCAGCTTGGTTGGCACGATGGCGATGCGTTCCTGGTCGGCGGCGATGCGGAATCGTTTGCGGCAAAATGCGTTCAACTCTATACGACAGAGGCTCTCTGGACGCGCCTGCGGGAGGCTGCACTGGAGCGGATTCGAGCGGAGTGCTCGAACGAACTCTTCGAAAGCCGCCTCAAAGCGATTATCAACGCCGGGCAAGTGAGGTTCACGGATGTTGGAATGGACCGGTGAACGATCTTTGGTAGTGGGCTACTTTGGAGTTGGGTAGCCAATTAGCGATGATCTCGTGCGGGCATATTCCCCTCCTTGGCAAAGGAGGGGTGGCTGCGCGACCAAGAAAATTTCGCGAAGCCACCTTAGCTCGCGCAGACGGGGTGGTTCGTTCAAGCCACCGATTAATCGGTAGTTGACCGAACCACCCCGTCCGCGCTTTCAAGGAACGGGGACATTTACTTGATGCGCGGCCACCCCTCCTTTGCCAAGGAGGGGAATATCCCCGCCTTTCAAAATAGCCCACTACCCGATTTTTGCCCTGGTTGACGGAGCTGCGTGGACTATGCTCGCGCGCAACCAGTGTCGTCGCTCTTTCGAAGGCTAACCGCAACGCTGAGCAAACACTGAGTATTGTCCGCCGAGAGGTATGGCGGATAGCCGGTCCTCAAGAAACGCGAAGTACTTGTGAATGCGCTCGGGAAAAATCAGAAAATATTGTGTCTCAATAACCTTGCTCCTCACAGATGAGAGCAGCCGGCGGGCTTGTCCTGCCGTAAGCAGCCGGGCTTCGGCGTCCACCGGCGCCCGCGAGACGATCAGTCTCGCAATGGGATTGAGTGGATTGTGTTCGATCACACAGAAGATCCCGTCCGGTTTCAGCAGCCGGAGTGCTTCGTCGGTCAGCGCCGGTCTCTGTTTATCGGGCACGTGGTGATATACACACACCGCGCTGATGAAGTCGAAACTGCTGTCGTCGAACGGAAGGCTATCTATTAACGGCTGGTGCCTCACCTCAAGGTCCGCACAGGATTGAAGCATTCCTTCCGAAGGATCGCATCCGGCCGCCGACCTGAAGTATGGCCACCCCAAGCGCAGCAAGTGGCCCTGTCCACAGCCTACATCCAGCCAGGACAGCTTTCCCGTATCGATCCCGAGTTTCCCGTAGAAGCTGCGAATGACTTGCAGCTTTCTCTCGAAAAAGAAATGATTACTGGCCGCAAATCTCTCACGGATGGGGTCGCGAATGAGTTCGTTGTAGTTGCCGGCATAGGCATCAAAGCCGGTTGGCTTTTCGTGCGGCTCTTTCATAGGTAGTTTCCGGCTCGCTGGGCGTCGTAGGCAGTATAACGGCTTTGGCAACGTGGGTTGTGAGATGTTGAGGTTCGCGCTGTCTGTGACCACATACAAGGGACGCCCCTTCGCCTCCTCATAGATGCGGGCAACATATTCGCCAACAAGGCCGATTGCAACTAAAGTCGCCCCCGAAAAGATAATGTTCAAACAGACAAGAGACGTCCAGCCGGGTACTGTCGCTTTGAGCACATAGGCGGCAAAAACACTGTAGATGGCATATCCCACTCCGCAAACAGCAACGAAGAATCCAAAGAAGACGCTCAAACGCAATGGCAACGCCGAAAACGAGGAGATGGCGGTCCAGGCAAACCGCAGCATTTTCCACGAAGAGTATTTCGTCGTTCCGGCAATCCGCGGGTTGCGATGGTAAGGCAGAATCACTTCCTTCAAGCCGAGCCAGGCGACCATGCCGCGCATAAATCGGTGCTGTTCGCGAAGCTGCCGGATCGCCGTGATGGCGCGGCGGCTGAAGAGCCGGAAGTCGCCGACTTCAACTTGAATGCGTTCATTCACCATCGTGCGAATGACCCAATAGAACAGCCAGGCCGTGTAGCGCTTCAACATTCCGTCACCGGTGCGAGTCGTTCGTTGTGCCGAGACCACGTCATAACCTTGTTCGAGCAACGCCATCATTTCCGGCAGCAACTCGGGTGGATCCTGGAGATCCGCATCCATAACGGCCACGGCTTCGCCTGAAGCAAAATCTAATCCTGCTGTAATCGCAGCCTGATGACCAAAATTGCGGCTGAAAAAGAGCACCTTCAGGTGGGGATCGCTTTCCGCAGTACGTTTGAGCGCATCACTGGTTCCATCAACACTGCCATCGTCGATGACTATGATTTCGTAGTTGTGATGCGTGCTCGTCATCACTCCTCGAATCGCCGAAAACAGCGACGGCAGAGCTTCCAGTTCGTTGTAGACGGGAACTACTATTGAAAGGAGCATATTTGCCCGTGATTCTAACATATGGATTAGAATCTCCGCCCAATGCGAGAGATCGATATCGAATCGGAACGGTTCTTCTGGCTTTCGGCGATCGCCGTGTTCGCGATCTTGGCGGGGGTGAATTACTTTCCGGTGTTGCTCGGAAAGATTCCGTTCCCTCGGGACATGGTTCTTCAATTCCCCGCTTGGGCCGGTTTCGCGAGATCCGAAGGCTGGCAGCAATACGCGGACATCGGAGACCTGGCCACACAATTTTATCCGTTTCGCGCGATTGCATCTCGATCGATCCGCGAGGGAACACTCCCGCTTTGGAATCCATACTTCCAGGCGGGCGCGCCATTTCAGGCGGATTCTCAAAGCTCTTTATTCTATCCGCTGAATTTTTTCTACTACGTCCTGCCGCTGCCGATCGCCTGGACCGTGTGCCTGGTGGTAAGGATGTTTCTTGCGGGAGTCTTTACGACTCTCTTTGTTCGATCCATCGGCGGAACGAGGGCGGGAGCTGTCTTTTCCGGAATCACCTTCGCCTCGTGTGGCTTCATAACCGCGTGGCAGGGCTTTGCGCTGGGTGACGCGGCGATCTGGCTGCCCTTGATCGGTTACGCCGTTCATCGGCTTCACACCGATCACTCCAAGGTCTCTGTGTCACTTGTTGCTTTTTCTTTCGCTATGCCCGTCCTCGCAGGACATCCCGAAACCGCAGCACACCTGACATTGGCCGGAGCGTCGATGGCTTTAGCGTGGTGCGTGGGTTCAGTGCCACATCGCGGCCGATATTCTAGTGCGGCATTCCTGTTGAGCTTCGCGCTGGCTGGCATTCTTGCTTTGGGCCTCGCCTCGATTCAAGTTATTCCGACTCTCGAATGGCTGCGGCAGATGGACGAGGCTCTACAACTCAACTGGCCTGGCTTACCCTGGCGCCAGGCGCTGGCGTGGGTATCGCGAGATGTCATCCGAGGACCAAATTCCGCCGGGGTCTGGATTCCAGAAGGCGCAGCATACGTTGGAATGATCGGTTTGCTTGCCGCATCACTGGCTCCATTTCATAAGGCGAAAAGGTTCGTGGTGCTCTTGACTGCAATGACGGTTCTTTCCGCCGGTATCGCCTATGGGATCGAGCCGTTGCGCTGGCTGGTTTCCCACATTCCGGTCATTGCGGGCTTGAAGAACTCCAGGATGATCTTGATCGCAAGCTTCGGGATGGCCGCACTGGGAGGCCTGGGAATTTCCGCGCTTGAAAACGAGTCGGCGTTTCCGAGCCGGCGCCGCCTGATGGCGCTGTTTTTCCTGGGAATTGCCTTTGTCTTCACTTTCCTCCTCGTCTACAGGCTGCAGGCGGTGACCCAGTTCAAAGTCGAGTTCACTCGGCGGCCTTCGTTTTCGAGAGCTCTCCTGGTCCTGAGCCTCGTTCCGATTGTTTGGAGATTGCATGGCGGCCTTCGCGGACGCCTGTTTCCCTTCATCGCGTGCAGTCTCGCCGCATTCGATCTCGTCACCTTCAGTTACGGCTACATGGGCTTTGCGAAACCTGATGAGATATTTCCACCGGCCCCAGCGTTTGATTTTCTGGCAAAGCAAAATGACCCAATGCGGTTCCGCATCGCACAGATCGGCCTGCCATACTCTGCGAATGCGAACATCATGTACCAGTCTTCTTCGGCAGATGGGTATGAAGTCTGTGCAACTCTCCCGCGAG
>WNGK01009777.1_pt1 | contig 24853 bp, 20 predicted proteins | sample 5400601 | NCBI WGS metagenome assembly WNGK01 (sample SAMN13153376, study PRJNA577476) | soil metagenome | isolation source: 60 cm soil or saprolite under Garry oak tree replicate 1 | place: USA:California | collected 2016-06-15
ACCCGCCGCTCCGTCGCCAACATCGGCGTCGTGATTGGACAGAGCACACAACTTCTCTATCCCGGCCCTGCAACGGCACGCTCACGCGCGTACATGCATGAAACAACCCAAGGCATCTATGATGCGCTCCTGCGCGGCCGTTTCGCTTTTGACTTCGTGCATGAAGATCGCCTTGAGCCGGAACGTCTCAGCAAGTATCGCGCTCTGCTGCTGCCCAACATCGCCATGCTGAGCGACCGCCAGATTCAGCAGATCAACGACTATGTGAGAGTTGGTGGATCGCTCATGGCCAGCTTCGAGACCAGCCTCTATGACGAGAATCTCAATCCGCGAACGAACTTCGGGCTTGCCGATTTATTGCACATCGACAAGGCCGGAGGTGTCATCGGGACAAATGGCAATCCGTATTACGCGCGCATCGACAAACCGGATGCGGCGCCATCGCACTCCATCCTTGAGGGCTTTACAAATACGAATTGGCTGCCCGGGGCGCAGAATCGTGTCCCCCTCAAGCCGGTGCAAAATCCATTGCTCACGGTTGTCCCGGGCTTCGTGCGCTATCCACCCGAGTTGGCGTACCCGCCGGTCTCGCATACGGATGAGCCTGCCGTGGTCCTGCGCGAATCAGGTTCCAGCCGTATCGCCTATTTTTCTGGGGATGTGGAGCGCACGTACTGGATTACGGGCCACGGCGATCTGCTGCGCCTGCTGCACAACACCATCCGCTGGATCACGAATGACGAGCGCATTGTAGCTGTAGAAGGCGATGGCTTCATTGAAATGTTTTGTTGGGAGACCGCGCCAGGATACGCCGTGCACCTGCTCAATTACACCAACCCCAACGCCCATCACGGATGGATGCAAGAGACCTACCCGCTCGGCCCTCAGATCGTCAGCATGAAACTGCCACAGAACGTAAGAGTGAAGTCCGTCGAGCTATTGCAGGCTGGACGGGATTTACCTTTTCACCTTGCCGAGCAGGTTGTGCATTTCACCGTACCGCGCGTCGACGACTACGAAGTCGCTGCGATCACCGTTGCGTGAACGAAACCCTGTTGACTCCAAAATATTGAGAGCCTTCCGAGTTACTTATCAATTTGCGATCGGAGCGTTTTTCTGGGGATTCCGGCAGATCGTACCCAAATGATTGAGATCGGGAACGATCTGGAAATCCAATTCACATTCTTGCGATCAGATATGGCACTCAAATGGCGCGCCAACTCGCGCATCGCCTGCATAATGAGGTTGACCTGCACATGGCCAAATCGCGCATCAGCCGGTCAGCAGATCGCGGACTGACCGATGCACGATGAGTACAAATGCGACATTCGTTTGGGTTATGAGCGCGCCTTAGAGCGACTCGCGGTCTACCAGCGATAGATGTTGAGGTTGTCAAGATACAACGTAGACGAACCACTCGCTCCCGCGCCATTCACCTGGAAATTGGTCACCAGAACTCCATCTGCCCAGCCCAGGGTGAATGCGGAGTCCACCGTCTGGTTGATCGCCTGTTCCACGCCATCAAGCCACACGGAGTGGTAGGTCACGTTGCCGACGTCGTCGCGTGAGTAGCTGATCTGGACGTGGTGCCATGTATCCTTGGCCCACGTAGACGGATTGCAAGGCGCGGTGGTACGCACCCATTGGATCACTTGATTCGTCCGGGTCCCGACGTTTGCGCTGTACTCCCACACGCCGGCATTGCCCGAACATTGGAAGGCGTAGATCACCGTGTCTCCGTCGGGAATGACCTGGTTGTTGTCCATTTCAAGATTGCTAAGGAAGCTTCCCGAGGCGATCCACACCTGTGCGTCATACACAAAGTTCTTGGCACTATCGTCATTGGCGTAAGCCAGGGAGTAGAGTTCACCGCCTGCGTCGGTGAAGGTGGTATCGAACCTTGCCGCCTGACCGCTCAAGGAAGGGTCGCTGACCACACTCATCAGACCGACAGAGGTGCCCGGTGTTCCCGGATCGTGCTTCATCTTCCAGTTGGGCTGTAGTTGTACATCGGCCTGTTTGATTGCGTCCGGCGGGATGGTTGCGCTTTGCGGGGGGATGATGACGTACTGCGCCATGCCCAATCCGCTGTTTGTGTAGCCGGGAGCGACGGCCAGTGCTTCGATCAATGTTGAAGCAGCAATCGAGATTGGACCAGAATACTGAGCCGACGACAACGATGGGCCGGAACCGTCAGTGGTGAAGTAGATCTTCGCGCCCAGGGTTGCGTCTGATATTGCCACGACCTGCTTGGTCGTGTATTGACCCGAAGGAAGTGAGAATTTTGGCGTCGCGGCCGTTGGAGGTGGAACCACACGGACGCTCAGGGTTACCAGGTCACTCACGTTCTGCCCATAACACTTCACCTGCAGGACGTGCGTTGCGGGATTGGCGGTAACAGCAACGCTGAACGATGCGGGTTCGGGGACGGTTTTTCCGCCATCGACCGAATAGCCCATCGAGACCGCGGGGGTTGAAGCGCAAGTCCTCGTGCTCGCAACAAGATTGAAGGGTGAAGTTAGTTGCGCTCCGTTTAGCGGGCTGACGACAACAATGTCTGACACTACGGCTTGAACTACCGTGATGTTCAGAAGTACTTCGCTGCTCACGCCTTTACCCCAGCATTTCACGTGAAGAATATGGGGTCCCTGACTTGCAGCGACTGTTGTGCTGAAGCTTAAGGGTTCGGCGATTGCCTGACCCTGATCGATGGAATAGCCCATGGATACCGCGGGAACTGAAGCGCAAGTGGTTGTGTTTGCAACCAGAGCGAATGGCGAAGTTACCTGGGCTCCGTTTGCAGGTGTCGTGACAGTGATGGCTGACGCCGTGGCAGTACATACCACGAAGGACAAGAGAGCAGAGAAAAAGGGCTTCATAAAAGTACCTCAACTGAAGTGGAGGTGCGACTTTGGTGTTGCGGTCAGTGCGACTCGCACCTCGGGTGAGAACAGCCCGGGGGTGGTCATGGCTGCGTTGTTTCGGAAAGAGTTTTTACGTATCGCCGCATTGCCGTGTGCGCCCCTTTGGCGGTCGACTCGTAAGATGGAGAGGAATTTAGAAATAAGGGAATAGAGAGATATTGCGGAAGGTGGGCCGTCGCGCCGGATGTGCTGCGAGGTTGAGCTGACGCCGTCGGCGGGAGAATACCCACCGGAGAAAACCAGGCAATCGAGCAAAAGAGACAACATTTCAGGCCCACTACGAAATTGACACCAATCCACAGGCGTGCGTCGGCTCTCGTGCTCGGCCGAGTTACACGGATACGCTCCTGCAAAGCCAATCTGATTACAAGAGATCCCGCAGAGATTCCGGAGGCCTGCGTGAGGCTCGAGGCACCTATACGGAGCAGGTAGGTTTATTCGTTGGTAACACACTAACGCACTAGAAGTAACCTTCAAGGACTATTTTGGGCACTGTCGTTACGAAGGTACTGAGCGCCGGCCGAGGCAGTTCGCGCGATAGCGCCCTAAACCTCATCTGTTAAATGACTACGGCGTGGAATTTGGCATAGGCCGGTTCTGTTAACCACAGGGGTGCACACGGCTTATCAATGCCGCGGTTCTGTGCCTGCCGGTTCTTCTCGAGTTGCCTCTATGGTGATCGGCATCTTCCCGGATTTCCGGTAGACATTTGCGACTGACATTGTCCAGAACGGAACCAGATCAACTCCGGGCACGAGTTTGGCTACAAACGATGGCAGAAATTCCCAGTGCCAGCCAAGAAGGTAAGCCAGCACAGCCCCAATACCAAGATCGAGTAAGTCCTCGAGCGGTGATGCAGCCCCCTCAATGAACAACGGAAACACGATGATTTGGAGTGCATCCGCGATTATCGCCAAGGTCATGGCGGCTCGAAAGCGCGAACGCTGCGAAAGGGTGATGGAGTCGTGAGTCATGGGCGCTGTATTCATATTCATGGATGATTTCCTTCCGTATCCCGCCTGCCCTTCTCTATTCTATTTTTCGGTCTTCATCGTGGAGTGTGATTTCCGCTTCGCGTTCTATTCTTCGCGCAACCAGAATCACCGGCCGCCGCCCGGGCTGCTCATTTCATTGGCCGCTTTCATCGAGCCTACGCCCATTTTGAATTCGATGCGGCTGCTTCCATCCAGGGTGACTCCACCAATAATGAACGAGTGCCAGTGCCGGCGACGGTCTTTCTACCCAGAAATAGATTGCGAGAATGGAAGGCGCGCCGGTCTTGCCATCAATGACATTGACCTTCAGGACCGCCTCGACGCTTCGACTCGAAAAGCCGTCTTTCAGCTGACTGCGGAGTAGTTGCAGATAGTGCGTGCTGGACGCAAATTGAGCGGCAGCTTCGGTCCCGTTGCGACCCAGACCAGCCAGGATGACCTCCCAACCGTCGGTCACTCGATCGCGATACCGGACCACCAGTCGCATAAGCGTCTCCACTCTAACAGGGAAGGAAATGATCGCGCTCGCATCGGAACTGTCACTGGAGCCCAAAACTCGTTCAGGGCGTTTTGCGGTTGAACGAGATGGGATCTCCGCCACCAACCCGCAGCGCACAAACTGCCAGCGCGGCAAGCACAATTGTCCACTATAGATGCGGCAGCGAGTCGGTTCGCAATGAGCCATTCGTGAATCCTCAACAAATAATGAAGGATGGGATTGTCTGGCAGCAATTATGCGCCCGCTAAATCATTATGTCCCACTCAACATTTATCTTCTCCATTGACAAACCGGCAATCTGCTGCGATATTGACAGGATTCCGATCGGCAACTTTCCTAGCTTCATCTGCGCCGGCTCCATCAACTTATCGAAATACCGAGGAGGCAGACTGATGTCGTACTCTGCACCGCAGCTTCTTTCGATGTCCAATCAAGAATTGGATAGCCTGTTCTCAACCAGTCCGGCCGGCGATATCCCCAACGGCGAAGCCCAGGGGACCGCAATTATTGCTTCCGGCACAAAGTTCAGCCCCGAGATCGCATCGCTGATTAATATCTTCGTGTGGCAGGGTAAGAATTTCGATGCTGCCCACGGCACCTTGAGAAATCGAATTCTCGGCTTCGGCCTTAACGCGATTGTGGCTGAAGTGTATAAGTCGGCGAGTCTGTTCGATAACAAGGAATGCATCGTTCTCGACTACTCGAAAACTTCGCTCGTTGCTGAACATATTCGCGATGAAATCCGCCAGATTGGTCCTGGCGCCTATCTCGGCCTGGTCTATTGGGATAAGACCAAGACGATTCACTTTGCGCTCCACTTTCCCACCGTATGACGATTCAGCTAAACCCCGATCGACCATTGCCCAAGGCAAATACGGGTTCAGCCATCTTGAACTGGTTAAGCGACGCGTCGACCTCGTTCGTTCACTTGGAACGGCGCTTCGATCCATTTTTTCGGCCTGCTTTTGACGCCCTTCTGCGCAATCCACTTACAAGCCTGGCAACCGCGTTGATTAATTCGAGGCGAACAAATGAAGGGCTCAAACTGGCTGAAGAAAGGCCCCTCCCAGACGAAGACAAATGGGTCGACTCGATTATCAAAAGCTTCCAGGAGCAGATGACTCTACTGTGGAAGCCGGGAAAATTCGAGCGTGGAGGAAATACAAAGACTCACGGAATCGTCCGCGGTGAATTCATCGTTCACGACAATCTACCGTCTGAGTTGCGCCACGGAATTTATGCAAGCCCGCAGACGTACCCGGCATGGGTTCGCTTCTCCGGACCCGGTCCCTACATAACTCCTGACATCGATGATGTTGGCTTCATGAGTATCGGCATCAAGCTAATGCGAGTTCCAGGTCCAAAGCTTATGGACGAGGAGCAATTTACGCAGGACATGTTTGGCGTCTCCACGCCAACATTTGTAACTCCCGACGTTCGAGCCAATGCGCAGTTACAGCTCAACAGCGTAAAGAACGCGCAGATATTTCACTTCATTAATCTTCACCAACACCACGTGCTCGATCTTGTCATGCAATCGCTGTGGATCAAGACGCAGAGTAGCCCATTCGAAGCCCCGTATTTCAGCTGCGTTCCCTATCTCTTGGGAGAAGGCCAGGCAATGCAATATTCCATATGGCCTAAGTCGAAGCGCCACACGCCGATTCCTCGACTCCCTCTGCGACCGCCCGATGACTACCTGCGCAACTCCATGGTCGCTACGCTTGCAAAAGAAGACGTCGAGCTCGATATTCGCCTGCAGTTGCAAACAGATCCCCACCTCATGCCGCTTGAAAACAATGCGGTGTATTGGCCGGAGAAACTCTCCCCGCGAGTATCCGCAGCAACCTTGCGCATTCCCAAGCAGAAATTCGATTCTCCGGCTCAACTCGATTTCGCTAAACGGCTTTCCTACAATCCCTGGCACTGCATCGCCGAACACCGACCGCTGGGAAATCAGAGTCGTGCGCGGCGAAGGATGTATCAGACCCTGGCAACCCTGCGACACACCATGAACGCGACGCCTCACTACGAGCCCACGGGCGACGAGGTATTTGATTAATCGACGATGACTCCGCAGTCCACCTTCCTGATTCTGGCAACGATCATTCCGGCGCGAGAGGCGGAACTCCGCAGGCTGCTCGCCTCCTTGAATCATGGGCCCGGGCAAGTCGACCCTCTGAACTCTGTTTTTCCCTTTGGAAAGTTCAACCAACTCCACTTCGCGCGGATCCTGATCCTTGACGATCAGACCATCGAGGATATCCAGGTCTACGGAATACCACGGGTGAAATACCCCACTTATCTCGCGATCCTCGGAGACTTCGATGGATCGTTCGAAGCATTCATCGCAGAAATGGTCCACGTAGCAAGCGATGGATTGCGTCTGATTTTCAGTCACTGCGAGGGATTTACCCCCGGCCATGATCTTCTTGCATGGGTCAAGGCGCATAGCGTGTCTCCTGCAGCCAACTATGTGAATTGGGTTGGACGAACCGCGCAGCAAGTAAGCGAGGAGGAGAATCTGCGGCAAGTCCTCGAAGAATTCATCCAATCGCACTCTGCTGAACTCAACGCGCTGCAGCCACCCCAGGTGCGCAATTCCTTGAAAGCGTTCGTAGCCAGAGAGCTACAATCCGGACGCCTCGCTTTAACGCCGCCTCAGCGCACTCCGCTGGGATGGAAGATCCGCAAAATTCTGGATCTCATAGGTATGCCGGCTCTGTTGCTTATTTTGTCACCATTGCTATTGATCGCTCTTCCGTTCATTCTCATTCGGCTTCGCTGGAGTGAGCACACCGACCCCGAGATTGTTCCGCGCGTCAATCCCCAGCACGCTAGTCTGCTCTCATCCATTGAAGATCAGGACGTCACCAATCAATTCAGTGCGATGGGCAGTGTGAAACCCGGATTGTTTCGACACTTGATCATGGTCTTTGTGCTGAGGGCAATTGACTACACCACGACTCACGTTTTTAACCGCGGACGTCTTGCCCGGGTAACGTCAATTCAATTTGCGCGCTGGGTCTTTCTCGATAAAGGGAAGAGAGTAATTTTCTGCAGCAACTATGACGGAAGCCTCGAGAGTTATATGGATGACTTTATCAACAAAGTATTCTTTGGGCTCAATGTCGTATTCAGCAATGGTGTCGGCTATCCACGGACTGACTGGCTGTTATTGCATGGCGCTAGAAACGAGCAAGCCTTTAAGGGCTATCTTCGGCGCCACCAAATGCCGACGCAGGTATGGTATAACGCATCGCCGGGACTGACAGCCCTGAACAAGCGGCGCAATGCTCTCATTCGTGAAGGAATTGAGAGATCGAATATGACCAATGCCGAGATCAAGGAATGGCTATCGCTTTTCTAGGGCAGGCTGGCAGCCTCGCAGGGCAGGCGGTTGCGAATCTCTATCAAGAGGATGCTGCGAAGGGTTGAACGCCGGCAATACAGGTGAACCAATGATAGGGAATTCGCATTCAGATTACGGAGGGAGCCGGACATGAACATTGCGCCGCTCGATCCCAGCGATGTTCAGGGTCTCGTGCGCTTCGGATTCGGGGCGCTCAAAGAGGCTTCGTTTCTGCTGCTGAACATCCGCAACGCAGAGGCGGCGAGATTGTGGATCGAAACTGCTCCCATCACCACTGCTCAGGAAATGAGCCCTCCACCCAAGACTGCGCTTCAAGTAGCATTCACGGCGCAAGGGCTGCGAGCGCTTGGCGTCGAGGAAGACTTGCTGGCAGGATTCTCACCGGAGTTTCTCTCCGGCATGAGCGGCGACGAAAGCCGTTCGCGCCGGCTGGGAGATGTGGGAGCCAACTCACCGAACTGCTGGAGTTGGGGTGGTCCTGGGAAAGTTCCTGACATTGTGGTGATGATCTATGCTCAGCCGGGTTTGCTCAAGACATGGACCAGCACCATTCAAAACGCAGCATGGAACGGGGCATTTGAAGTGCTCGATTGCCTGTCGACTTCCGATCTTGACGGTATTGAACCATTCGGATTTGTCGATGGAATTAGCCAGCCCGCAGTTGACTGGAAGCGTCAGCGCACGGCGGCATCGGATGAACTCACCTTCGGCAATCTCGTGTCTCTCGGCGAGTTCCTGCTGGGCTATCCCAACGAATACGGAAAGTATACGCACCGTCCGTTGCTTCCCGTTGATGCGGAGTCGAGCGCCGTACTGCCTTTCGCAGAAGATGATCCGGGAAAACGTGACTTTGGCCGTAACGGCACCTTCCTCATCTTCAGACAGTTGAAACAGGACGTGCAGAGTTTCTGGCGTTTTGTTGACAACCAAGCTGGTCAAGCCGCTTCCACCGGCAAGCAGCTGGCTGAAGCCATGGTGGGCCGCAGGATGGATGGCACTCCGCTTATTCCATTGAGCCAGAATGCCATCGCGGGAATCGACTCAAAGTCTGCCGCACAGAATCAATTCACGTATGACGCAGACAGGGATGGCGTTCGTTGCCCATTCGGCGCACATATTCGCCGCACTAATCCGCGCAACGCAGATCTCCCCGCATCAAACGGGTTGCTGGGCCGGCTGCTTCATATGCTTGGCTTTGGCAATGCGCGCTATCGCGATGACGTCATCGCATCCACGCGGTTTCATCGCCTGCTGAGGCGCGGAAGAGAATATGGTCCTCAGCTTTCGCCGGAGCAGGCGGTGTCCGGCTCTCCTGATTCCTCCGAGCGCGGGCTCCATTTTATTTGCTTTGCGGCCAACATCCTGCGTCAATTCGAGTTTGTCCAAAACTCATGGGTGATGAACACGAAGTTCGACGCGATGTCTGAGGAAAGCGATCCCCTGCTAGGCAACCGCGAAGCTATTGACGGATGCCCATTCACCGACAGCTTTTCCCTGCCACAGGAGTCGACCGTTCGCACCCGCATAAAGAACGTGCCACAGTTCGTAACCGTTCGCGGCGGTGCATACTTTTTTCTCCCCAGCCTGAGTGCATTGCGCTACCTTGCAGCCATGCGTCATTCATGATTCGAAATTGCAATCAAGGGTGTTAACGAAAGTTTCAGTGGAGAGCTTATGAAGCGTATCCGAATTCCTGGACTGGTCGACATTGTTTCGATGGAGGACGCAAGCGAAATTGAATCCTTCGCGCAGAACCTCAACCTTGATCGTGCGTATGTGGATCGATCTTTGACGGTGAACGGCAAAATCGTCAAGCGCGTGCGAGAGGTCCTTCAAATCGGAGGAAAGCCATTTCCCACGGTCGCATCCAAGGCCGCGCAAGGCCGTGCCGAGGCTCAGCAGGCTCTCTGGAGCCGATTGAGTGCATTAGCTCCCACTTACGCACAAGGGACAGATGAGCTTGCACCTCTCGCGGCGTTTGTCCGTGGTGAAGGGCCGGCGGACTCGTGCGGCCTTCCTATCCAACAGGTGGTGGGCCGTTTGTTTGTTCCCAACTTTACTGCCACACAAGCGCGTGTAGATCACGCAAAGGAGCTACTCTCAGGCATGGTCGGCGGCGACCTCGCTGCAGTGCATGCCATCGGCGTCGCTCTCCACAACATCGTCAGCGGCGTAATGCTTATGCGCCAACTCTACAGCGACACAAAAGGACGTGCCGCAATGTCTCCCGAGTCGGCTGGAAGTCGATGTCTCTTCGCTCCGCAGACGGTGATCCGACAACCCGTAGCGCAAGTCGATTGCGCTGAAGGGCGGCTTGGGACGGGAACCCTGGTTCTTCTCAAACTTCAGGCCGCTAACGAACAGGCGCCCAACCGGGACGTTGCGTTTCTAAGCAGGACCTGGAGCCGCTGTCCGGCAGAGCAATGGGTTCCAGCTTTACTGGCCGGCATATGGCGTCGCGCGTGCGACTCGTAGCCGCAAGGCAAACAGACGACGGCACTCCTTTAATTGGTTTCCTCATGAGAGTCTGAGCCGGCACGAAATTCTAAGACATAACGCTCGAAAAGGGCCAGTTTGACAGTGGGTTTTCTTGACAGCTTTTTCGCCTAGCAATTACAGTCCAATCATCTTGGAATACGTTTTCCAGGGTGCGAAATGGCAGGCATATCGTAATGGTCCTGACTGGAGATCAAGATGTGCCGTGCCGACAGGTCCACTGGTACTTCGTCGGCTTGACTGCAATTGCTATCGCGATCAGTTATTTTGACAGACAGACCCTTCCGGTGGCGATCGCTTCGATCCAAAAGAATATCCCCATCTCAAACCAGCAGTTCTCATTTTTGCAGTCAGCGTTTCTTGTTGCGTATGCTTGTCTGTACGCGATTGGCGGACGCATGCTGGATCGTGTTGGCACGCGTCGCGGTTTTCTGATCGTCATGCTGTGGTGGTCAACAGCATGTATGCTGCACGGATTCGCGACTGGATTTTCGTGGTTGCTGGTGATGCGATTTCTGCTTGGGATGGGAGAGGGCGGCGCGTTTCCTGCCGCGACGCGCGTGGTTTCGGAGTGGTTGCCGCCGCACGAACGGTCAACGGCAATGGGCTTTATCAATGCGGGTACGGCCGTCGGTTCGCTGCTGGCACCGCCATTGATCGGATTACTGCTCACATACAGTGGATGGCGCGCGGTGTTTTTCGTCGCCGGCGGTCTTGGCCTGCTGTGGGTGCTGTGGTGGGCGCTTGCGTACCGCGGCAACGCTACCACTACTTCGGTTGAAACGCTGGATGCGCGCCTTCTTGCGAAACATCTTTCGTTCCGGGAGATCGTCAGTCTGCCGAAGGTGCAGGCGCTTGTGTTTGCCAAGTTCATGAGTGACTCGGCATGGTTCTTCCTGCTCTTCTGGCTGCCCAAGTATCTTTATGACGTGCGCGGTTTCGACGTAAAACATGTGAGTTATTATGCATGGATTCCCTACGCAGCATCGGGAATCGGCAGCGCCGCCGGGGGCTGGTTCTCGAGTCATCTGCTGAGAAAGGGGCGCTCCCTTGACCTGTCGCGCAAACTGGTGCTGGGCATCAATGCTGCAATGATGCCGGCCGTGATGCTGGTACCAGTGGTGCCGGTGCGGTATGCGCTTGTGCTGTTCAGCGTAGCGTTTTTCTCCCAGCAGTCCTGGTCGGGAATTATCATGACAATTCCCGCAGATGTCTTTCCCCTTTCGGCCGTCGGTACTGTGTCAGGGCTTGTTGGCTTCGGAGGATCAATAGGCGGCGCAGTCTTCGGCCTGGTCGCCGGGACGATGCTGGATCATGGTTTTAGTTATGGGACGCTATTCGTCATTGTAGGTACATTCCACCTCATCGGCTTCTCTGCGCTCTTGTTGCATGGGGGCAGAATTCAACCACTTCGTCCGAACGACCTTAGGGAGATTGAGAGTCACGCATGAAGATCACTGAAGTGCGCACCCGCGTTGTTCAATGGGAAGGGGAGACGGTTCCACTGCCGCCTCACTTCTGTACGAATCCGATGGATCTGGTAGCCTTTCGCGAGGCATCAATGGGCAACTTCGCTTTTCATGGGTGGGTGCTGGTTGAGATCTTTACGGACAGAGGTCTGGTAGGGCTGGGAAATGCGGCGCTGTCGCCACTGGTTACAAAAACGCTGATCGACACGTATTTGAAGCCGCTGCTTATAGGAGCAGATCCGTGGGACACAGAGTATCTGTGGCAGCAGATGTATCGCCGCACCATGGCTTTTGGCCGCAAGGGCGTCGCCATGACGGCCATCTCAGCCGTAGACATTGCACTTTGGGATCTGCTGGGCAAAGACGCAAAGCAGCCGGTCTTCAGGCTGCTCGGCGGGCGCACCAAGGAGAAGATTCCTGTGTATGCAAGTCGCTTGTATGCGATGCCAGTACGTGAGTTACAGAGTGAGGCACAGCGCTATAAGGACGAGGGCTACAAGGCAATGAAGCTGCGCTTTGGATGGGGACCAATCGATGGCGCCGAGGGTATGCAGAAAAACATTGAACTGGTACGCACGGTGCGCGAGGTCGTGGGTGACGGTATCGATCTCATGGCTGATGCCTACATGGGGTGGACGCTCGATTACGCCAAACGCATGTTGCCGCTCCTGGAGCCATTTCAACTGCGTTGGTTGGAGGAGCCTGTTATTCCGGATGATGTGCGCGGGTACAAGGAACTGAAGAGCTATGGCCGAGTCCCCATTGCGGGCGGAGAACATGAGTTCACGATATTCGGCTTTCGTGAATTGCTGGAGAACAACGCACTCGACTACATTCAGTTTGACACCAATCGAGTAGGCGGCATCAGCCAGGCGCGAAAGATCTCCGCATTAGCAGAGTCTTTTCAAGTGCCGGTGGTGCCTCATGCCGGGCAGATGCACAACTATCATGTTGTCATGGCGAGTCTCAATTCGCCGATTGCCGAATTCTTTCCCAAAGTGGATGTAGAAGTCGGCAACGAGCTTTTCTGGTACATCTTCGATGGAGAACCCGAGCCAGCGAACGGGTTGATTGACCTCGATGACGCAAAGCCGGGACTTGGTCTCACTGTGAATGAAGAGTCATTGAAGCGCTTCGCGGTTATCGGCTAAGAGGAGACATTGTGATACGTCTGGTGCAGATTAGCAACGGTTCGCTGCGGCGTGTCGCGCTGGTCGATGAGCCGCACCTGAGATGTTTGGACGGCGTGGGTTCGATTTACGAATTGGCATCGCAATGCGTTCACGACGGTGATTTGCTTAGCCAGAAGGTACAGCGGCTTGGATATGGTGAGTTGCTTTCGTATGACGAAGTGTATTGCCACAGAAGCGAATGGCATCTGCTTTCGCCGGTCGATATTCCTGAGGCGCCGGAGCGTGTGCTGGTTTCAGGAACCGGACTTACGCATCTTGGTAGCGCAAAAGATCGGCAGGCGATGCACGCACAAACAGCGAGCGCCGCGAAGCCGATGACGGATAGCATGAGGATGTTTGAATCGGGCATTGCCGGCGGACGGCCGAAGGAGGGCGAGATCGGTACGGCTCCCGAGTGGTTTTATAAGGGAAGTGGATCGATACTGCAGGCTCCGTTTATGCCGCTTACTATACCTGCTCATGCTGAGGATGGCGGCGAAGAGGCCGAGATCGCCGGCATCTATTTGGTCGATGCGCATGGCATGCCTCACCGCATCGGAATGTGCGCCGGCAATGAATTTTCAGATCACCAGTTTGAACGGCGCAATTATCTCAACCTAGCAGGATCAAAGCTGCGCCAGTGCAGCATCGGTCCCGAAATTGTGGTTGGTGGTAACTTTCGCGCCGTGAACGGCGAGGTATCTGTTGAGCGCCATGGCAATGTGCTGTGGCACAAGGCGATTGAGACAGGCGAGGAAAACATGTCGCACAGCCTGGCCCATTTTTTTGGGGCGCACTCCCTCAGCTTTGGCGAAGGTATCACACTGGAGAATGGCGATTGGATGCAGGTGCGCTTCGAAGGATATGGACGAGCCCTGCGAAATCCAGTTCGGACCGAGTCGGGAGATCGCAATCAAATCGTCAGAGCACAGCCGTTGAAATAAACCGACGGGCTGCGTCCCGCGTGATCAGGAGAATCGCTGTGAAACAAAGAGTAGCAATCCTGGGCCTTGGCACCATGGGTGCGGGCATGGCCAAGAATCTGCTGAAGGCGGAATTTACGGTAACCGCGTACAACCGCACCCGCTCAAAAGCGGAACCGCTAGCCGCCTCTGGTGCTCGCATCGGCGATACACCGGCACACGCTGTCGCCGATGCCGATGTAATCATCACCATGCTGTCAGACGAAAAAGCTTCACGCGCAACATGGGCTGGCGCTCAAGGCGCACTCGCCCATGCGGCTTCTAAAGCAGTGCTGGTCGAGTGCAGCACGGTCACGCCCGTGTGGATCGGCGAACTGGCATGTCTCGCGAATGCGCGCGGTCTGCAACTGCTGGATGCGCCGGTAACGGGCAGCCGTCAGCAGGCGGAAGAAGGGGAACTTAACTTTCTTGTCGGCGGCGATGCCGACGCGCTGGAGCAAGCGCGACCGGTATTAGCCGCGATGAGCACAGGGATTGTGTTTCTCGGAGCAAGCGGCAACGGAGCAAGAATGAAGTTGATCAATAATTTTCTCTTCGGAGTGCAGGTGGCCTCTCTCGCTGAGGGCCTGACGTGGATTGAGCGTAGCGGTATCGACCGCGAGCTTGCACTGAAGGTGCTGAAGAATGGCGCACCGGGTAGCCCTCTGCTGGGAGCGATCTCCGCGCGCATGGTGGAGGCGAGATACGATGTCAATTTTTTGCTTTCGCTAATGGATAAGGATCTGCGCTACGCGGCTGCGGACGCTAACACCGTGGGTGTTAATCTGCGCACTGCAATCAGCGCGGAAAAGCATTTCTCTGAGGCGATCGATGCTGGTTATGCGGAAAGCGATATGTCAGCTGTTATCGAGCCCGTGCGCAGGGCGAATGAACAGAAGACCAGAGTCCCTGGGCGGCAGTAGAACTTAGGAGATTAACTCAATTTGAGTTGATTCTGATTTATATGCTTCGGACAACAAAGTAGGGTTGGTTGGTTAACTCAGGCGAGAATCCTGGATGCAACGCGGCGCTACCATCATCGCCTGTTACTTTGAAATAGTACTGGAGCGGAAACATGGTGTTTGTGTAGGGTGCGGGAATGTGTGCCGACCATTGTGAACCGTTTCGCTCCATCGCAAGTTCGACGTAGTTTTCGGCTTGGTCGATGTGGCGGTAATGCAAGCTCACGTTGCGGATGAAGTCGTAACCGATGCCGAAGGCCAGATTGAAGCGGTTGAGGCGCTGGGTCGCCAGCATGTCGAACTACCACATAGTACGGTCGTTGTACCAGGGCTTGTCTTCAACGTCGCTGCAGAAGAGGCGGGTGATGCTTCGCACTTCGTTGGCGGGCCGCTCGATGATCGTCGTGATTGATTGAAGGGCTGCAACCGGGTCAGGTGAATAGCGCGTCAAGTCAGCCAACTCAGCTAGCGCGTAAGACAATCCGCGCGAATCATATCCACAGGCCAGTAATGCTCGCCCTCCGTGATGATGCACGGAGACCAAGCCGAGAGCTTCAGGCGCCGCTATAACTGAGACTCCGGCAGTCTTCAACAATTGCCGCGCCGGGGCACTTTGAGCACCGGCAGCGAAGATGCGAAGTTGTTCTTTATGATCGTCTAGAGGTTTCGCACTACGGTTGATCGCGATGCCGCGAGTGATCAATGCTTGCGACAGTAACTCCAATGCCCACTTAACCGGGGTCGAAGCCGCAACTTGATCTGCCGGATCAATGAGGATTGAAACCGCAGGCGCGCTCTCGTTAAACGCCTGGGGCGAAACACTCGCGGCCGCAGCTGCGGTACCGAGAACTTTGAGGAAGCGGCGATGGTTCAATGTTGACTCGAACATTCAAATCATCTCCTCTTGATGGCGGGTCGCAAGTTGAACGGCTTGCCGTATCGCTTCGAGCATGCTGCGTTCATCCGCCCGCCCAGTGCCCGCAATATCGAATGCCGTGCCGTGATCAACAGAGGTGCGAATTACTGGAAGGCCCACAGTAATATTTACGCCCGCTTCGAGCCCAAGTGCCTTCACTGGCCCGTGCCCTTGATCGTGGTACATGGCGATCACCAGATCGAAATCGCCGCGCTGTGCGCGAAAGAACAGGGTGTCGGCCGGCAGAGGACCCTGAACGTCCCAGCCCCGGGCCCGGCACGCTTCGACTGCGGGTACAATCTTTTCTTCTTCTTCCCCGTGGCCGAACAAGCCGTTTTCTCCCGCGTGCGGATTGATGCCGCACACCGCGATGCGTGGCTCTAGAATTCCTATTCGTTGGAGAGCTGCATGACCGCGTGCGATCGTTCTCTCGACCAGGCCGGGCTCTATCTTGCGGATGGCATCGATTAAGCCGATGTGCGACGTGACGTGCAGAACTCTCATCTTCGGAGTGGTAAGCATCATTGAGACTTCAGGGGTATCGGTGAGAAAAGCCAACAGCTCGGTGTGGCCCGGAAATCTGTGGCCGGCCGCATGCAATGCTCCCTTGTTGATTGGAGCGGTACAGATGGCCGCGACCTTCCCCGCGAGGGCCAGCTTGGCGGCCGTCTCGATGTATCGAAAGGCAGCTTCGCCTGCGTGCGCGGAGAGTTGACCCCAGGGCAGATCATCGGGAATCAGATGGAGGTCGACGCAATCGACAAATCCGAATTCGAACAATGCCCCTTCGACCTCGTGTGAAGAGACGCTTTGCACCTCCAGCTTGCTGCCGACGATTCGGCCCGCCTTGCGCAGGCGCTCGGAATCGCCGATTACTAACGGGCGGCATTGCTCATAGAGCTCTTTGTGAGCCATGCTCTTCATGATGACTTCGGGGCCAACGCCGGCTGCGTCCCCCATGGTTACGGCAACGATTGGTCGATCCATGGTCAGGCCTCTTGTTCTCCGTAGAGATTTGCCGTAGAGCAGCGATTGAGTTCGTGCAGGAACCGTCCGCAATGCAGCAATGTTTGAGCCGTGCCGAAGCTGCCAGCCTTTGTGAGATTCCCCAGACTTCGAGCACGGCGCGAGCGGTCTCGCCTCCGGTTGCTACGAGTGCTCCGACCCGGTGAGCACAATGAGTAACAAGCTGAGCCAGCGCGGCTGAGAGGAGCGGTGCGTCTTCTGTTTCTACTGATGGATTTGAGGTGAGCAGTACGGCGACGTCTTGGCCGGCCGCCAAAGCGTTGCTCAATTCCAGTTGATGATCATGCAATACATTGGACTCTAATTGGTCGATCAGAGCCTGCGGTGAAATAGCGATTGTCACCACGTCCGGCGAATCAGCAAGCAACTCAACCTGCCGGCGTGATGCGGCCGAGCGACTACCCACCACAAAAAGTGTAGGCCCTGCAGCCAATGGCTGATCGGGAATTGAAACTGTGACTTTCTGTATTCCGGCTGCAAGTGGCAAGTGATGCGCGAGCCCTGCTGAGCCTGCCCAAACGGTTCTCGGGCCCAGAAGCATGGCTGCGCTGGCGATCTCATACAGGTCGTGGTCAGTTTCGCTGTCGCAGACCAGCACATCTGCTTCGTTAGCGAGCCGCAAGATCGAGTTGCGCAGCGTGCTCGCGCCAGAGCGGATGGTGGGGATGTCAACAAGGGCTGAGCTCAATCCCTCATCGCGCAGAATCTCACTGAGGTTGGATCGGCAACGCAGCCGATCGCTCCGCTGCGGCTCGGACTCCTGCGGCGAACGGCCATGGATCAGTTGCTGACCGTTCACGGTTGTGCGTCCGGTGGCAGGGAAGGCGGGAGCCAACAGCGCGACGATGCGTTTACCACCCATAGCCAAATCACGGCTCGCCGCAAGAGCCGCAGCCAATTCAGCTGCGACGTTGCCGCGCAGGCTCGAATCGAGTTTTTTGAAGAGGAGGCACTCGCTACCCATATATCTGCGAACGAGCCGCGAGGTTTCGGCAGCCGCAGCTTCAGCGCTCAAGCCGCGCGTATTGGCATCGATGGAAAGTATGTCGGCGTCTGTCTCATCTCCGGCGCCGCCTAACACGACAACGGAGTTGAGACCTTGGCTGGCGCATGCAACGCCGCAATCTGCAGCTCCTGTCAGATCGTCGGCGATGATGAGCAGGCGGTGCATTCAGTCAGTCGCTTTCGCGGGTGAAGGAGCCATATGCCTTGCTGAACAGGACGGTAGCTTGTCCTGCAGCCGCGGCATATTGATGGTCGGCGGCAGCAACCAACATGGGAACCGCGGCGGCATTCCCGGCGGTTGTAGAGGCAGCAATGCCGGCCGTGCCGGTTCCGCCTATGAGCCTGTCGACCAAGAAAAGAAACATTCCGGAAACAAGTGTAACTGTGACGCCGAGCGCTACGCCGACCAGTCCTGCAGCCCAGACTACTTTCAGATTGAGGCTTGCGCCGAGCGCAAACGCGAAGAAGGGAATCAGGACCGGAATCGCACTGCTGAGAAGATGCCGAAGGTCGGGATCGAGATTGCCAAGCACCATTCCGATGGCGAGGGGCAGAATCGCACCCACAAGTGTTTGCCAGGGAAAACTCGAAAGGCCGACGACTCCCAAGGTCACCATGGTGAAGAACGGTCCCGATTCGAGCGCCATAAGCGAATAGGATGCACCGTCTTCGGGTTTTCCATATTGGCCCATCAGAGCCATGTAGAGACCACCATTGGTGTCGTTGATCGCGGCTACAACAGCCAGCGTGGAGAGTCCTGCAAGCCAACCGGAGTGAATCGGTTGCACGCCGATGAGGCGTCCGACGAGGATGCCCGCACCAATTCCCAGCAAGATCTTTGTCGCCATCAGTGCACCGCCGCGACGGAGAACCTGGGGCAGCGATTGAAGAGACACGGTGCTTCCGGTACAGACGAAAAAGACTGCCAAGATTGGGAGGGCGCCCGTGAATAGTGCGCCGGTAAATGACCCAAAATATTCGGCGCTATGTGGAAAGAATGTGTTGAGAATCGCTCCTGCGATCAGCGGCACGATCATCATGCCGCCCGGTACACGCTCGACCGTTTGCTTAATCCTTATTCGCATGAGCTTGGTTGTGCCATTATCCGGCGATTGCTGTGCCGACGGATGTAGGCGGAGTTTAGCACAGCACATCGCAACTTATCTCCGAAGAGATCATTGGCCTCAGGATTTAATTCGAAATGATCACGTCAGTTTTAATTCGAAGTGATCACGTCAACTGATCGGGTACATACCATTGTTAATATCCACGGCAGCTTGCGCGATGCTTTCTGGGCGGCCAAGATCGCGCCAGTAGTATTCATCGGCGCGAAAGGCGAGGACTCTCTCTTCACTGGCCGCGAGATGAAGATAAGTAGAAATGATTGAAAAGACGCTCTCCCCCTGCATCTTCGCGAAAATGCGGGGAGAGATGATATGAATGCCGGAGAAGGCAAGCGCCTGCAGTTTTTTCGCGGGTCGGGCCAACTCGGCAGTTTTCTCCGATTCCTGGGAAGCGCGCCCGATGCGGCGCCCGCATAGGTGGCCGTGCTGGTCAAACAGCAGATAGCTGATCACATCGACGTTGTGAAGGATGAACGGCTCCTGCGATCCGCCGTCGGTTCGAAGAAAGAAGCTGGCTGCCGCTTTCAAGCCACCGCCAGTATCAAGTAAGACCTCTTCACGTGAGACCTCGATATGCATGCCGAAATTGCTGTTGTCGCGGAGGTACCTAGAGATCATATCTGCGTAGTGATGCGTATTTACGATGACCTCGCACGCGCCGAAAGATCGCAGGCGAAGGAGAGTGATCTCGAGGAGCGTGTGCCCGGCGACTGTCACCAATGCCTTGGGGCGGTCGTCGGTGAGCGGCCGCAGACGAGTACCCAAGCCTGCGGCCAGGATCATCGCCTTCATTTGCTCGTCTTCTCCAATTCGATATGTCGAACCACGACTTCCACACCGCTCGTTCCGCGCAGGTGCTTCGCCAATTGTTCGGCAAGATACACCGAACGATGCTGGCCGCCTGTGCAGCCGAATGACACCATCAAATTTTTGAAGCCCCGGCGTTGATAGCTGGCGACGCTCGCATCCACGAGCGACAGAACGCTGGAGAAATACTGGTGAACGCTTGCCTGGTGACTCAAATAGTCGATCACCGCTTCGTCTTTACCGGTCAACGGCTTGAACTGCTCTTCGCGGCCTGGATTGGGAAGGCTGCGCGCATCGAAGATAAATCCACCGCCATTTCCGGTTTCATCGCTGGGCATAACGCGATGAAACGAGAAGCTAAATATACGCACGGTCAACCCGTCTGCTGAAGAGGCCAGACTCTGCAGCTTCTCTGATCCAAGCATGCCGTTCAGGGCTTCCATCAGTGCCGGCAAGGCGATGGGCAGCTTGACATTGTGAGCAAGCCAGCGCAGATTCTTCAGCGCGTAGGGCACGCTCTGCAAAAAATGCGCCTTACGCTCATAGAAACCTCTGAAGCCATATGCCCCAAGGGCTTGCAGAATGCGCACATACACGTAGGCATAGTAGTGCTCCATGAAAGCGTCGCGATCCACCTTGATGTGATTGGCGAGACAATCAAGATAGTAGTCGAGCAATTGCTGGCGCAACTGCGGGGGCAGATCGGCCTTTCCATCGTAGAGAAGAGAGGCGATGTCATACTGCAGAGCGCCCTTACGGCCGCCTTGGTAATCCAAAAAATACAGCTGCCCGTCGCGTAACATGACATTGCGTGACTGGAAATCACGGTAAAGAAAGTAGTCGTGGCTGGCGCCGAGCAGAAACTTGGTCAAGCGGTTGAAATCATGCTCCAGATCCTGCTCGTTAAAGGGTATGCCGGCGAGCCGCAGGAAGTAGTACTTGAAGTAGTTGAGGTCCCAGGTGATCGACTGGCGGTCGAAGCTGGCCCGGGGGTAGCACACCTTGTAGTTGAGATCGCGGCCGGCCTCAATCTGAAAGCGCGGCAACTCGGCGACCACTTTGCGATAGGCTTCAATTGCCTCGGGAGCGATGGTTTCGCCGGTGCGATTTGCGCCCAGGAACTGATAGAGAGTCATGTCGCCCAGGTCTTGTTCAAGATAGGCGCCGTGACTCAAATCCTCTGAATAGATCTCGGGTACGGGCAATCCATGACGGCGAAAGTGCCGGGAGAACTCAAGAAAAGCGACATTCTCCTCCCGGACCGGATTGAGAATGCCGATCGCACTCGATCCTCGGCCGGCTAACCGGATGATGGCACGCCCCGAACCGCCGAGGCCCTGGAGCGGTTTTACATCTGTTGCCGGGAACTGAAAATGCTGCTCAAAAAGCCGCTTTAAAACGTCCATGAGGTCTTTCTGGGAACTGCCAAATCCCGCTTCACAAAGATACCGACCTGCGGTAAGCGCGCACAAGGTGCTAAGTGCAGTCTCCACGTTGATCGTACTAGGAAGGTGGCTGGCGTGCGCGTGATGGCCGGTGTTCCGAAGGATGGTCGATTATGAGGCAGGCCAATGCCGCGGCCGGGTGGCCATTCAGCCTGTCCGGTATATTGGAGACAGGCATGTCATCAGGAGCACTCACCGAGGCCGTCCTCATCCACTTCTCCGGGCCGGACAAGCCGGGGCTCACGGCCGGAATTACAAGCATCCTCGCTCAGTACGACGTCAGCATGCTCGACATCGGGCAGGCGGTCGTCCATGAGACTCTCGCTCTTGGGATGCTGGTGCAAATTCCCGGCGGCCTCAGCATGGTCGACTTCAAAGCTGCGCTGCTTGATCGGGCACACGAACTTGGCCTGCAGGCGCGCTTCAAGGTTGTTCAACAGAACGCAATCAAACACTGGCTCCATGGCTTGCATCATCATCACTTCATCATTACTTTGCTCGGACGCTCGATTACCGCCAAGCAATTGGCACGCGTCAGCGCCATCATCGCCGGGCATGGAATGAACGTGGACCGAATCGATCGCCTGTCGGGTCTGCTCTCGCCGGGTGACATTCCGGCAAATGCCTGCGTCGAGTTTGCGGTCAGCGGCGATGCCTCCCGGGAACTTTCGATGCGCACCGCTTTTCTTGCGACGGCGCAGGAACTCTCGACCGACATCGCCTTCCAGCGGGAAAGCATCTTCCGTCGCAATCGGCGCCTGTTCGCGTTCGATATGGATTCCACTCTTATTCAGGGCGAAGTGATCGACGAGTTGGCAAAGATGGTGGGGGCCGGCGAACGCGTGTCTCGCATTACCGAAGCCGCGATGCGCGGGGAGTTGGGCTTCGATGAGAGTTTTACCCGCCGAGTCGCTCTGCTCGAGGGACTCCCAGCGGAGCGCGTACATAGGCTGCTTGACACGATTCCGCTGGCCGAAGGGGCCGAGCGCCTGATTCGCACGCTCAAGCTTCTCGGGTACAAGACTGCCATTCTGTCGGGCGGCTTCAATTTCTTTGCCCGTCATCTACAGGAGCGCCTCGGCATCGACTACGTTTACTCCAATGAACTTGAGATGGTCGACGGCAAAGTAACGGGTCGTGTTGTGCCTCCGATCATCAACGGAGGCCGCAAAGCCGCGCTGCTGGCCGAGATCGCAGGCCGCGAAGGCATTTCGCTGGAGCAGGTGGTCGCAGTGGGCGATGGCGCCAATGATATTCCGATGCTGAACATTGCGGGCATGGGTATTGCTTACCGCGCCAAGCCTCTGGTCCGCCAGAATGCTGCCCAGTCAATTTCATGCCTGGGACTCGATGGGCTGCTGTATCTGCTAGGAGTACGCGATCGTGATTTGCAGCCGCATGAAGCGCAGAGGGCGAGCGCATGGCAGTAGCTTTCTGCTGCTGGTTGAGAAATCCCGACAAGAACTGCAGGGGATGAGAATTTCAATATTGTGCTAATTGAGTGTTCCCGTGTTGAACATCGAGAATGTGGTTTGCGGGGGGCAGGTGTTTGAATAAACGCTGTGGAGATGCTGACCTGCGCATTATCCGTGCCGGTCAGCATACTCAAATGGCAAGGAGCCGACTTTATTACTGGGCTACCTTGTCCGCTTCTACCATGCGGCGGATGCCGGGAGTGACTGCTATCTGCAACATGCTGCGATGAACTTCGGCAGCCTTGAGGCCATCCAGATGGGCGGCGTGTTCAGCAGCACTTACCTTCAGATTATTTTCAAGGGCATCGAGCGCCTGAAGGCCAGTAACGCCGAGCTGCGCCAGAGGCTGCGAGAAGGCGATGATGGACTGCAGCGGCCAGGAACTGGCTACATACGGCTGCAGTCGCGCATCGTTATCGCGCCAGCGCGTGAGAATGACGCGCAGATCGCGTCGAGATTGAAGATCGTCAGGATTAGCTGCGACACGCTCCGCCAACCTGTTGGCTCGCCGGGCGGCGTCGCTTTCAGGCGAGAGCGCGTCGATGAACTGATTCAGCGGCATGTCTGCGTCAAACTCATGGGTTTGTCCGCGCTCGTACTCTTTGACCGGTTCAAGCGTTTCAGCGAGGGTCATTACCAGATCTTCAGGTGCCGATCCGGCGAGGCGCGCCAGCATGCGCTCCTGATTGGCGCGATGTTTCAGGCCGAGGAACTCAAGCTCTGTGCTCACGCGATCGAGCCGGGCATACATCGAGTCCACATCGCGCAGAGAAGCAGGCGACCAGTAGCGCTCGGCGACGGCTGCTGTGCGCGGCCAGATGCGATTGTCTGCATTCTCGGGCGTGATGTATTCGGCCCACTCCGCGGCTTCACCGCCAAAGATCCGTTTCTGCTCTTCGGGTGTGAGAGTGGCGGCATCGCCGCTCAAGGGCTCGACGAGGTAGTGGTAGGACGCGGGATACATGAGGTCGAGGTAATAGCCTGCGGAAAGTATGGTCGAGAAACCCTGTCTTGCGGCGATGGCCAGTGACTGGGGCCCCCGCCATGATTGGACCATTGTTTCCTTGGGCAGCTCGGGCACAAGGATTTCATCCCATCCGATCATGTGCTTGCCGTGCTTGGTGACGATGGCCAGTAAGCGCTTGTTGAACATGGCTTGCAGCGCGTTGGCATCCTTGAGATCATGAGCCTTCATGAAGGCCTGAATGTGCTCACTCTTGTTCCAGTACTTTGGATCAACCTCGTCGCCGCCTATGTGGAAATAGGCATCGGGGAAGAGTTTGGCCATCTCGCCGAAGACTTCGTCCAGCAGTTTGTAGACCTTCTCATTGGTGGGATCGAGCGGGGGCTGCTGCTTGTCGGTGTCATTGCGCACGAGGCGCGTTGCGGGCGCGTCGGAGGCCAGTTCGGGGTACGCTACTGTCCAGCACGTTGAGTGGCCGGGCACATCGAACTCCGGTATTACGCGAACTCCGCGCTCTCGCGCATAGGCAACTAACTGACGAATCTGGTCCTGCGTGTAGAACATGTCTTCTGATGCCAACTGCCGCAGCTTAGGCGCTTTCTTGCTTTCCACGCGGAAGCCCTGATCATCCGAAAGGTGCAGATGCAATACGTTCAACTTGACGGCGGCCATGCCGTCGATCTGCCGCTCCATCTGATCCAGAGGCATGAAGTGGCGCGACACGTCGATCATGAGTCCACGCCAGGGGAAACGCGGCGTGTCCTGGATGGCCACGGCGGGAATGTCCCACCCCTTGGGTCCCCACTCGGCGAGTTGGAGAAGCGTTTGCAGGCCGTGCATCGCGCCGAGAGGAGAAGGAGAGTCCAGTTTCGCGCCCGTGGCTTCAACGTTCAGCGTGTAGCTCTCGTCATCACTCACCGACTGCACGGCCGACCCCTGCGTCGCGCAGTGAATTGTGAGCGGAAGATTGCCCTGAGCTTCAGAGTCTTCGTGTCGATAGAGATTGCCTGTCTGCGCGGAAAGCTGCGTGCGGAAACGCTCGACGGCATGGGTCACACGCGCATCGCACCCGCTGGCCTCGATGCGCAGGGGATGGTCAATACTCAAGGAGCCCGACTTCAAGTCGATCTGACTTGGCCAGGGCATGAGCGCCGGCTGCGCAGCAAAGGCGGAACTCACCGCAAAAATCGAAAGGGCCGCTACTATGCGCCAGGAATTGAAAGCCATTGGCATCTTTAC
>WNGK01007043.1_pt1 | contig 24818 bp, 19 predicted proteins | sample 5400601 | NCBI WGS metagenome assembly WNGK01 (sample SAMN13153376, study PRJNA577476) | soil metagenome | isolation source: 60 cm soil or saprolite under Garry oak tree replicate 1 | place: USA:California | collected 2016-06-15
GGAGGAGCAATCGCGGTGGCTGGCTTTCCAGCGCGGCGAGATCGACTATATCGATCGGTTCGGATCGTTCGCGCCGATCGCCATCCCCGGCAACAAGCTCGCCGCCGATTTTGCGGCGCGCGGGATCACCTGGGATCGCAGCGTCGAGCCTGAGATCACCTACTACTTCTTCAACCTGAAGGACCCGGTGCTCGGCGGATACACGAAAGAAAAGATCGCGCTCCGCCGGGCGCTCATCCTGTCTTACAACATCCAGGAGGAGATCGACGTCATCCGCAAGGGGCAGGCGCTCGCCGACGAGACCCCGGTTCCGGCCGGCGTGGTGGGTTACGACCCGGCCTATCGCAGCCTCCTTCGATACGATCCGGTGCTTGCGAATCAATTGCTCGACTATTTCGGCTACAAGAAGGGGGCGGACGGCTATCGCAGCGATCCGGCGGGCCGGCCGCTGACAGTCGTCCTGACCTCCGAGCCGCAGGCGATCAGCCGGGAGTACGATGAGCTGTGGAAGAAATCGCTCGACGTCATCGGGGTGCGTTTCGAGACCCGCAAGGGACCGTTCTCGGACAACATCAAGGGCGCGGAAGCATGTCAGATTGCGATGTGGGGATCGGCCTGGATCGCCGATTATCCCGACGGCGAGAACTTCATGCAGCTCCTCTACGGCCCGAACAGCCATCAAAGCAACCACGGTTGCTACGAGTCGGCCGCGTTCGACGCCATGTACGTCAAGATGAAGAACATGGCCGACTCGCCGGAACGAAACCGGCTGTTCCTGCTGATGAGCCGGCAGATGGAGGTCGACGGCGCATGGAAGCTGGGTGTGTCGCGCTATCGCAACGTGCTTGTTTATCCGCAGGTCAAGGGCTATCGCTTTCATCCGATCCTGGTCAACGCGTGGGAATTCATGGATCTGGATCCGTCACTGCGCAAGCAGTAAATTGCAGACAGGAGTCGCTCCAAGATCATGGACGCATCATTGTTTCGCAAGCGCCTGTCGCTCGTATTGCCGGTTGCGTTCCTAGCGCTCTTCACGGTGTCGCAACCGCTTTCCGCCGCCGATCCGAGCAAGGTCATCCGCCACGCCTTTCCCGCCGCCGAAACCGGCTTCGACCCGGCGGGCGCGCAGGACCTTTACTCCGGACAGATCGAGCAGGCGATCTTCGAGACGCTGCTCACCTACGACTACCTGGCGCGTCCGGCCAAGCTGGTCCCGCTCACTGCCGAGGCAATGCCCCAGGTCAGCGACGACGGCAAGACATACACGCTCAAGATCCGGAAGGGCATCTACTTCACTCCCGACCCGGCGTTCAAGGGCCAGAAGCGCGAGCTCGTCGCGGAGGACTTCGCCTACACGTTGAAGCGGTTGATCGATCCGAAGCTCCGCTCGCCCTGGGCGTGGCTGGTGGAGGACAAGATCGTCGGCCTGGACGAGCTGGCGGAGGCGGCGAAAAAGGGCGCGAAGTTCGACTACGACAAGAAGATTCCGGGCCTCGAGGCGGTCGATCGCCACACGCTGCGGATTCGCTTGAAGCAGACCGACTACAACCTGCCGTTCGTGCTGGCGCACGAACCGACGTCCGCGGTCGCACGCGAGGTGATCGAAAAATACGCTGACGAGTCCGGCCGGGCGATGTCGAATCCGGTCGGCACCGGGCCTTACGTGCTCAAGGACTGGGTGCGCGCGTCGAAGATCATCCTCGAGGCGAACCCCGGGTATCGGGGCTTCGTCTGGGATTTCAAGCCCGGCAACGCTCCCGAGGACAAGCGCCTCATCACCGAGATGAAGGGCAAGAAGATGCCCCAGGTGGGCCGGGTCGAGATCAGCATCATCGAGGAGGATCAGGCGCGGTTGCTCGCCTTCGAGAAGGGCGAAATCGACATCATGAACATGGAGGCGCCGCTCGCGCCCAACGTGCTCGACGGCGCGGTACTCAAGCCTGCGTTCGCGAAGCGCGGTGTGAAGCTCTCGCGCTTCGTCGACCCGGAGATCACCTATCACTTCTGGAACCTGCAGGATCCGGTCGTCGGCGGGCTCACCAAGGAGAAGATCGCCCTGCGGCGCGCGATGGGCATGGCTTTCAGCGTCGAGGAGGAGATCCGGGTCGTGCGCAACGGCCAGGCCATCGAAGCGCAGTATCCGATCCCGCCCGGCGTGGTCGGTCACGATTCAAGCTATAGGAGCAGCGTCAAGTACGATCCCGCCGGTGCGAACGCATTGCTCGACCGCTTCGGTTACAAGAAGGGCGCCGATGGCTTCCGTGCGTTGCCCGATGGCAAGCCCCTGGTCGTCAAATACACGTCTCGCCCCGATACCCTGGGCCGTCAGCAGGACGAGCTATGGGCCAAGGCGTTCGCGCTGCTCGGGATCCGGATGGAGGTCCAGAAGCTGAGGTTCCCCGATCAGATCAAGGCGGAAAAGGAGTGCAAGACCATGATGCGAACGGCTTCGTGGATAGCCGACTATCCCGACGCGGACAACTTCATGCAGCTGCTCTACAGCAAGAACATCCATCAGAACAACAACGCCTGCGCGACCATCCCCGAGTACGACAAGCTCTACGAACAGACCATCCGACTGCCGGCTTCCTCGCCCGAGCGCGACAAGCTCTATCACGAGATGGCCAAGATCATCGAGACCTACGCCCCGTGGCGGCTCGACATCAGCCGCTACCGCAACCAGATCGCGCAGCCGCAGGTGATCGGGTACAAGAAGCATCCCATCTTGCACTCCGAGTGGCAGTACATAGACGTCCGGACGGGAAGCGGCGGAAGCGGTGGCGACGCGGGCACGGGCGAGGGTCACTGACCGTCGGTTCGGCGTGGCGCAGTAATCCGGGGCGCAGCACCGCGGTCCCGATGGAGGTGAGCGATGTACGCATACATCATCCGGCGGCTGTGGCAGATGATTCCGACGATCCTCGGCGTCATCGTGCTCGTCTTCATCCTCTTCAACTGGGTTGGCGGCGATCCGGCGTATGTGCTGGCGGGCAAGATTTCGAGCGCCGAGCAGATCGCCAACATTCGCAGGCAGCTCGGCGTCGACCAGCCGTATTACGTCCAGCTCTGGATCTTCATCAAGCAGGTTCTGACCGTCGACTTCGGGGCGAGCTGGAGCACCAACGAAGCGGTCTCGCATATCCTCGCCACGCGCCTCGGCCCGTCGCTGACGCTGCTGATTCCGTGGCTGATCCTGTCGACGCTGATCTCGATCGGGCTCGCTCTGGCCGTGGCCTATGTGCGCGGCTCGCTCACCGACCGCGCCGTGATGATCTCCTGCACGGTCGGACTGTCGATCTCGATCCTGGTCTACATCATCGTCTTCCAGTACGTCTTCGCCTACAAGCTCGGCTGGTTCCCGGTTCAGGGATGGGGCGACAGCTTCCGAGAGAACCTGCTCCTGTACTCGTCGCTGCCGATCCTCATCCTTCTGGTGGTCAGCATCGCGCCGGACCTGCGCCTGTTCCGCACCTTCGTGCTCGATGAGATCAACCAGGACTACGTACGTACCGGCCGCGCCAAGGGTCTGTCCGAGAACCGGATCATGTGGCTGCACGTGCTTCGCAACGCCTCGATCCCGATCATTACCCACGTGATGGCCCAGTTGCCTGGCCTGTTGATCGGCGCCTTTCTGGTCGAGCGCTTCTTTTCGATCCCGGGCATCGGGCGCGAGGTCATCCTTGCCGTCGAGCGCAGCGACTTTCCGGTGATCAAGGCGATCACCGTCTACGTCGCCGTCGCCACCATGATCTTCAACCTGCTCGCCGACCTGATGTACAAGGCGGTCGACCCTCGCGTGCAGCTCAAGTAGGAGATCGGCGATGCCCTCCGATGTGACGATGCCCTATGACGTGCCGCACCCCGTATCGCCGGGGCTGTGGGCGCTGGCGTGGAGGCGACTGCGCGCCGACGGCGTCGCGATGGTCTCGCTCGCGATCGTCGTGCTTTTTCTGGTGCAGATGGTGCTCTCGGGCACCGGGCTCATCGCCAAGGACTGGTCGAGAGAGGTCGGCGTCAACTATGCCCCGCCGACCTTCGTCGGCCCGGAACCCGCCGCTCCCCCGCCGGAGGGTGTGACGGGTACCTCGTCCGCGCCGACAGCGTCCGACAAGCCGACCGAGCTTCCTATCGAGGACCCGCTCGCCGACGCGCTCGCGGCTATCCGTAACCAGACCGCCAAGCCGGGTGCGGCGGACACCGGCGCGGAGAGCGGCAAGACCGTCGATCCGCTCGCCGACGTGATGGCGGACATCCGCAGCAAGGCGGTCGAAGCCACGCCGCTGGAGGCCCGCTTGCCGACGCTGCCCTTCGGCGGCGACAAATGGGGCCGCGACGTGCTCAAGAAGGTGATCAAGGGATCGGAGACGTCGATCTTCGTCGGCCTCGCGGCGGCGGTCGTCGCAACCGTGCTGGGCACGATCTTCGGTGCGCTCGCCGGCTACTACGGGAGATGGCTCGACGACTTCTTCAACTGGTTCTATAGCGTCTTCACGGCCATACCGTATCTGCTGCTGATCCTCGCGGTGGCGGCCGTGCTGCAGCAGAAAGGCACCTGGACCATCGTGCTGATCCTGGGGTTGACGGGCTGGACGGGCACTTTCCGTTTGATCCGCGGCGAGTATCTCAAGCACAAGGGCAGGGAATACGTCCAGGCGGCTGACGCGATCGGTGCCTCGAATGCGCGGCGCATGTTCATCCATATCTTCCCCAACGTCAGCCACATCGTGCTGGTCCAGCTGTCCATCTACACGGTGGCGTTCATCAAGTCGGAGGTGATCCTGTCGTTCCTCGGCTTCGGTGTGCCGGTCGACGTCGTGTCCTGGGGATCGATGTTGAACGAGGCCCAGAACGAGCTGATCCTCGGCAAGTGGTGGCAGCTGGCTGCGGCCGGAACCTACATGGCGGTCCTCGTCACGGCGTTCAGTCTGTTTACCGACGCGCTGCGCGACGCGCTCGATCCAAAATTGAAATGACGTGGTTCCTCCGACCCGAAGCGCGAGGAAAACGATAGAAAGGCAATGATGGCCGACCCGCTCCTATCCGTCCGTAATCTCCGCGTGAACTTCCGGCTGGACAAGCACACGACCTTCGAGGCGGTCAAAGGCGTGAGCTTCGACATTCCCCGGAATGCCACGGTGGCCCTGGTCGGAGAGTCCGGAAGCGGCAAATCGGTGACCTCGCTGTCGATCCTTGGCCTGCTGCCCAAGGAAAATGCCAGCGTTCTCCCGGGGAGCGAGATCCTCTACGGCGGCAGGAACCTGGTCGCTCTCGACGCGCTGGAGCTGCGCAAGCTCCGCGGCGCCGACATCTCGATGATCTTCCAAGAGCCGATGACCTCGCTCAACCCGGTGTTCACGGTCGGCTTCCAGCTCGGCGAGGTGCTGCGGCTGCATATGGGGCTGTCGCCGGGCGAGGCGAGAAAGCGCGCTATCGCCCTGCTCGACGAAGTCGGCATCCCCGATCCGAAGTACAAGATCAACGCATTTCCCTCGCAGATGTCAGGCGGGCAGCAGCAGCGCGTGATGATCGCGATGGCGATCGCCTGCGAGCCGAAGCTTCTCATCGCCGACGAGCCGACGACTGCGCTCGACGTCACGATCCAGCAGCAGATCCTGGACCTGATCGCCGCGCTTCAGCAGCGGCGCCAGATGTCGGTGCTGTTCATCACCCACGACCTCGCCGTCGTCGGCGACATCGCCGACCACATCGTCGTCATGCGCGACGGGGAAATCCGCGAGCAGGGACCGGCCAAAGACGTGTTCGAGAACCCGCGCAATGCCTACACCAAGGCGCTGCTGCAGTGCCGCCCGCGGCTCGACCGGCGGCCGGTGCGCCTGCCGGTGATCGAGGACTTCATGGACGGCGGCGCCCATGCGATGAACCTCAACGAGCGCAAACGCGGAATCCAGACATCCGATCCGATCATTCTCGAGGTGCGCAATCTCGGCAAGGATTTCTATACGCGCGAAGGCATTTTCGGCCGGCGAAAGTTCGAGGCGGTGAAGAACGTCTCATTCAAGCTGCCCAAGGGAAAGACGCTCGGGCTGGTGGGCGAGTCGGGATCGGGCAAGACGACCGTGGGCCTGACACTGATGCGGCTGCACGAGGCATCTTCCGGCGAGGCGCTGTTCGAAGGGCGCGACATCCTCGCCATGAGTCCGCGCGAGTTCATGGCCTACAAGCGGCGTATCCAGATCATCTTCCAGAACCCGTACGCGTCGCTCAACCCGCGATTCATCATCGGCCAGATCCTGACCGAGCCGATGCTGATCCACGGCATCGGCTCGTCCGCGCAGGAGCGCGTCAATCTCGCCTTCGAGATGCTCGCCAAGGTGGGTCTACCGGAGGTATCTTTCTACAAGTATCCGCACGAGTTTTCGGGTGGGCAGCGCCAACGCATCGCGATCGCGCGCTGCCTCACGCTGAAGCCCGACATCCTGATCTGCGACGAGTCGGTATCGGCGCTCGACGTGTCGGTGCAGGCGCAGGTGCTCAATCTGCTGCAGGACCTCCAGGACGAGTTTCACCTGTCGTATATCTTCATCTCGCACGACCTCGCGGTGGTGAAGTACATCTCTGACCAGGTGATGGTGATGAACCAGGGCGAGATCATCGAGATCGCCGACTCCGACGAGATCTACCGGCATCCCCAGCAGCCGTACACCAAGAAGCTATTGTCGTCGATTCCCAAGGGCTGGCACCACGGCGCTTAGGGAACCTCTGAATAAGCCCCGCGTGGCCGCGACGGAGGCTTTCCGGGATGAGATGCGCGAAGCGACGCGAAGCCCGTGGCAGGCCCCACGGGCGAGCGACGCGACAAAGCAGATCGCCCGGAAAGCCCCGTCCCTCCGGGTTTCGGCGCAATGGCACTCATCTGCGTTGTTGCGCGGCTTGCGAATAGGATGAACTATTCGCTGCGCCGCGACGCCTAGCATCTGAGACCATTGCGCCAGAAACGCGGCTCATGTGAGCGCTATCGCGTCCACGCCGATGGCTACGACGCGTCTGCAGCGCGGACGATGCGGCTGCGTCGGCGGACGATCGCCGCGCTCGAGCTTGCCCCCGGAGAGGCGGTTCTCGACGTCGCCTGCGGCACGGGGCTGTCTTTTGCGCTGCTCGTCGCGGCGGTCGGCCGCAAAGGGCGGGTCACCGGGGTCGAGCTTTCCCCCGAGATGGCGCACCTCGCCCGCGACCGGATCGCACGCGCCGGGTGGGCCGTCATGCTGATCGAGGCCGCGGCGGAGGATGCCGCGCTCGGCGGGCCGTTCGACGCAGTGCTGTTCAACTTCACGCACGACGTGTTGCAGTCGCCGACGGCGCTGGCGCGCATCTTCGCCGCGACGAAACCCGGAGGCAGAGTCGCGGTCTCGGGTTCGAAGCTTCTGCCGTGGTGGCTCGCGCCGGCGAACGCCGTGGTGCGCCGGATGAACGCGCCGTACGTCACGACGTTCGGCGGGATGCGCCAGCCATGGCGCTACCTCGTCGAGTACGTCCCGGATCTCCGCATCCGCTCCGCCCTGTGGGGCGCGGCGTACATCGCGAGCGGCCGATATGCCCCCCGGGGGTACGTCCGCACTTGATCGGGGGGCGTTCGAGCGCGCTACAGTGTAAACGCCATCTCGCGTACGACCGCGCCGGGCAGGCGCATGCTGTTCGCGTTGCGCTGGCGGTAGGTGTCGCTGTTGACCAGCAGCTCGCGCTCTGACGTGAGCCCGACGAGCTCACGGCCGAGCAGCCGGAAGACGCTGTCGTCGAAGCGCATCACGTCGACGGGCGCGACGATCCTGCCACCCTCCACCCAGAACGACGCGAAACGCGTCATGCCGGTCAAGCGGCACGCCGGCCGGTCAGAGAAATTGAGGTACCAGAGATTGCTGATGTACAGCCCGGTGTCGAGCATGGCAAGGGCGTCGGCCGCCGCCACGCTGCCGCCGCGCATATCAAGCGATTCCGGCACCTCGGAGGCATTCGCGCCGTTGTGCGCCAACGTGAACTCCCGAGCTGTTCGCGGATTGACGAGCGAGCCGACCATCCGGCCGCCGTCGACCAGTGGCACCTCGGCTGGCCTGGCGAAGCCCTCGTCCTGAAACGCCGGCGCGACGCCCTCGGCGGTGTTCTCGCTGAAGCTCACCGACGCATCGAGCGTCGCACTGCCGTCCCTCAGGCGGAACAGGCAGCTCTGCCGCGTCTGCAGCGCGCGCCCGGAGAAGCCGCCCCAGCAAAGCATGCCCGCAATCTCCTCCATCGCGCTTGGCGTGAGGTAGGCTCGATAACGGCCCGGCTCGAGGGACCGCCCAGGCCGCTCGAGCAGCGCCAGCCGCTCCCGCGCATCCGCCATCTTGGTCGCGAACTCCGCGTCGTCCCACGCGAACCCGCCGTAAGCGCTCTTCACCGCCTTGTCCGCACGGTGATAGAGGCTCCATTGCAGGTTGAAGCTGGTGACCTCGTGCCAGTTGCGCTGACCGAGTGAGTTGGCGAAGCCGCGATAGACCGGGCCCCCGGCGTACAACCCAACCAGGTCGAGTCCCCGCGCCGCCTCGAGCACCGTCTCGATGATCGTCTCGGCAGGAAGGGCAGCTTCACTGCGAACGACCCGACTCGGGCGCACCTCCGTGGCGTAACTCAGGTGCGGGTCCTCGGGAAGCATGGCGAGCGTCGCGCGCAGGCGGGCGAGGGCGCCGAGGATCGGGCCGCGGTCGCGGCCGGCATCGCCCGACACGGTCAGGCACTGCTCGGCGTGCCGGTAGCCGCTGATAAGGTGCAAGCGCAGATAGCACTGGGTGACGCTGCCGGGCTGGCGAACCTTGCCGCGGTTGAGCCTGACGAAATCCGAGCTTTCCGCATCGAGGCGGCAGGTATAGACCTCGCCGGGAGCGAGCGAGCGGTCGAGCAGCCCCGCCACTTCGCCAAAATAGGCTTCCATGGTCGAAGTCGCCATCAGGCCTCCCCACCGAAAACATCGACCGCAGTGAATACGCACGCCGGCGACGCATGTCCGACGCGGATGACCTGCGACGGCTCCCCCTTGCCGCAGTAAGGTGTTCCGAGCACCTGCACGGTCGAGGCGTCGCCGACCTTGGCGAGGCTGCGCCAGAAGTTCGCCGAGATCCCGCGATAGTTCGGGTTCTTGACCACGGTCGTCAGCCTGCCGTTCTCGATCAGCCGGCCCCACTCGCAGCCGAACTGGAACTTGTTGCGCGAGTCGTCGATCGACCAGGAGCTGTTGGTGCTCATCAGCACGCCGCGCTCGATGCCACCGATCATGTCCTCGAGTGCCGCGTCGCCGGGTTCCAGGTTGATGTTGGCCATTCGGTCGATCGGGGGCCGGTTCCAGCTGTCGGCGCGCGAATTGGCCACGCCGCGCAGGCCAGCGCGGGCTTGCGAGATCGCGCCGCCCAACGGGCGCTCAAGGATGCCGTTCCGGATCAGGTAAGCCTTCTCCGCCGGCGTGCCCTCGTCGTCGAAGGCGTAGCTCGCCAATTCCTCGGGACGGGTCGGATCGAACGTGACGTTGAGAAGGTCCGACCCGTAGCGATACGTTCCGAACATGTCGAGGGTGACGAAGCTCGTCCCGGCGAAGTTGCGCTCATCGCCGAGAATGCGATCGAGCTCGAGGGGGTGCCCGATCGACTCGTGGATCTGCAGGATGACCTGATCGGGCATCAGCAGCACGTCCATCGCGCCGCTCGGGCAGTTCGGCGCGAGCAGCAGTTGCAGCGCCTCGTCGGCGACGCGGCGCCCGCTGCCGACGAACGCGAAGCGATCGAGCATGGATTCGCCACCTTGCTGGGCCAAGCCCCGATAGCCGTTGAGCGTCCGGGTCTGGGTGTCCCCGCTGGCGTGCGCGGTCACCGAGAGGCCGGGCATGACGAAGCGGTAGCGTTGGACGACCTCGCCGCCGGCGCTTGTCAGATATCGATGTTCGGCGGTTCGCGTTTCGACCGTCGCCTCCCAATCGACGATGCGCGGATCGCAGCCGGCGTGCCGGGATTCGTCGGCCAGCAACTCGTACCATTCCTGCTGCGACCGCCCTGGCTGGTCGACGCCGGGCGAAGCGTAGCCGCCGCGAGGCGCGGGTCGGGGCAGCGGGCGGAAGTCGATCAAGGATCGACCCGCGGTCGCTCGGGCCCAAGCCTCGGCCCGGTCGAGCGCGGCCTGGAGACCGCCAAGCGACAGATCGCTGGTCGCCGCGTACCCGCAGCCCCCGTCGGCGTAGGCCGTCAGCATGGCGCCCCGGTCAGAGATGAGCATCGGGGGCTGAGGCACGTTCTTGCGCACTGCGTAGCACTCGGCGTGTTCCTCGACGAGGCGCAGCGACCAGAATTCTGCATTGCAGCGAAGCTGCTTGAAAGGAATGGCTGAAGTCATGTCCATGAAGGGTCTGTCCGCAACCTGGCGTGGCGGCGCGCTGATGCTGGCCCGGGATAGGCGCCCACAAAAACGGCGAATTATCGCGCGAACGGACTCCTCGCGCAGCTTAGCCGTCAACCGGCGGCCACGCGGCGAGCTTCTCGAGCGCCGGCCCGGTCACGCGGCTGATTCGCCAGTCCGGCAGTATAGTGGCGCCGAGCGACTTGTAAAACCCGATGGCCGGCGTGTTCCAATCCAGCACGGCCCATTCGAAGCGCCCGCAGCCGCGCTCGACGGCAATCCGGGCCAGATGAACCAGCAGCGCCCGCCCGTAGCCGCGGCGGCGAAATGCGGGCTGGACGAACAAATCTTCGAGATACAGCCCCTTTCGGCCCAGGAAGGTCGAGAAGTTATGAAAAAACAATGCGAAGGCCACTGGCGTCGTGCCTTCCCAGCCGAGCACGACTTCCGCTGCCGGACGAACGCCGAACAAGGCGGTGCGAAGGCCCGCTTCGGTAGCCACGCAAAGATGGCGCAGCTTCTCGTAGTCCGCCAGCGCCTCGATCATCCCCAACACCCGCCCTGTATCCTCGGGACCCGCCGGGACGATGCGAAACTCCGACGAGAGCTCCACCGGTCACCCCGTTCGCAGGCCGAGAATCAGCAGATCGCGCTCGATGCCGTCGAGCTCCGCCACCCGCGGCAGCTTCCCCCAATCCTGGAACCCGAACCGACGAAACAGCGCCAGGCTCGCCTCGTTGTGGCCGAAGATGAACGCGAGGATGGTGCGGATCGAGAGACTCGGCGCCGAGTCGATTGCGTGCGCGAGCAGCTCTGCGCCGACACGGGTGCGCCGGGCGTCGGGAGCCGTGTACACCGCGGCTTCGACCGTCGCCTGATAAGCCGGCCGACCGTAAAACGACCGCAGCGAGAGCCAGCCGCAAACCACGCCCTCGCGTTCCAGCAGCCAAAGCGGCCGCCGCTGAGGATCGAATTCACGGAACCAGCGCTCGCGCGAAGCCACGGTCACCGGCGCGGTGTCGGCTGTCGCCTGGCGGCCTGGAATCGCCGCGTTGTAGATCTCCACGACACGCGGTAAATCAGCGATTTGTGCACTGCGTAGCGACATCGTTGGCAGATTTGCAACACGGGCCAAGTCGGATTGTAACTAACCGCATCATTTTGTTGCGGCCCGAATTCGGGCTGTTGTACCGTTGCAACTGTGTCCGTGGGCTAACCCACAAAGCTTTCTCTTTTCGGGTCCACTTTCCTCTGAGTTCAAGTTTAGGAAATCTCTAAATAGGTCAGCTGTTGCATTTCTGTCGACCGAAAGAATTCGAATTAGATCGTTGGGAATGACAAATGCGGTTGTAACTTTCAACTCGATTGGGGGTTCATGATGAAGAGGATGCATAGGAAAAAGCTGTCGCTTGCAGTCGCGCAGGCGCTTGGCGCCGGGATCTTCGTTGGATTGGCGGCGCCATCGTCTTACGCGCAGCAACCAGAGAAGATCGAGAAGGTTACCGTCACGGGCACGCGCATCCCGTCGCCGAACCTCGAGAGTACCAGCCCGATCAGCATCATCACGCCGACCGACATCAAGTTCGAGCATCCGGTATCGGTCGAGAACCTGCTCAACAACATGCCGCAGGTGTTCGCCGATCAAGGGAACATGCTCTCCAACGCCGCGACCGGCACCGCCACGGTGAACCTGCGCGGTCTGGGCTCGGCCCGAACGCTGGTCCTCATCAACGGCCGCCGCCTGCCCGCAGGCGACCCTCAGGCTTTCCCGACCGACATCGACTCGATCCCGCTGCCGCTGATCCAGCGGATCGACATCTATACCGGCGGGGCCTCGGCGGTCTACGGCTCGGACGCGGTGTCAGGCGTGGTGAACTTCATCATGAACGACCGGTTCCAGGGCGTGCAGTTCGACATCGGCCACAGCTTCTACAACCACCAGCAGGGCAACGGGCTGGCCAGCGTCATCCAGGGGCGCGCGGCGACCAATCCGTCGCAATTCAAGGTGCCGGGCGACGTCGATTCCGACGGCGAGGTCGAGAACTACAGCGTGACCATGGGCAGCGATTTCGCCAACGGCAAGGGCAACGCGACGGTTTTTCTGGGCTACACGAGGTCGCACCCGGTGCTGCAGCGCGACCGCGATTACAGCGCTTGCGCAACCGGCCAGAGCGCGACCGGCTTTACGTGCGGCGGCTCGTCGACGTCGGTTCCCGGCCGCTTCCTCGACTTGAATACAGGCAAGTCATTTACTATCGCCGACACGGCTGGCAACACGCGGCCTTTCAATTCCGCCCTCGACCAGTTCAACTTCGCTCCGTATAACTTCTATCAGCGCCCCGACGAGAGGTACCTGGCCGACTTTTTTGCGCACTACGACATCGTCCCGTGGATGCGCGCGTACACGGAATTCGAGTTCATGGACGACCGCACCCTGGCGCAGATCGCGCCGGGCGGCATTTTCTTCGGTGGCGTGGGAAGCGAAAACCTGCTTACCTTCGACAATCCCTTGCTGTCCAGCGGGTTCAAAAGCACGTTCGGCATCACCCCGACGACGCCAGGGGACGTCCTCATCGGGCGTCGGAACGTCGAAGGGGGCGGGCGCGTCACCGACCTCCGGCATACCGACTACCGCGGCGTGCTGGGCTTCAAGGGCGAGCTCCCGTTCGCCCCTGGCTGGGATTACGACGCTTGGTACCAGATGGGCAAGAACGTGGTCCAGAGTGCGTTCCTTAACGATTTTTCAGGTTCGAAGATCCTAAGGGCGCTGGATGTCGTCACGGACCCGGCGACCGGCCAGCCCATCTGCCGATCGACGCTCGCCGGCACCGATCCGAAATGTGTGCCGTACGATATCTTCCATCTAGGAGCCAACACGCTGGCGGCGATCGACTTCCTGCAGACGCCGGCATTCATAACGGGCTTTACCGAGCAGAGCGTGGTCGGCGCCACCCTTTCGGCCGACCTGGGGATGTATGGCTGGAGGCTGCCCTGGGCCAAGGATGGCATCGGGGTCGCGTTCGGCCTGGAGCGCCGCACCGAGAAGCTCGAACTTCACCCCGACGAGGAGTACGTGACGGCCGACCTCACCAGCTTTGCCGGGCCCACGCTGCCGATCAACGGCCGCTATACGGTGAAGGAAGCTTACGCCGAAGTGAAGGTGCCGCTGATCCAGGACCGGCCATTTGCGCAGTTGCTGAGCGTCAACGGCAGCTACCGCTACTCGGACTACAACACCGGCCACACGACCGACACGTACGGGATCGGCGCCGAGTGGGCGCCGGTGAAGGAGGTGAGGCTCCGCGGCAGCTACCAGAAGGCCACACGCGCCGCGAACATCATCGAGCTGTTCCTGGGGCAGGGGCTCAACCTCTTCAACATGTCTGCGGACCCCTGCGGGACGAGCTCGATCGGCGGCCCACCCACGGCGACGCTGGCACAGTGTCTTCTGACGGGGCTCAAGGCGTCGCAGTACGGAAGCGGCGTTCTCACCAACGTGGCGGGGCAATACAACTACCTGCAGGGCGGCAATCCCAACCTCGATCCGGAGCAAGCGAAGACCTATACGTTGGGCGCCGTGTGGCAGCCGATGAGGAACCTGAGCGCATCGGTCGACTACTTCAAGATCAAGCTCGATAAGGTCGTCAGCCGCGTTCCGCCGCCGATCGCCGTCTCACAATGCATCGCCACAGGCCAATTCTGCGACCTGATACACCGCGATCCTGTCCTCGGCACGCTCTGGGCCAATGGGGGGTTCGTCACGGGCACCAACGTCAACCTCTCGAAGCGAAACACCTCCGGCGTCGACCTGTCGGCCAACTACAACCAACCCATCGGTGCCTGGGGAAGTATCGGGGTCAACTTCGTCGGAACCTACGTCAAGGAGTTCGTCACCGAGCCGATTCCGGGTCTGGGCGACTACGACTGCGTCGGGCTCTATGGCGCCGTTTGCGGCGCTCCGACGCCCAAGTGGAGGCACAGGGTTCGCGGAACCTGGTCCACCCCCTGGAACATCGACGCCTCGCTGAGCTGGCGCCACATCAATTCAGTGGATGTGGAGTTGACCAAAACGGACAATCCGTTCCTGGGGGGTGATTTCTTCCCAGTCGTCAAGACACTCAGTGCACGGGACTACATCGACCTCGCCGCGTCCTGGGCCATTACCAAGGAGGTCACGCTGTGGGCCGGCGTCAACAATGTGTTCGACAAGGACCCACCGATTACCGACTCGAGCATCGCTGGCCCGGCCGCCGGCAACGGGAATACCTATCCCCAGGTGTACGACGCCCTTGGCCGGCGTATATTCATCAGCCTGACCGCCAAGTTCTGATCCGGAACGACGCGTTCTCTACGGCAACGACGGCGAGCTTCGGCTCGCCGTTTTTTTTGGGTCAGATTCGACTTTTCGCCGCCGGCTCGTACGATGGAGGTCGGTACATGAAAAGTCGAGTCTGACCCTAATTTCACGGCTCGAAACCGGCGGCGTCGCCGGAGAACGCCTTTACGCCGCCCGTTAACGCCGTGATCATCGCCCGCTCGGGCAGTGAAAGATGCGGGTGCCAGATGTCGAAGATGAGCACGACCCGCAGTTTGTCGCTGTCGTTCCAGGCCTCGTGCTCGATCGTGTCATCGAACACCCACGCCTTGCCCGGAACCCACTGGCGGGTATCGTTGCCGACCCGGAATCCGCAGTTCTCGGGGATGATGAGCGCGAGGTGGGTGACGAGGCGGACGTTGGTGACGCCGGTGTGCGGCGGAATCCGGGTCTTCGGCTTGAGCAGTGAGAACATGGCAGCGGGCGTGCGTCCAGGCAGATCCGGTTGGGGCGCGCCGTCGATGGCCTTCATGGTGATGGGGCACTTGGCGGCGTTCTCCTCGATTCGCTGCCCCAGCTTGTAGAGGTGAAACGCACTCCAGCGCGGCGAGTTGTTCAGTTCTGCGAACTGGTTCTGGGGCACGTCCTGCGGATAGGAAATATAGGGCGTGAATCCTTCCTCGGCATTGAGGATTTCGATGAATTCGCTCCGGACCTCGTCGGTCGCCGCCTCGATCTCGTCGAGCCAGGGAAAATCGGCGCGGTCGAAGAATTCGATCGGCGCCAGATTCGGATAGTGGTAAATCACCGACTGCGAGTCGTATCTTTTCTTCCTTCCGACCATGATGTCGACGGAATCCCGGAACCGCTTCAGATTCTCACCGGCGAAAGTCTGGTGATGGGGTTCCAGATATCGATCCAGGAACGTTCCGAATTCACGTTGGTATTCTTCCCGATACCCCAGCGCGTGCGAGACCGCGGGTTTCAGGTCGGGATGCAGCCGGTCCAGCGGTGGAGAGACGCTCGCCACGGCACCGTGGGCCAGGGCTGCCTGATGCCTCTTTCCCTGGCGCTCCAGCAGGTCGGCGCGAAGGATCAGCGCAACCAGCTCGGTCGGATCCAGCGAAAGCGCCTGCCGGATCGCAGATTCCTCGCCCGGTTGATCCTTAAGCTGCCGACACGCCAGCGCGAGATTGATCCATTGCTGGGGCTCCGTTCCGTTGACATCGACGAGGCGCTGGAACGCTGCGCGGGCCTCTTGCAGGTCTCCCTTGTGAAACGCCCGCAGGCCGAGCGTGGTCAAGGTTCGCGCGTGGCCTGGATCGATTTCGAGGATTCGCCTCCAAAGCGAGATCGCCTCGGCTTCCCGCCCTGATTGGGCAGCGCGTACGGCTTGCATCTCGAGGGCGTTGATCTCGGGTGACCCGGCCTCGACGTTCTGCATCAGTCAAATCTCCCTCGCGGGTAGCGTGTTGGAAAGCCGCTTCGGCTGAGCCCCTGCCTTCGCCGAGCAGCACTTCTTCGCCTCTATCATGGCGCCCGCTGTCCTGAACCGCAACCCGACCATCTTCCCGCGCCATGGCGCGCGGGGTCGACATCGATGCCCTTGGCGCTGCGTGGATCACAGTCCGATCTTCGCCGCTCGAGGCTTCTCGCGCGAAGCTGATTCGGAACGGGGTGTCCATCGCTGTAACCCTTCCCTGTGGAAGTGTAGGATTCGCTCTTGGCGCACCCGGGAACCATGGGCGGCGCCAACGCCTTGCCTCTCGAAAGCGACCTGCGCGTTGAGTCGCGATACGAAACAATGAAGCGGACCCGAACGTGTTCCTGAAGATCAAGAACCTCCTTACGGCGCCCGAAATCGCGCGGCTGGTGACCCTCAGCCGCGAACTGCGATTCCTGAATGGTCGCGCATCAAATCCGGCAAACGTCACCAAGGACAATCTGCAGGCCGATCTTACCGATCCGAAGTACGCCGAATCCGTCCAGATCGTAAACGTCGCGTTCGCGCGCTCACGCGAGTTCGTCGACTTCGCCATGCCCAGACGCGTGGCGCCGCCATTGTTATGCCGCTACGAACCGGGCATGAAATACGGAGCACATGCCGACGCTGCGTTGATTCAGCTCGGCAATGCCCAACTGCGGTCCGACCTTTCCTGCACGGTCTTCATTAACGACCCTTCGGCCTACGACGGTGGCGAGCTTTCGATCGTGCTCGGCAATCAGGCGATTGCGTTCAAGGGTGCGCCGGGCGATGCCATCGTCTATCCCTCGACGGCGCTGCACGAGGTTGTCCCGGTGCGTTCCGGCCAGCGCCTGGTTTCCATCACTTTTGTCGAGAGCCACATCGCCGATCAGCACAAGCGGACCCAGGTCTATGAGCTCAATGAGATCGCGGCCCTGGAAGGACTCTCGATGAAATGGGAGAGCCGCGTGCGCCTCGATGTTGTGCGCCAGAATTTGCTGCGCATGTGGTCAAGCACCTAGCCGCTTACCGCATTCACGATCTCCGCGACGGTATTGTCCGATCGCGCCAGGCGTTCAAGCCAGTCCATGCCTTTCCGGATCTCTTCGTGGTTGTGACGTCGCGAGTCGCGCAAGACTTCCGCACGGATATCCGATGTGTAGGCGTATTCGGGCGCCTTTGAATAGCGCGTCAGCACCGGACTGCGACCCACCTCCGCAAGATACCGGCCGTCCTCGGGCAGCCCGAAGTGCGCGAGGACCCGCCCCATGCAGCTCGCGACGTTCGAGAGGAGCGCCTCGAAGTCCAGCGCTAGGACCCTGCCGGCGAATCGCTTCACGGTGTCGCGTTGAGTCCAGGATTCCGCAAGCCAGCTCATCGCTGCCAGTTCGCCGATCGACAAGGCGTGCAGGGCAGGAAGAGGTGCGGCACTACGAGAGCGCAATCGCCGCATGCGCTCGGGTCCATGTCCGCGCAGATCGATCGGCGAATTCTGTCCCGCGAGAAGGGTCGCCAGGTATGGTTCGGCGCGCAGGTTCAGGTAGATCGCGCGCGACCGTTCGCCTCCTGCCAGAATCGGCCCGGCCAAACGCCCGGCACTGCTCGTCGCTTTGACGACGACGCTGCCCGTCGCGTCATAACCGCGAGCCCAAAGCCGCATGAACATCGCGAGCATGAGGTCGAATTGCGGGCCGCTCAGAAGGGAGTCAGGACGCCCCAACACGTCGTGCGCGTCGGCTAAAGTTCGAAGCGGCAAGGGCTCTCGCAGCGACAACACGCTGCCCGTCTCATCCAGCAACCGGCTCACGAGCGTCGAGCCGACATGGCCGGTGTGAAAGATGAAATGCAGGGGGCGCGCGTTGGCGACGAGCTGCGAGGCATCAGCGACACGGTCGACGGGGAACCAGGCTCCCGTCGTGGTCGGCCCCAAGATGCGGTCGTCCAGGAAACTCGCGGAGCGATACGCGCTAGCGTTGAATTGAATGAGCAAGACCGTCAAGCTAAGGAAATCAATCTTCTGCGGGTACGCATCGGGTGAGCCGGGCATTCGCCCGAGGAGATCATTGGCAATCGGATTAGGTCCTTCTCCCGCCATGAAAATCGCTCCGAAGCGTCGGGCTACGCCTAGCGCAGTGCGCCGAAGTGCCGTACCAGTTCCTCGTCTACCCGACGAATGACGCTCGCCCAATCACCGTTCGCGGGTTGCCGAAACAGGCGCGCTGTCGGATACCACGGGCTGTCCTCGCGGTCCAGCATCCAGCGCCAGTCGTGAGGATTAAACGGCAGAAGTATCCATACCGGCTTGCCCATTGCGCCCGCCACGTGCGTCACGCTGGTGTCCACGGTCACCACCACGTCCATCAGTTCAACCAGCGCCGCCGTGTCGGCAAAGTCCTCCAGCTCTCCGCCGACGTGGCGAAGGTCTGCACGCGAGGCCATGCTGCGCCGGTCGTTCCTGAGCGCCTTACTTCCGCTCCAGACCACCCCTACGCGCGGTTTGCGCTTTTCGCCCAATTTCGCCTGCCAGGCGACAGCACGTGCGGTGTCGCTGCGAATGTACGGAATATTGGCTGGAACGTTGCCTAAGTCAGTCTTGAACGCCAGTGGCAAACTCATCAGCGGGCAGTGGTAATCGAATGCGGGCAACGGAGCGCCCCGCGGCACTGCCTGCTCAATGCCTTCTAAATCGGCGAGCAGTGGCAGCAGCGGCGGCTGCACTTCCAGCACCACGGTGGCGCCCAGTGCCGCCACCTCCTTGGCGTAGCGGCAGAACAGCAGCGTATCGCCCAAGCCCAGTTCGCTGTGCAGCAGTATTGTGCGGCCTTCCAGCGTCTTACCACCCAGCCACAGCGGTTGTTGAAAGTCCCGCCTACGGTTGTCCCGCTGCTCCAATTTCCAGCGCCATTCATATTCCTGCCAGCCGAGCGCAAAGTCACCCAACAGCAAACGGCAGTCCGCCAGATTCCAGTGCGCAGAAGCGTAATCGGGCTTGAGCGCAAGCGCGCGCTCGTAGCTGTCGATCGCGTCCCCATGGCGGTGCAGATCACGAAGGGCATTGCCGCGGTTATAGAAGGCCTCCGCGTAATCGGGCCGGATGGCGATGCCGCGCTCATAGCTCTCCAGTGCCTCCGCGGGACGGCTGAGCTCACACAGCGCGATGCCCCGATTGTTGTAGGCCTCGGCGTAGTCGGGCTTGAGCGCAATGGCGCGGTGGTAACTCGCCAGCGCCTCCGTGGGACGCTCGAGCTCACCCAGCGCAACGCCGCGATTATTGTGAGCCCTGGCGTAATCGGGCTTGAGAGCGATGGCACGCTCATAGCTCGCCAGCGCTTCCGCATAACGCTGAAGACGGCCCAGCGCGAGGCCGCGATTGTTATGGGCTTCGGCGTAATCGGGCTTGAGCGCAATGACCCGGTCGTAACTCTCCAACGCCTCCGCGGGACGGTCGAGCTCATCCAGCGCAACACCGCGATTGTAGTAGGCGTCGGCGTGATCGGGCTTGAGCGCAATGGCGCGCCCATACCTTTCCAGCGCTTCCGCGGGTCGCTTGAGCTCGCCCAGCGCGACGCCCCAGTTATAGTGGGCGTCGGCAATGCGTGGATTCGCCATCACCGCTTTTGACAGCAACCGAGCCGCTTCTTCGGTTCTCCCCGTCTGTGCGGCGATAATTCCCGACAGGTATAGCGCTTCGAAATAGTTGGCTTTCACTTCGAGCGCGAGTCGGCACACCCGCTCCGCCTCGACCAAGTCGCCTCGTTGGTATGCAGCGATCGCATGTTGCATAGCCTGCGGTACCGTGAGAGCGGCTGCGCCGCCAGGTGTACCCGCTAGCGGACCGACTGGGGGCATGGTGAAGAACGCATGCGTTTAGGGTCGCTGCCGCACGCCACGGCAACTGCTAGACTGGTTGTCCTGCTCGGCGTGGAATTGGGTTTGCCTTGCTCCGCGGGCATTCTAGCGCTTTGGCTTTCAAGCAGTCTTGCTTCCGAGCGGGAGTCGCAGAGTCGAAGCTTTGCCGGCCTCGGCGCAGCGTCTGTCGAAATTGCGGGCCAAGGCCGAATGACGACGACGTGGATTGTACCAGCCTCTCACCTCCATTAAAGCGCCAAGAACTCTCGAGATGAGCCTCAGCGAACACACGGTCCTCTCGTGCACCGGAAAGCGCGCCTTCATATCGGGGCCCGACGATTTCAGCCTCGGCGCCGGGCGGGCCGTGGATTCGTCGCGCATGTTCGAGCCGGACGTGAGTCCCTATTGTTTCGATCTTGCGAATCGAACGCTGCTTTGCGTCTCCACGTCCGACATTTCAGGCGCAGCGTTCTTCTATCAGGCGCAACGGCAGTACGCCCGGAGCGTAATCAGGGTTCCTTTTGAATCGCTCCCCGTCGGGCCGGCGTCACCCGCGCTGATCTTTTCCATCGGACGCTGCGGCTCGACTCTGCTCGTCAGGGCGCTCGAGGCTGCAGGAGTGCGCGTCGTGTCCGAACCTGACTTCTATACGCAGGCGGCCTGCCAGCAGCCTCCGGACAGCTCTCTTCGAAGCGCGATCGCAGGCGCAACGCGACTCCTGCGTTATTCAGTCGTCAAGCTGCGTTTGGAGTGCAACAACGCGCCGCTGCTGATCGCGAGCGCCCTCGACTCGCCGCGTATCATGTTCATTCTCCGGGATCCGGTTGACTGGGCGGCGTCACTGAGACGACTGTCGCGCAACTCGCTCGACCTGAACTGGGCCGTTGCCCAGTTGCGCAGAGGGTTGCTGGCTCTCGACGAGCTGACCCGCAACTACGCGGTGCGTATCTGTTACTACGAGGATTTCCGGGAACTCGGGACAGACCCTGTCGCCGACGCGCTTTCGTGGATTGGCTGGTCGGGAACCGTTTCTCGGGAAACATTGATGGCGGTAGCGGCCAGGGATGCGCAGGACGGGACCATCGTATCGCGAGCCTCGGTTCGCGGTGTTCCGGACGACCTTCGGTTCCGGGAGGCATTCAGGCGTGAGTGGTCGCGCCTGCGCCCGGCCGAGCTGGTCGCTCGCCTCCAGTTAAAGTTGGTTTGACCTCTCGCGGAACCGCGGCGCGTCCAGGCGGATTTCCGTTTTAAAGGCCGCAAATGGCCTCGTTTAAATGGGACATTTCAATGGCTTGTCAGGGTCATCTCCAGGCAATAGCCCTTCGTCGTTATCGCTCCACGGTTGCAACGCGCTAGCCTTCAGCGAACGGGAATGGCTATACGCTGGGCGAGGTCGAAATAGACGTGTAGCATGCACTGTTAGCCTAGTACGCTGTTTGCGTCAGATAGGAGTCACTATGAAACTTCACGGTCTTCTCGGTCTTTGCATCGCAGCATTGGCAGGGTCGGGGGCAGTTTGGTCGCAGGCGCCCAGCCCGCCCACCGGCGATGGTCTCGTGCCGATTCGTTCCTGGAACCTCGACGAGATCTATCTTCGTCCGAATGTGGATTTGGCCAGTTACCGAAAGGTAGTAATCGATCCGGTGCAGGTCGTGTTCCGCAAGGACTGGAACAAGGATTTCGTCGATCCGCACGCTGCGACCGGGCGAATCACGCAGGATGATGTTCGCCGGATCGCCGACGAAACGGCTTCTGGTCTGCAGAGCGCCCTGTCGGACGCGTTCAAGGCACGAGGCTACGAAATCGCCGCCGCGCCGGGCCCAGGCGTACTGCGTCTGTCCCCGAGCGTCACCAACCTCTACGTTAACGCTGCTGGCGAAACGGCAACGTGGGGGACCACCAAATCATTCACCAAGGACGCGGGCGAGGCAACGTTCGTCCTCGAGATTCGCGACGCAGGCACTGGGATGCTCCTTGGCCATGTAGTCGACCATCGAACGGCCCGCGAGACCAAGGGTACGCAGCGGAGTGACCTCATCAGATCTGGCCGCGTTTCAAACAACTTCTGGTTCGATGAAATGTCCAGGCGGTGGGCGTCGGCTTGTGTGAAGGAGTTCGAAGCCTCCAGAAAGTCCTGACACGCCCATGTAGTCGCGAGCATCGGGCAGCGATCGGGAGGCCTAGATCGCCCAAGCGGCCTTCTCGCCCGTGTGGGCGTCGATTGCTTCGAACATCGCGCTGACGAGACTGCGTTCTTCCTGCGTCAGTTCCGGGCGCCAGACCTCGAACAGCAGGATCGCACGAATCTGGTCGCTTCGGTTCCAGGCCTCGTGCTCCATCGTGTCGTCGAAGACCCAGGCCTTGCCCTCGACGGGTGTCCGCGTCTCGTTGCCAACGCGAAACCCGCAATCTCGGGGAACGATCAGTGGCAAGTGGCAGATCAGGCGGGTATTGACGAACCCGGTGTGCGGCGGGATCCGTGCGCCCGGACGCAACAACGAGAACAGCACCGACGGCGACCGGTTCTTCACCCGCGAGAGCGGGGCATCCGCGAGGGCGCTCATCGTTGCTGGGCAACGCGCGGCGTTTTCCGCCACGACGTGCCCCTCCTGCCACAGGTAGAACGCGCTCCAGGCAGGGTTGTTCAGCATTCCCTCCTGTTCGTTGTGGGGCCTGCGAGGCTCGCCCTGAACATACGGCTTGAACTTCGAAGGGTCTTTAAGCACCTCGATCAGCTCGGCGCGTATCTCCCCCGTCGCCGCCTCGACCTTATCGAGCCACGGGAAGGCATTCCTGTCGTAGAACTGAACCTGGGGTAGCTCCGGAAAAAAGTAGTAGCGGGGCTGCTGGTAATAGACCTTCTTCTTGCCGGACAGGATGTCGAGCGATCGCAGGAACCGCGCGGCGAACGGCTCTTCGGCGAGGTCTTGCGTCCGCAGCCGATCGTGCAGGAATGATTCGAATTTCGCGGCGTAACGCTCGCACATCGCCTGGGCGCGGCCGAGCTCCTGGCGCAGCTCGAGCGGCAGCTGGTCCGCAGGCGGCGCCGCCTTGATCGCGGCAAGATAGAACGACGACGCCGCACGCTCGTCGCCCTCGGCGGCGAGGTGATCGGCCTTGAGGATCAGGGCCCGCGGATTGCGGGGCTCGAGCGCCAGCGCCTTGTCAATCGCGGCGTGGGCCGCCGAGTATTCCTTGAGGCTGCGGCAGGCGTAAGCGAGCCCGAGGCAGGTCGTGGCATCGGCCAGGCCGGCCGCGACCGCCCGTTCGAATGACTCCCTCGCCTTGTGCGGATCGCCGCGTCGAAGGGCCTCGACGCCCGACTGTGCGAGGGCCCGCGCGTCGATAGGTGGGGTTTGCATGGTGATTCGATCCAATGGCTGCCGCCTGCGCCTCTGTAGCGAAACCGGCCAGCCGGCGTATCATCGCGCCCGTTGTCCTGATTCGCAACCGCGCCGCACTCCAGCCACAACCCGCGCGGCAGGAAAATGTGCTAAAAGACGCGCTGGAATAGGAGGGTCAGGAATAGGAGGGTCAGACTCGACTTTCCCGGGCAGATTGGCCGCCACGGCCGGAAATCGACATCGAGGAAACGAACGATGCAGAAAACCTTCGCCGCCGTCCTATTTGCCGCCGGCTTGATTGCGGCTCAGCTTGTCTGGGCCGAAGACAAGATCGCCGACGCGACCGACATGAATGCGCTGCGGGCCGCCGTCCGGGCCGACAAGAAAGCGTTCGTGGCGTCGACGCTCAAGCTGACGACCCTCGAGGCGAAACGATTCTGGCCGATCTATGAGAACTACCAGCGGGTCCTCAATGCGACCAACCGGCGGCTGGCACTCGCCGTCGAAGCGGTCGTGACGCTGGACAGGCCCATCTCCGACCTCTACGCCAGGAATCTCGCCAACGAGTTGATCGCCTCCGATGAAGAGGAAATCAAGGCGCGGAGGGCGTTGCACAACCGACTGATGAGAGGCGTGCCAACCAGGGTGCTGCCGCCCAACAAAGCTGCGCGCTATCTGCAGCTCGAATCGAAGATTCGAGCCATGCAGGACTATGACATCGCTACCGGCATTCCTCTGGTGAAATAGGGCGGAGCGTAGCCGAAAACAGGACCGGGCGCGGGCCCGCCGCCGCGGCGGTCGCCGGGCCGAAGTGCGAGCGCGGCGATCACGATCACGTTGCCTCTAGCTTGGTTGGTTGTGCTTCGGTTGAAGGTTACGGACTTGCACGATCGCGGAACTCGGCTCGCAGGCCGCGCGTACTTCGATGCGCCCAAGGCTGACGACGGCCGGGGTTGGCGTGACGACCTTTGGGTCCGCCACCGCGGCCGTTGCGTGGACGCCGGGGTCCAGCATGACCGGGGCAACGACCGAGGCGCCGATGGTAAGGGCTGTCATGGCGATGGCGACGATGACGAACGCTGCGCGGGGAGTCGAAGTCTGGTAACTGTTCATGTTGTTTCTCCTGTTTGTTTCTTCTTGCCGGCTGCCCCTATGATGCGTCGGGACGCGAATCCGGATTCATGGGTTTCTCTCGGCGCACGGCCGTCGAGACTGCCGGTTTCAGGATGCAGCGTAGGCAGGAGCAGCGACCTCCTCAACCCGATTGCGACGAATTGCCACAAACAGAGACTCGAGCGTGTCGCACGCTGACCGGATGCGGCCCCCGATCGCGCGTGGCGGGCGCGGCAGCACTGCCCGCGCGGCTGCCTGTATGGGCAGGCGCATCCGATCGGGTCGATGCCGCGTATCGAGGGAAGATTATTTGAGGTTTGGGTGCACTTTTCGGCGGTTTTGTGTAGAATTCTGCGACTTT
>WNGK01001619.1_pt1 | contig 24810 bp, 26 predicted proteins | sample 5400601 | NCBI WGS metagenome assembly WNGK01 (sample SAMN13153376, study PRJNA577476) | soil metagenome | isolation source: 60 cm soil or saprolite under Garry oak tree replicate 1 | place: USA:California | collected 2016-06-15
AGGCGTTTTAGTTGAATGAGTAAGGTTCCAGTTCCGCAGCCAACTTCGAGAACGCGGTGGCCAGGTCGAATCTTCGCTCGCTCAAGCAGTTCTCTCCGGGCTTTGCCGGCACCCATGAGGCGCGTCATTACGTCATAGAGGGGCAGGAAAATGTCTTTTCCCGCCGCCGGGAGGTAGGTTCTTTGTGATTGCATGGTCACGCTCAATTCTTTCATCTGTCCTCCAACACAGTTACGCGTCCACACGAGCGCTTGCCCATGCCGAACATCAATCCGTTAATGGACAGATGTTCGGTTACTAAAGTACGATTGCGCTGGCTGCATGGCAAGAACGGGGCACGCATTTTTGTTCGGTTCGGGACAATTTGTTCACTTTTGTGCCGAATCGGAGGAGGAAAGAATGGGCAAGGAAGACCGGCGCGTTCGGCGCACGCGTGAATCGCTCCACAAAGCGCTGATTTCTCTGGCCTTGGAGAAGAACTACGACTCGATCACCGTCCAGGAGGTTCTCGATCGAGCGGACGTTGGCCGCTCGACCTTTTATACGCATTTTCAGAGCATGGATGAACTGCTGAGCTTAGGCGAAACCTCACGAGAACGTGATTGCCTTCAGCCGGGCCATGTTCGACCACGCCCATGGATACCGCAACGTCTACTTCGCTCTCTTAAATACGGGAGCATGGCCGATTGTTCGGCAGCAACTACAGGCTGTCTTGGAGGAGTTGATCCGACGAGAGTGCAAGGCCGAAATTGCGAAGCTGAAGACAGCGAATTCGGACGTTCCCGTTGATCTGTTTGTTCACTATCTCACCGCGGCTTTCTTTGCGGTTTTGATCTGGTGGATGGACCGCCGCAGCCGCTTAACACCGTCGCAAATCGACGACGTATTCCGTTCTTTGGTACTCCCAACGGTACGCGCCGTTCTTGGGTAGAGGATCGTCAACACATAGGTCCTTCCTACGAATTTGCTATGAGTGCCATCCTTCGCCTCTCCCAAAAAAGTAGTTGACCGCCTGTTTGAACCGTTGAGCTCCTCCGCGCAACTGCCCTGCCGCCTTTTGTCAGAAAGCTAGTTCTCCTGCCCTTCCTGGCCAAACCCTGCGCCTAGCCGCCCGCTTCTTCTGTAAAGGCTCTCCGCTTCGCTCCGATGAACGCACACACCCCGCGGCCTTGACAGCGCGGACGGCTAGGCGCTTTCCCCCGCCATGAAGGGCATTTGTTTTTTAGGCACCGCTCCGCGTTGCCTTCAAAGCAAAACTCAAAACCTCTTTTGAAGGAAACACAATGAACGCAAAGATAGCAGTGAACGCAAGGACGGATGAAGGCACCGCTGGCAGAAGCGTCTGTGAATCCGGAACAAATCCGGGCAGCCAGTTGGATGTGAGGCGAGTTCTCGAGATCGTCGACAGCATCGAAAACGCTGGCTCGGCGGTGCAATCGTGAGCACGAACGGCATCATTGCCCGCTCCACAGGCGAAGGAACTTTCGAAGGTGTCTATCATCACTGGGATAGCTATCCGAACGAGGGCCTGGGGCAGTTTCTCATTCGCATATTAACAGGGCACTTCCAGAATGATCTCGCACGGATGCTGTGTTTCTTGATCGACGAGCATCCTGCGGGGTGGAGCACCATCGCCAATAAAGACTTTGCACTCAAGCCGGGATACACCGCCGAAAGCCTGAGACATCCCTCTTCTTCCGGCATGAGCGACGAGGACTACCATGCGGCGATGGAACAATTCCGCGCGCTTCCTGACTATCGGCGTCCGCAGTGCTACTGCCACGGGAAACGGCATGAGGAACCTCAAGTCCTTACCGAAAAGTCCGACGTCGGCGCTTCATGGGCATACGTGTTCGATGAGCAGGAACGAATCCTGCATGTGTGCAACCGCGAGCAGCATAGGGACACCAAAGCATATTTCTGGAATGATATTGCCCGCATCGAACTCGACGACGTGAACCACGTCAATTGGGCACACATCGAATGCGGCGAAAACTTCGAGCGCTGCTGTCACTACGCGTGGAAGCACTTCCCCGCGTTGGCGGACAAAAGCAATTTAAGCATGCAGACGTTTCTTGGCCGTTGCCCTTTTCAAATGCGCGATGCCATCGGTTTCATCGTGAATGGCCAATGCGTCAAGAACACGGGCAGCGGTGGTGATTCCGATTTCCTGCGGCGCAGATACAATCTGCCACCGCTTCCACCAAACACCTAGATCGCAACAGTCGTATACGCGAATGGACGCAGAGCGAACCTGCCCGTAGCACTGCGCACACCCGAAGGCGAAAGGCCGTATCCCGGCGTGAAGTGGATATTTCCGCCAACGCTAGTTCACCTGCAAGAGACGATTGTCGGATAAGAACGCGTACAGACCGCCATGCGCCACTCAAGCCCCGAAACGAAGCGCCACTACCAGTTAGGAATGGCTGAGCAGGTGAGGCAAGCAGTGGAGAAGACAAACAAGTGGCTGTACAGAAAGCGAGCACCGTTACATTTTCGTAACAGTTCGCCGCAGAAAAAGGAAGAGGGAAAATCGCAGTCTGTAAATAGTTGAGAAAGAAGGAGAATTTGGCTCCCCGGGCTAGATTCGAACTAGCAACCCTTCGGTTAACAGCCGAATGCTCTACCATTGAGCTACCGGGGAACATTTCTATTTTGTGATACTTACGCGGCCTTTTCAAGCTATGAATCGCTTGGGGACATCCTTTGCGACGCGGAGAATGATCGACCGGATGACTCGGACAGCCAAGATTCGCAACAGCTTGCGCGAAAAGATCATTCGAGAGCGCACCGAATGCTCCTGAACGAATGTCGATCATGTTCAAGGGTAGCGGGACACACTGCCTTCACGTAGGAGACGTCATGCGCCTTTGGCGCGCCACCTGGCATGAAAATGAGGCCAGAAGCAGTATCGGTGGGCGGCTCAGCCCGTAACACAAGCAACGCTGGATGGCGATTGCTTGGAGGGCGGCACTTGCTCTGTGACTACTCAGATCCCGCAAAGAACCCCTCTACTCAAGTCTCGGAGGTATCTCCCTGGAAGACATTTCCACCGCTGGCGATCTGCGGGAGGATCGCGAAGGCCTTGGAGGCCATTTTTCTTGAACCTCGCCGCTGGTTCAATGGAGTATGCACAGTGCAGCCGCGTGCAACGGAAGAGCCCCGCAAGCCGATGAGCATAGGCGGGCCAAGGGATGGTTCCGCCCAAGCTTCGCCGGGCAAGGCGAAGGCTCGCCATTTGCAGACTGTAGACACCTCAAGGCTCACGAGGCTGTCGCTTCAACTCACCGTAATCCGGGTTCCGGCTTGGGTGCCCTTTACCTCCTGCAGGAGATTCCCGCTTGGATCGTAGACTTTGAAGTCGAAGGTGCCTTTATAGGTTTTGCCGTCGATCGCGACCGTATTCAACTCGTCTACCGTGAACGTGGCGCTGAGCGAGCCATCCGAGCCAAACATCAGGCCGACATGATGCAACTTAACAGTTAAATGGCCGACTTGCTTCCAGACGCCATAGCAAATATTTCCGCCGGTGGGAGGCAAAAACGCGTTTTCAAACTCGGTTCCGTCCGCGTGCCAGGTCTTGAATGACTCAAGGAAAGCTGATCCATCGGCGGCGGTGTACTTGAGTTGCCACAAGCCAACGATGGTGGCCGGCTGGTCCGGGTCCGCAACTTGCTGTTGCAGCCAAGAGAGCTTTGGACTGGCTCCCGCCTTGTTGGGTTCGCCGCATCCTGCTTTGGCGTCGGCGGCGCTGAACAGGAGTGCGATCATTGCGGCAAAAAGCGCCATGCTGCGCACGGTCTTGATTTTCCAGGAAAGGTATCGGGAAATGGCCTTCATCGTTCGTCTCCTCGTAGTCGCATTTTCGAATTTGCTCGCGTTGAAACCCACTAAAGGGCTGAGCAGTTGGCACAATTTCGCGGAAAGAAAAGACGAAAGGCAATGCACCAGCCATCACTTCGGCCTTAACTTTGGTTCACCAAATAAGTGATTGGTATTGCGGGTTTTACGGGCGATTTCGGAGTTTGCTTGCGCCATGCGGCAGTGTTAGCATGCAGTCTAATTGCGCAGGATAAGAGGTGCACAAGCCTGTTTGTCGTCTACGCCGAATTCTTAGCGCGAGATTGCCTAACCGGTGGACCCGGTCCTAACCAACGGCGGGGCAGGAAATATAGCTCTGGGTCGAATGCGATCGATTGCAAATCAAGTCAGCGCACAGGATCGACCTCATGCCCTTGCCAACTCGTAAAGTATCCTCTACTTCTCAATCCCAGCGGATCCTTTTTGATAACTTCGAAGCAGATATGCGCTCTGGAGAGCTGCGTAAAAACGGATCACGCGTAAAACTTCAGGCGCAACCCTTCCGGCTTCTGGTTCTATTGCTTAAAAACTGTGGGGAAGTGGTAACTCGCGATGAGATTTGTCAGGAGTTGTGGCCGGACAATACTTTTGTTGATTTTGAGCACGGCCTGGCAGCGGCCGTGAACAAGATTCGCGAGGCCATTGGCGATTCCGCAGAGAAACCCAAGTATATTGAGACCCTGGCGAAGCGGGGCTACCGCTTCATCGGCAAGATCAAACCGGAAGAGCCCGAAGTCATACCGAGTGTGTGGAGGGACGAATCGCAGCAACTTGCCGCCGTTTCGAAACCCAAAGCCGGAGTTGGTGGGAGATGGACAGTTGGCTTGCTGGCGCTCGCCTTTGCCGCCGGCGTTGGGGTCCTGTTGTTTCTGCTGGTTCGCAGGCCGAACAACACCCGAAATTCGGATCCGATGACCGCCTTTCCTTTCACAACAGATCCTGGCATCGAAACGGCGCCTTCCATTTCGCCTGACGGCTCGCGAATCGTCTTTTCTTGGGACAAGCGCATCAGGAATGGCCTGGAACGCCCGCAGTATGATCTATACGTAAAGGCCATCGGCAGCGAAACCGTGCTGCGTTTGACGAATCACCCTTCGACGTGGATCAGTTCGACATGGTCACCGGACGGAACGCAGATCGCATTTCATCGTCTGGCTCCGGACGATAATGGCATTTACGTCGTACCAGCTCTCGGAGGGCCGGAACGCAAGCTAGTCACCACGCGCACGCCATACCACGTTGCTGCTCCCGTCAGTTGGTCACCAGACGGGAAGTGGCTGGCCTACTCGGATACAGAAAACAGCGAGCCGGGGGATCGCGTATTTCTGCTGAACATGGAGACTTTGGAGTCTCACGAATTTCCCCATGATCCTTCCTGCAACCATGAGGCGCGTTTGACGTTCTCCCACAGCGGGCGGGACTTGGCCATCCTCTGCGTCCATAGCACGGCATTCTTTGAGTACTTCATCACGAATCTTGAGGGAACTTCGAAGCGGCCGCTGTTGGCTATTCATGACTTCGTTTCACCTCTCGTCTGGGCCGGCGACGATAAGTCCGTGATCCTGGTTAGAGAGAATCCCAGCGGCAACGAATTCGAAGAAATCCAGGTGCGAGATAGCTCGGTGCGGAAGCTGCCGCTTCCGGCGGGTGATTGGCCCGCGATTTCAAGCGATGGTCATAAACTGGCATTCAGCCTCGCCGCTAACCACGTCAACATCTGGCGCAGAGATCTATCACATCCCAAGGCTCCACCGGTCCAGATGTTTGCTTCTACGCTGCAGCAGAACAACGCCCGCTATTCTCCCGACGCCAAGCACGTGGTGTTCGCTTCAACTCGCTCCGGCGTTTGGAGCGTGTGGCTAGCGGACATCGACGGGAGCAATCTGGTCCAGATTTCTCACGGCTCGCCCGCTGGTTTCCCTCGATGGTCACCTGATTCGCAGAAAATTGTTTTCGAGGTGGAAAACCCCGACGGACTGTTGACTGTGTACACAGCGGACATCTTCGATCGTGTCCCGCGCAGCCTGAAAACGAATATCAGACAAGCGAACCGGCCCTTTTGGTCCAATGACGGAAAGTGGATTTATTTCAGGGGGTATGCAGGTGTTGGCCATGAGCTGTATCGTTGCCCCGCGCAAGGAGGCGACGCCGCACTGCTGGACGCCGGGCAGGATCCAATCAGCCCTACCGAATCCGCTGATGGCAAGGTGCTGTACTTTCCCAACAGAAATCTGAACGCGCACATGATGATGCTGGAACTGGACCAACCGGGTGCGAAATCGAAACCCGTTCCTAACATGCCCGGGATCTTAGTGGAGACTCAATGGGTCCTGGTGCCGAACGGGATTTACTTTACTCGACAGGATGCTCCGAGGACCGTGTCATTTTACGATTTCGGTACTCGGCAAACGCGTCCGATCTTTACTGCTGACCGGGACCTAGACGATGGTATGTCGGTTTCCCCGGACGGCCGCTACATGCTCTACGCGCAGGTGGATGAAAACAATTCAAGCGTGATGCTCGTGAACAACTTCCGCTAGGACAATCGAGACCGTGTAGGGTATACGGAGAAAACCCAGCGGTGTTCGGTTGGCACCGTGTAGTGAGGAAAGAGATTGAAGGAAAAGTAGCTAAACCTTCCGGCGTACAATTCGGCCCAAAGGAACCAAGGTTAAGCCGACGCACCTCCAGAGTTCGTGGCGTAGCGGGGCTTCTAACAACATCTCGGTGCAGCAAAATGCGGCGTTACTTGCCGGCGGACACCAGAGTCAAGAGACGCTGGCCTGCGGCACGGCCGCACAGTAGCAATTTCTGAGGAAGGCCAACGCAATTCCATCTCCAGGTTGGTTGGGGACATATGGGGGACAAGAAATGAGTGTTTGAGGATGATCCCGAGGCTGCTAACTGACGCCAGAGAAACGAGTTATGTAATTTGAGGCTCTCTATTAACAGCCGAATGCTCTACCGTTGAGCTAGCGGGGAACGGGCAAGTTAGATCCTTAGTTTACAACACGATGCACTAGCGTGCCACTCTCCTCTCTACGTGGATTAGGGTCCAACCGGGGTTCCAACATCGTGATTTTCCAAGAAAAGATCCATTTGTTCTGACTGATTCTCAAAGACTTAGTTGCTGAATTTCTTTGCGGGTTGCAAAGAGCATTCGGTGCGGAGACCGAATACTGCTTCTTCCATGACAACATGGTGTTCCGGACTGCTACTCTTTGCGTTCCACTATTCAGTCCGGCGCCTAAATTTTTGCTGGCACGAAACTTGAACGCTCGGGAAGCCGATGTGGACAACGAAGAGACGCGACGGCTGAAATCGCTGATCAGAGCTCGATAATTCAGGAAGGAGAGTGCCAGGCTGGCACAGAATCATGAGTAAAGGGCTATTGAGGATGAAGGACGGGTTCCGTCCATTCCGCAAACACTGTCTGCGGAATTCACTACTCTTCGACTGCGTGCAAAAGGTGTCCGCCACAGCTATAACGCGAGAAGGTTCAGGCCTTCAGCTCCTTGACAACGCTGTAGCCGAGCGCGGCATAGCCCGCCAACCTCTTTTTATACATTCGAGCCAGCATTGGCACCGAGACATCGGCATAATCGTAGACTTGTACTTCCGTTTTATTCTCGTGGAGCCGGTGAAGGCGGCCGACATATTGTTGCAGAGTTCCTTTCCAGGAAATCGGCATCGCAAGAAGAAGTGTGTCTAGGCGCGCGTCATCGAAACCTTCACCAAGGTAACTTCCCGTTGCAAGAATGACGCGCGGCTCATCGAGCGGAACTGCAGCTAGAGTTTCATTCAACCTCCTTCGCTGTTTTGCGCCCATCCCGCCTTTCAAAATGAAGATATGCGAACATGTTCCCTGTAATCGTCCAGCCAGATATTCAAGATGTTCTGTGCGGCTTGTCAGCAAGAGTGGCGATCTCCCAGCTGACAAAACTTGCCGTAGGTCCCGAACGATCAGGTCATTTCTCGATTGGTGTGTAACGAGTGCGGCATAGATGTCCTGAATCGTGCTTTCGCTCTCGGCTCGGTCGGAAACGAAGTCGGTAAGACGTGGAATGACCTTGTGCTCGAGGGACGAGGCTAGTGCCGCCTTCTTCGCAGAGAGGTGAAATCGAATCGGACCGCACTGCATGTAAATGATCGGGTGGTGCCCGTCTTTTCGAGTTGGGGTTGCGGTTAAACCCAAAACATATTTGGCTTTGATTTCGCGTAGGACTCGCTCAAAGGTCACTGCGGACAAATGGTGGCACTCGTCGACGATGACGTGACCGTACTCCGTCACAAAGTCTTCGACCACTCCCTTGCGTTGCAAACTCTGGATTACTGCAACATCAATCAAACCAGTTCGTTTGCTCTTTCCTCCCCCAATTTGACCGATGCTTCCAATCGGCAAATCTAGAAATACTGCCAATCTTTCACGCCACTGGTCCATTAGTTGGCGCCGGTGAACCAAGATCAAAACGTTTACGGCTCTCCTCGCAATCAGGCACGCACCAACGATTGTCTTTCCGAATGCCGTCGGCGCGCTGAGGATGCCTTGGTCGTGGGAAATCACTTGCTCGATCGCTTCCCGTTGCTCAGGCCGCAGCTCCGCGCCGAAAGAGACTCTAATTTCTCGACCTATAGTTCTTTCATCTTGCAACTCGACTCGCACTCTGTGGGACTTGAATACGCCAAGCAGCTCGTCGACACACCCTCTCGGAAGCCCCAGGTGCTCGGGAAAGTCTTCACTGCAAGATATGACGCGAGGCTTTCCATAGGTCGAAAGCCGCATGGCTTGAGCTCGATAGAATTCGGGGTTCTGAAAGGCAGCAATCCGTATTAGTCGATCCAGCATGGCAGGCGGCAGTTCTCTCTTTTCAACGTAGACAAGATTGCTGACTACTGCGCGGACTGTAGATGGCAGAGGGTCCGTGATCCTTCCATCCTTCTGCTTTCGGGATGGTCGCCACAGCCAAGGAGCCTCATCCTTTCCCTCTTCGGGAAAACTGACGTGCACCCCAATCGTGTTTCCACCAGGCGCTATTTCCGGAATCATCCGGTCCAGCATATCTGCCCGGATTCGTTGAACCGCCTCTAAAAATCTCCATTGGTCCACATGAGGCTGAAAGACCTCATCCAGAAATACGCTGTTGCCGTGCTCCCGAGGATGTTTCTGGAGTGGCAAGGCTATGAGATTCCCAAATCCGCCTTTGGGCAGTGTGTCTTGGCGTGGGAAGAGACGATCGTAAGAATCCAGTCCGATCTCATGGCGATTTTCCATCGTCCGCGTTAACAGAGCGCAACCGAGTTGTCTGGCATTTGCAGCGGCCACGGGGCAGTCGAAGAAGAGCCAGATGTGCGCGCCGTTTCCTGACCGCGAACGCTCCACAGCTATTGGAACGTGAAACCGTCGACACGTCGCGGCAAAAGCTGCGGCATCGGCAACCCAGGACTTCTTGTCGAAATCCACCGCAAGGAACCAACAAGTTTCGTCCGGTAACAACGGGTAGATCCCGATAGTTAGCTTTCCGATGAGGTGATTGTGAATCGCCTTATCCGTGAGCGGTTGAAGCATCCGCGTGTTCCGAGCGACCTTCTTTCGATCTTCGGGCCTCGCCGCATGGATTGCGCGCCAGTCCATGGCGCCAGCAGGGGAATAGCCGGACTTGCCATTCTTTCCTTCCCAGCGTACCGCGTAAACGTCCTCGCGACCGCGAAACAAACTCCGAAAAAGAGCAATCTTCTTTTCAGCTGCGGAAGACACAGCGATGTTGGCGTCAGATCCGTCTGCAACGAGAATTGCAGTGCGGTTTGCTGACTTCGAGACAGAGTCCTGAATTCCGAGCATCGCTCGGAGGCGGATATTTTCTGCGCGGAGCCGTTCGCATTCTTCTTCTGTTGATTTCAGACGTTGTGCGACGGTGTCGGTGTTCTGTTCGGTCATATCCAGCCGCTAAAATCGATTCAATGTCGCGGGTCTCTTGATCCCCACAAGGTAGAGATTGGAGCAGCGAACATGCGTTCGCGGAATGGGACGGTATTCTCAGAGTCATAAAGGACTAAGCCGAGTTTGAAATTGTCTCCAGAGGCTTCCGATAACTTCCGCAGTCCGCGGAAGTCGCCCGCGTTAACCGTCGCTCCAGCCTTGATCTCAAGGCCTACGATGGCCCCGCTTTCACTCTCCACAACGATGTCCACCTCATCCTGATCTTTGTCTCGGTAGTAGTGGAGCCTACAAGTCTCGTCAAGCCAGGACGCCTGCTTCATGACTTCCGAGACGAGGAATGTCTCAAGAAGTGGGCAAAGAATTGAACGGTCCTTCGCGACGCGCTCCTCGGTCGCCGCTACGGTGACCGCGAGAAGCCCCGAGTCGATGAAGTGAAGCTTGGGGGTTTTCACCAATCGTTTAAGCTGATTCCGAAACCATGGCTCGGCGCGATGCACGAGGAATAGTTGTTCGAGGATAGCTATATATTTCCTAGTGGTTTTGTCATCGAGGCCGATCTGGCTGCCAAGCTGCGAGAAATTGGTCAGTTGGCTGGAGTGGTGAGCGAGCACTTGGAGGAGACGCGGCATCTGGGCGAGTTTGTCCAAGTCAGCGATGTCTCGGATGTCTCGTTCTACAATCGCCTTGATGTAGTCACGTGCCCAGGCCCTGCGGCGCTTTTGATTTTTCCTCCGGAGCATCTCGGGGTAGCCCCCAACCAACACTGTACGTACAAGATCGTCACCGATAATGATCTCAAATGGCTCAACGACCTTACCCGCCAACGCATTCTCCAAGAACGTAGGAGGCCTGCCTAGGACTTCGGAACGGCCGAGCGGCAGGAGAGTGATGATCTCCATTCGCCCGGCAAGGCTTTCAGAAACCTGCGGCAGAGTCAGTACATTGGCTGAACCGGTTAATAGGAAACGTCCCGGTCGGCGGTCGGCGTCGACAGACTTCTTGATGGCACGCAGAAGGTCCGGAGCTCGCTGAACCTCATCCACAATGGCCGTATCCAAGCTGCGTACGAACCCGCTCGGGTCATTGCGGACGGATTCCAGTACCGTATCGTCGTCCAGGGTAACGTAAGTCCGCTTCTTGCTGGCGAACGCGCGGACCATCGTGGTCTTGCCGCATTGCCGCGGACCATTGACCATTACGACCGGCGTATCTTTGAGTGCGGCTGTTAGCTGGTCTGTGACGAATCTTGGGAAGAGCTTTGCAGTCGGAGCGGTCAATGGCAATCAATCCTTCTTCGTCCGTCTGTTTCGGAGTATAGGCCGTCCAATTCGGAATACAAGGTCGTCCAGTTCGGAATCTGCTCACAAGGTGAAGCAACCACCTAGAGAGACTTAAAAGCGCGGGATGCAACCTAAATGGGGTTCAAAGTAGGGTCCAACTTGCCCGTTTTAGGCGGCCAATTTCGGGGTTAAACAGTGCAGAATCAACGGATCGTGTGAAATTTAACAGCCGAATGCTCTACCGTTGAGCTACCGGGGATCCGTGCAACATCATTTTTTTCATTGTAATACAGACATCAGCATGGAGCCAACTCGACGGCGGGGCACAACGTGAGCTCGAGATGGGATTACTCGGCTTCACCTCACAACCCCCAACAAAAATCGCGGCTTGATTTTCAAGGACTTAAGCTGTCGAGATTTCGGGATCGCTCATGATCATTCGGTTTCCCACTGAAATTTTGAGAGTTTCGCGTGAAAGCGCTTGGAGGACATGCAGAGCTCCTCGAGACCACTGCCGGGTTCCGCGAAGTCGCGTTCATTCGAGTATGACTAAGAATGCTGGATTTTCGCCTTCGAGGAGTCGTCATTGGAGTCGCCATGGAGACTGCTGGAGATCAAGTGAGGCGCAGTTGAAACATCTGTAGTTGTTGTTAACAACACTCGAGCACGAGGATGATTATTGCGGATGCATCGGTGCTTATTGCCTTGGCGAAAATGCGCAGACTTGACCTGCTTGACTCAGTGTATGGTGACGTTTTGATCGAGCCCCCAGGTCAAAGCAGAAACGGTTGATGGCGGCAAGAAAATTTCGGCTCGCGGCGTGGAGCGCATTGAAAAGGTTTTGGATGATGGTTGGCTTCAAGTTGCGCGACTCTCATCGAATGAAAAAAGCAAGGCCCATAGCATCGTTTCAAAGGGCGGTCTTGCGCAGGCGAGCCGAGTCCATCGCCTTGGCCAGCTCTCGCAAACTCATTGTCATCCTGGATGACAGGGCGGCACGGTCATTTGCTGTGGTTATGGGGATCACGTTCCTTGGAACTGCGGGAATGCTGTTCCAGGCGTTTTTTGAGCCAAATTTCTTGGCTAAGAATCGCGGTCAACCCCACAGAGAATTTTGCCTGGTGATGTTGCTGCAAGATCGAGGACAAACTGTCGACGCGGTCGGCTCTTTCTGTCGCGAACGGGCTACGGCCGTTCCATCGGTAACACCCGGAACCGTCGTTTTCCCTCTAGGCGGTACGTCGCAAAATCGGCTTGGTCTACGGTGAGAACTACGTTGAGTGACTCCCGGTTGGCCAGATGAACTAACGTCGCGTCCGCAAAATCCATCGGCCGGTCCCAATATCGAGACATCAATGTTCGTAGGTGCGGCAACTCTGCATCTTCGATCGTTCCCAGTATGAGCGCTCCCGAGCGGACAAACTTCCAGGCCGAGTCCACATCCGCGCGGTTATCGCCGACCAGATGGAATAATTCCGTGAGCACAGCCTGGGAAGTCAAAAGGGGTAGGCGCATCTGGCGAAACGCATTCTTGCAGGGCTCATGCCAGCGATCATTACGGTCGAGGAGCGCAAGAATCGCGCCCGTGTCAATCATGGCGTTAGCGGCCATGATGGCGTCGATGGCGTCGCAACCGTTTGCGCACCGCCTCCCGAGCGGCCTCCGCCCGATGTCGGTTGCGCCCAGCGAGGATTCCGAGACACCCGTCCGCAGCCTCGTGCAGTTCGCGTTGCGCCGCGTCTCCCGCTACATCCAACGCACTTTTCTTCAGCCATTCGCGGACCGCCAGATCGAGGACGGAGGAGACTGACATTTTGCGCAGACGTGCCTCACGCTCAAGGTCGGACTTCAATTCGTCGCTCAACCGCCAACTATATACTTCTGTCCTCATGAACTACATTGTAGTGCATCAGGGATGCAATAGCAAGCCGCGCGCGAAGACCGCTTTCTGCCGCAAGATGCGGGCAATTCGCTCTCGGATAACTCCCCTCCATAACTTCTGCACGAACAATTTTAGCGTTGACAATGTAGCTTCATGAAGCTACATTGTAATTATGAAAAGCGTGGGACTTCGGGAACTGAAGAACAATTTGAGCGAGTACGTTCGGGACGTCCGGTCTGGCGAGAGCGTGTTGGTGACGGATCGCGGTGAAGTCGTCGCAGAACTCCACCCAGCGGGACAAGGGCTCGAGGAGACGGGTGTCCCTTCCGGGCTAATGGCACTGGCGAGGAAAGGGCAGCTGACGCTCGGCGCGTCAAATGATCGGACGTTGTATCCGAAAATTTCACCTCTCCTGAAGCGACATCGTGCCGCTGTACTCCTCGATGAGGAGCGCGGTACCCGGTGAACGTCTATGCCGAGTCCAGCGCGGTGTTGGCGTGGCTGCTAGGGGAAGCGAATGGCCGCCGCGTCCGCGAGGTGCTCCGGCGTGCGGATCTTGTGATGGCCTCCGATCTCGTGCTCATTGAGTGTGATCGCGTGCTGATTCGTGCGGTCACGCTTGGAGAAATCGATGAAGCCACGGCCGCCGATCGCCGGGCGCTCCTGAATGCAGCCGCTGCACACTGGCATCTGAGCCGAATCAGTTTGGACATTGTTGACAGAGCGAGACGTCCGTTTCCTCCGGAACCAGTGCGTACCCTTGATGCGATTCACTTGGCGTCCGCATTGGCCGTACGCTCCGCGGTCCCAAATATGGAACTCCTAAGTCTTGACGATCGCATTCGCCGCGCCGGTGAGCAGCTTGGATTCCACCTTCAACCGAGCTGACCAGCGGCAGGGTTCATAGGGAAATGCTCCGGATGCGAAACGAATATTTGACGAAGTTTTCCGACCTGCTAACTGAAACCAGAGAAACGAGGAAAGGGATGCCGCCACCCCGACACGTCTCGCTTGTTCGCAGTCGCTTCTCTCCAATGCAGAGCTAGGCAGGATCGATTAGAACAAGGCCTTACCTAACGGCTCAATCAGCGAAACGTTGATGGCGGCCCGAAAGGACCGCCATCCCGCGAGGGAGACTTGTTAGCTTCGCCAGACTTCGTGCCAAACATCACAGCGCGAGGCCGAGATCGGGGCGCATCGTGTCATAAGACGTCTGTGACAGACGTATCTACTGTGATGCGTTTCCCTTCAATCTGGCCGACAACGTGAACCAAGCTGTTACCAAATTGGTTATACTGATCGACCGTAAATGTCCCGGTGAAACTGTTACCGTCGTGACTCAAGGTGACGTCTTCCCGGATATTGGCTGGTCCGAGTAGGTTTCCGTTGGCCCAACTGATGGCGAAATGATTCAGTTTGTATCGGGAGTGTCCAGTTTTCTTCCACACACCGAGGCAGAAACTTTGAGTGTCAGGCGCACGTGAAGAGTTCATGATTTCGGTCCCGTCGCTGTGCCACTGGGAGTAACCCGCGTCAAGTACGGTACCGTCGGGTATACCGGAATTGTCTTTGGACATAAGCTTCACCTTCCAGAAACCCACGATGGGATCCGTGTCAGAAATTGGCGACTCCGCCGCTGGCTTGGGCACGCCCTGCCAGGACGGTTCTTGGCCGAGAAATGCTACAATCTTCGATTTCTCCATCCTTCCGCACTCGGCGGCCGCGTTGGGGACGAAAACGGTCCACAATAGAACTGTTGCGAAAGTGCCGACGATCGCTGTTTTAAGCATTGTTCCCACAAGATTTTCCTTTTCTGCCGGCTGTGCACAGTAGGCCAGTCGGCGCGAATGACGGTTGAGATTTAGTCCGGTCAATCCGGGCGGTTGGCGCTGGCGGGCGGCAGTTTCGAAAAGATCCCGAAGGCGTCCGCCTCATATCTTGACTCACAGGCAGGCTTTGGCGCGACGTTGACACCGGAGAATCGCGCGGTCGGCAACCATGAATCCTGAGATGCGAGGTGGTCATTTTGGACGTCCACTCAACAACGCTACATCCACGACTGCGGTGAAGCCGACCCAAGTGCTCCGAGGCTTGCGTTCGCCTTTCTCATTCACGTGCAGCCAAACTTGTGCAGCGGTCTTATTCGTTCGGATCTTGGTTGGGCTACCCTCCGGCGCGAGAATCTGCTCCGGCTCAACGGAGACGTCCTCGGATTTCATCCACGACAGCTTGATTAGAACCCGCAGCGGAGCAAACACCGTGCTCGGCGGGCAGATGAGTGTGAGAACTGGCCTCATCGCGGTGGGACGCCATTCCGCAACGACGCAATCGATGTCCGCCATGTCCAAGGGCTTGATAGTTAAAGGTTCGCCGACGGTTGCAGGCAGCAGGCTCCCGACATGATCCTTGTGCGCGGATTGGCTCAAAACCGAGCGAGGCGCCACCAAAACTGCTGCAATTACGATCGTTCCTGACAGCAACAGACCTTGAAATGCCCCGACCCTCCGCTGGGTCACAGCGCTCATGTTCATGTGGTGATAGAGCATCTTGATCGACCTCACTGGCTAGTCGTCAAAGTGGGGCAGGCAGGGCCGACGCGCAAGTGACATTAGGATTTGGACGCTGGTGTCACATGTCGGTCGTTGAGTCTGATGAGCACGACCGATTGAACGAAGCGGGATGCCGGTCTACAATGCCGCCCATTCCTGCTGGCAGAGGCAAGGCGCTTACAGATGTCCGACCAGGCTGACCGAAAAGCACGCCCTGCTGAAACCTCCGGTGACGAACGGCTGGACTCCTGGAAAGAAATTGCAGCGTACTTGAAACGAGAAGTCCGGACGCTCCACAGATGGGAAGCGCAAGAAGGGCTTCCCATCCATCGGCACCTGCACAAGGAACGAGGCAGCGTCTACGCCTACAAGTCAGAGCTGGATTCCTGGTGGAACAATCGGCGAGCCAAGCTGGAGCGACCAACGGCCGCGACTGAAGCCAATGGATCGCCTGCGCGGCTGCGGCTTACTTCGATGCTTGTTGGCCTTGCGATTCTTCTGGCAGGAGTCGCTTACCTGGCCGTACCCCGGATTTGGCCGCGACATCAGCCCAGCCAAAGGGTAACGCTGGCGGTGCTGCCCTTTGAAAACCTAAGCGGGCGGTCCGAAGAGGACTACTTCAGCGATGGTCTCACCGATGAACTGATTACACAGTTAGGCGGACTGGAACCAGGTCACCTGGGGATCATCGCGCGTACTTCGGCAATGCAATACAAGCATGCGGGCAAGAGCGCAGCTCAGGTCGGACATGAGTTGGGTGTCAATTACCTCCTGGAAGGTACGGTGCGACGGGATGGCAACCGCGTTCGGGTCGTAGTCCAGCTTGTGCAGGTTACCGATCAAATCCTCCTATGGACCCAGAGCTACGAAGAGAGTCTTGATCACATACCGGCATTTCACGGCAAGGTTGCCCGCGATGTGGCGCGGCGAATCCAGATCCAGTTGACACCCCAGGAGCAGGCGATGCTTCCCGGATCGCGACCAGTGGATCCTGATGCCTACGAAGCTTATCTCAAGGGCCTCTACTTCTGGAACAAGTCTACGAACCCAGACTTTCACAGAAGCATCGAGTTCTTTCAACAAGCCATCGATAAGGACCCGAACTACGCACCCGCTTACGTGGCTCTAGCAGCCTCATACATGAATCTTGTGGAGTTTGGCGAGCCACCGATCGACTCATATCTGAAAAGCGAAGCGGCAGCACACAAAGCGGTGGAACTCGACGCTAGTTCGAGCCAGGCGCACGCCACACTGGCCTGGTCGCTTATCTACTATCACCACGACTGGGAGACAGCGGAGCGGTCACTGCTCCGGGCAGTGGAACTAAATCCGAGCAACATTTACGCGCGCACGTTATACGCGAAGTATCTCGCGGCACTGGGCCGCTTCGACGAAGCACGGGAACAAGCTGAGCGGGCGAGACAGTCCGATCCGGTATCGCTCGCGGCGAATGTCGTCGTAGCGCAGGTTGCTTTCTACGAGAGGAAGTACGACGCCGCTCTTGGACAACTGGCAAAGACGCTGGAAATGGATCAAAACTTTCCACCGACGTACTGGACTCTCGCGCACGTGTATGAGGCGACGGGTAGAGAGGACGAAGCTTGTCAGAGCATGGTGAAGACTTTCGACCTGGGCTCAGGACATGTGCCTTGGTTTGGGGAGTTGGAAAAAGTGCGGGTCCAACATGGATGGCGGGCTGCCTGGGAACAGTGGATTCGAGGCATGCTCGACCCGCAGGGCCCGGGTTACCTGCAGCCGTACTATCTTGTGGAGCCGTATGTGGACTTGGGACGCGATGAAGAAGCCATCACGTGGCTCGGCAAAGCAGCGGAAAGTCACGACGTCGAAATCGTGTTCATCAAGGTGGACCCCCGCTTTGACCGTTTGCGAGCGAATCCGCGCTTCCAGGAGATTGTGCGCTCGCTTCGCTTTCCAAACTAGGTCGAGCGGCTTCCAGCCAGACTCGAATACGCGGCGCAGGCGACACTCAAAAACGGTACTGAGCAGCAAACTGGAAAATGCGTGGGCCGTTGGTGTGGCTAACGGATTGATGCGTCCCAAAGTCCGAGTTGGGCACCAGATAACAGAGTTGCTCGAGAGTCATGCCGTCGCCACAAGTGGTGCCGATCGGGTTGTACTGAATCGCATCGACACCGGCGCCATTCTGGACGTAAAAATTGGCGCGGTTGAACAGATTAAAGACTTGGGCCTTGAAGATGAGGGCACTCTTTTCGCGCAAGCGGAAAGCGCGCGACACACCAAGGTCTACCTCGAAAATCCACGGACCATAGAAGGAGTGCAGTCCAGCGGCCGGGCTTGTGCTGACTCCACCAAAGGTGTTACGTGTGGACTGGAGCGTGGCGGAGTCGTTCAAAACGACGCTCAACCCGTCGCAACTGTCAAAAGAAAGTGTTGAGCTTGCGCAAGAGGTATTCAACAGCGCGGCGTAAGGCCGGCCTGAGCCGAGTCGCGTGACTGTGCTTAGCGTCCAGTCAGAAAGGAGCCGGCTCAGAGCCGGACCGAATTCCCTGTGCTGCCCTGACTGGTAGATGGCCGCCACGGACAGTCGATGCCGCTGATCCAGAAGGGAAGGCCCTCGCGTGTCGCTGAAGTCGAATTGATTGTTGAAGTCCACGCCGTTAAATTGCATGTTCTTGGAAAAAGTATAAGAGACCAGAGCCGCGAGGCCGTTCGCCTCCCGCCGTTGTAACTGTGCGTACAGCGAGTTGTAGTGGTTGAGTCCGGGACTAATCAGCGCGTTCAGCTGGCCCAGATCCGGTGCGATGGCTCCTTCCTGGCCCTCCAGAAGGACAGCGTCGAGGTTCGGCAGCACGATTGTGCGTCCCGAGCAGGGTAGGGTAGCAGTACCTGATGGGCAGACGACATAAGTCGTGGAGCCTAGCGGCGGCTTAAGGTTGAGGTCATCGGCCGTAGAGGAAATCAGGTGAATGCCATGCGTCCACATCGTGCCTACGCTCACGGCCGTTTTTGGGCCGATGCTTTGCTGTACTTCCAAGCTTGCCGCCAACACATAAGGAGTTCGGAAGGCCGGATGCACGAGCGAAAGGTTGGAGGAGGGAACCGGCGCGACGTTGTTGAGTGTGTTTGGGAAAGTGGGTGACTGCTGGTTGGCCGGCTGCGTAAGGTCGAAGAGCGCCAAAGTATCCGTCCTGTGAGTAGGCGATCCGTTGGTGATTACTGAGTTCACATAATTCACACCGTTTAAGAGCTCGTGGAATACGCCGAAGCCTCCGCGCACGACGGTACTCGGAAATGCCTGGTAAGCGAAACCCAACCGCGGAGCCAAGCGCCTGTATTGGTTGGGATATTGTCCAGCCAACGGAAAGGTTGGACTCGGATCTGGCTGTGGAAAGACCTGGAAGTCCTCGCGAATACCGATGTCGAAGGTCAACTGGGGACGGGCTCGGAATCTGTCCTGGGCATAAAAGCCATAGTAAGGGACGGTCAAAGGAAAAACTGGGTTACCCACACTTTGCAGATAGAAGGCGTAGGCACCCGTGGCGAAGTCAGCGAGCGTAAAGAATCCATAGAGGCCCTGAGAGAATCCCGGGGAGAAAAAGGTCACGTGGGTACGGTTAACGTCGAGGCCCAATTGAAGGTTGTGCCGACCGTGCGTCCAGTCCAGTCGCTCGCCAAACTCCCACTGGAATTCCCGCGTACGAGCGGGAGTATCAGGGGCGTTTCCCAACAGGAAGCCTCCAATCGAAAGCAGCAAGGCGCTGGTAAATTTGGGATCAATTAGGCCGGACGGGGTAGTGATCTGGTCGTCGCGAAGATAACTGACATGCAAATCATTGAACAGGTTAGTGCGAAAGACATGAGTCCAGTTGATGCTGACGTGATGATCACGGACGAAATTGTTGGGCAGCGCGGAAAGCCCTACACCAGCGACTGGATTGAATGCGAACAGGCCTGCGGGCGAGTCGAACCGGGTATAGTTGTAAACGAAGGTGAAATGATCGTCGACGCCAAACTGCCAGTCTAGCTTGGAAAAGAGGACGAGATCATCGCGGCGCCGCAAGCGCTGGCCAAGGCTCGATTGGATCTCGTTCAGTGCGTTGGACACTTGCTGAAGATAGACAGGATAGTCGGAGTCGCTGGGCATCGGAGCTCTACTGAATGTGTTGGGCACCGGGAATGGAGCATTCGGTGAAGGCAACAGCGTGCCAGGAGTCACGTTTAGGAAAAGGGATTCGTGCACATTGGGGTCAACGATGCTGATCGGGTCTTTTTGCCTTTGCTGCTCATAATCGAAATAGAACCATAGCTTGCGCCGTATCAGTGCTCCACCCAGGTCAGCACCGAACTGCTGGAGGACGTTCAGTGGTTTGGGAATTCCGTTGGCTTTATCTACAGCATCGTTGGCGCCCGTAGCGGAGTGCCGAAGATAGTAAAACGCATCACCATGAAGGACGTCCCCTCCGGATTTGGTCACGGTGTTGATGAAGCCCGTGGCTGCTCCTCCGTAAGCTGCAGAGGATGGAGTCACCGCCACTTGAAATTCCTGAATGGACTGTTCGCCAAAAAGGTAGGGCACATTGGTACCACCGCGTGCATCGCCAAAGAAACTGCTGGTGGCGTTGGCACCGTCCACGGTGAAGGAGTTCGCACCATTGCCATTGTGATAGCCGGAATCGCTCGAGCCTTGCTGTCCACCAATGCTGATCTGGCCAGAGTCGCCATCGGCTGCGACATTCGGGGCCAGCAGGACGAAATCGGTGTATCGGCGGCCGCTTAAGGGTAGCTCTTCGACGAATTCCCGGGGCAACACGGTGGTCACCGAAGATTCGCCGGGACGAAATACAGGGGCAGCGGCTTCGACGACCAATTGCTGGGAAAGCGGACCGATCGCAAGCTGGACGTTTACGGTCGCGGTTTGACCAACTTGCACGATCACGTTACGCACTTCCGTCGTTTTGAAGTGGTCGTGCCACACACGCACCGTATAACCGCCCACACTCATTATCGGGAAGTTGTAAAGACCGCCGGAGTTGGTTGTATCCTCGTGGCGCAACCCCGTGTCGTTGCTGGTTACGGAGACAGCGGCTCCCGGCACAACTCTACCGGAAGGATCACGGACGCATCCGGCCATGGTGCCGCTGGAAATGGCGTTCTGTGCGGCGACCGGCAGGACGCTGAGCATCGACAGAACAGCCACCGAGAAGAAAATCCTCGCCATATGGCTCCCGCATCTTCTAGCAAAAGAATCGGCAAGAAAGGGCAAACACGCTGGGGAGAGATTCTGACACCGCCGCTAGCAGGCTGCAAATGACGATGCTCAGTAAACTGAAGTGCTTGGAACGCTGTCGGAGAAATACATTCATGCTTCGCGTGAGATCGCGATCCGGACCAGGGCTTTCAGACGTCGGAGTCGTCAAGAAATGGGTCCAACATTGGGTCCAACCTACCCGTTCTTTGGAGGCCAATTTCGGGTTAAACGGTGCCGAATCCTATTATAGGAAACAGATTCACGCCATGACCTTTCGGAACCACATGAAATGCTCAACCTTCGAAACTTGCAGGGATCATCCCCGTTTTACGATAGTTAGGTAGGGTCTCTCAGGCGAAGCCTTTGAGGACAATGGGGGACAAGAACGGTAACAAATGCAAGAAATGAACGCCTACAAGCGAACAAAATCCTTAACGAGCACGGGCGCGAACGCTCCAGGGACAATGTTTCTAAGTTTGAGTCTGGGCACCAGGTAACGCGGCCGCAGGGCGAGATTTTGAAATCCGCACAATCGTTGGGAAACTGGAAATTGGGGAAACTGACGAATTACTGTCCGAGAAGTCGTTCCTTCCCTTCGACAGGCCGGTACACATCCGCATGAAAGTGTCAGTGTGGATCTCAATCGCGGAAAAAACTTCTTGACTGCATATCCGCTATTGATATATCAATAGCGGATATAAATGATGCCTACTGCCAATCGCATTCCCGATGATCTGCAGCACCTGCTTCCCCTGACTCCTGCGGTCTTTTTTATTCTTTTCGCATTGGCTGATGGGGAGAAGCACGGCTACGCCATTATGCAGAGTGTCTCCCGAATTTCTGACAGCCAATTCCGTATGGGTCCTGGCACGCTCTATACGACAATCCAGAGGCTATTGGATCTGGACTTGATAGAGGAAACGGAGAGCGCCGGCGGTCAATCTGACCACGAAAAGCGCAGGCGGTATTACAAGCTGACCCGCACAGGAAAGACAATCCTCGCTGCCGACATCAGCCGGATGGAATCTGTAGTGCGCTTGGCACGTGAAAAGAAGCTGGTGCCAAAAACATCGGAGTGATGTTATGACTAGCGCTGTTCGAGTGAGTTGTGGCCTCTACAAAATGGTGTTGCTCACGTATCCGCGCGATTTTCGCCTGCGCTTCGGGAGCGAGATGGCAACCACGTTTTCCGACCAGATATGCGGCGAATGGGAACACAGCGGTCTGCCGGGAGTCGCACGAGTGTGGCGGTGCGCACTAAGGGAAGTGCTTTCTGTCGCGGTACCACTTCAACTGCAAAACTCAATTGTGATTGCGACGTCGCTGGCGCTGCTTTCGTCGCTTGCCTTGTTTATGGCGCTATTTCACGCAATAACGCATGTGTGCAACGGCGAATAGTTCACTGGTTCGGCGGGTGAAAGACGATTTCGAATTTCACTCGCTGCGATGGGTTGTGAGCTTGTGATGAGACGATCGGCACTGCTTACCGCAATCGCGTTGATCACGCAGACGAGTCCGCCGTCAGTTACTGCCGTGGAGTGCGGTGCGTCTCCATCTGCGCAGGACATTCAACAATCGTTGCTTTTTGTGCCAGATCGTATGGCTCACCAGCACGTGCCAGGTCTGAGCCTGGCCTGTATTCACAATGGCACCGTAGTGTGGACTCAGGCTTTAGGGGTTGCCAGAGTTGGCGGTGAGCCGGTAACGCCCGAGAGCCTGTTCCAGGCGAGTTCCGTCGGCATGCCGGTGACGGCACTGGCTGTGCTGCGACTTGTGGAGCAGGGAAAACTGAATCTCGACGTCGATGTGAGCCACTACCTTAGAAGCTGGAAGTTACCCAATAACAGGTTTACCGAAGAGAAGAAGGTGACGCTCCGAGAATTACTCAGCCACACAGCAGGCGCAACCGTGCACGGCTTTGAGGGCTACGCTGCTGGAGAAAAGGTGCCTACGCTTGTCCAGGTGCTGAATGGCGAGAGTCCCGCAAACTCTGCACCGGTGACTATTGACTTTGTCCCTGGGACAAAGTTTCGATACGCTGGCGGCAGTTACGCGATCATTCAACAGATACTGATAGATGTGATAGGTGAGCCGTTCCCCGAATTGATGCAGGAACTGATATTCCAGCCGCTGCATATGGTGCACAGCACGTTTCAACAACCCATTCCTGAGAAACTGCGCCGCCTGGTAGCAATCCCCTACGATAAAGATGGGAATGCGGTCGAGGGAGGCCCGCACACCTACCCCGAGATGGCCGTAGCAGGCCTGTGGACGACCGCTTCCGATCTAGCGCTGTTTGCTTTGGCCATCCAGGACGCCTTAGCCGGCAAGCCCGGGGCGATATTGTCGCCATCGACGGCTCATCAGATGTTACAGCCGGTTCTAGGATTCTATGCCCTTGGCTTCGCGATCGCGGGAAATGGTCCCAATCGGTATTTTTCGCACCCCGGAGTGAATGCCGGATTCGTAGCCTTTCTCTTCGCATATGAGAAGGGAGATGGCGTGGTCTTGATGACCAATGGGCAGAACACCAAAGCGTTGGGCCTCGAGATTATCCACACCCTCTCGGAACAATATGGATGGACCGAATTCCCGAGAGACTCGACATTCACCAATCCTCGGGTTATCGGCCTGAGCGCATGTGTCCTCCTCCTTATTACCTATTTGCTTTTCCGGGTAATCCGACACCGTAAGAGGCGGAACGAGCAACCCGTCACGTTGCGCGCCAAAATGCCAAACGGTCACTTGAGCTGATCCGCAGTGCGTTCTGCTTGACCTAGCCTTCGATTCTAACGATCTGGCCAGGCTGAATGGATTCAATGTGCGCGAGACAGACAGGCAGGTGTGGCAACAGGTCCTTCAGACGGTTCGACTTCGTTCGAAAAATGATAATTGCGATATTTCGGCCCGCTAAATTTTGCTGGTATTCGATTCCTTGGTCTACGGTAAGGAAAACATCAAACTTTTTTGTTTCCGCTGCCGTTAGAAGATCGCCGTTCTTAAGTCCAGCCAGTCCAGCGTAACGGGCCGTCTGACAATCGTGGCCAGACAAGGAGTTCCGGAATCGCTCATCGATACACTCGTCAATCAGAATGCGCATTTTTAAGGACGGGAGAGCAAAAGATCCTTTGCTTCCTCGAGCGCAGCTACGGCCGACTCACGCGAAACGGTAGGAAACCCCACCAGGAAATCTTCAAGCGTTTCTCCGCCTTCCAAGTAGTCGAACAGCGTTTGGATCGGCACTCGCGTTCCGCGAAAGACGGGAGTTCCTCCGAGAATATCCCGATTTTTGGTTATGACTTCCACGAAGGCATTGTATCACGTGGGATCATGTGCTGAGCGTAGCCGCGCGATTTCTCCCCCATGGGACCACGACAAATTGCGTCAGCCGGACGGGTAGAAGATCTCACGGCTGGGGGACATTGGGGGGACACGGAAACGGTGTTTGGGGATGATCTCAGAGCTGTTAACTGACGCCAGAGAAACGAGTTATATGATTTGAAGTTCTCTGTTAACAGCCGAATGCTCTACCGTTGAGCTACCGGGGAACAGCCTTATTTTCTGATAGTTGCGAGCGATTTTCAAGGGACGAATACGTGGGGACATCATTTGCCACGATTGCAGAGAAAGACAGAAGCACAATAATTCTCAATGAGTTATGCGCCGTAGAGTATTCGGTTGCGCCTCGATTGCTCTTGGATGAGGGATTGATTTTCCGGAGACGTTTCCTGTTGCGCGGCGCACCTTAGCACTCATGTAGCGCTAGTAAAGTACGGTCCTTAGCGCGCGTGCCTGCCAAGCAGGTGCGCTGACATGGCGTGGAATGTTCGGCAATTTCTCGGTCTGTGGGAAAGGCAACCTACTGCAACGGTCTAGGGAACCATGGTTTGAGTCGATGCCGGGTGCGGAGATCACTTCCTACAAGCCGACTTGAACGAAGCCGCTCTGCGGCGGACGCTTCGCGTGAGGAGAGCGGAGCAGTGGTTGCTTGTTGGTTGAGATAAGTTGTCGGGTCACAGGAGGTCCTCATGACCCGACTTCGCAAAATGATGCTCGAAGAACTCGAGCGT
>WNGK01003197.1_pt1 | contig 24809 bp, 28 predicted proteins | sample 5400601 | NCBI WGS metagenome assembly WNGK01 (sample SAMN13153376, study PRJNA577476) | soil metagenome | isolation source: 60 cm soil or saprolite under Garry oak tree replicate 1 | place: USA:California | collected 2016-06-15
AATCTAGCTGATGTCGGCAGGGTCATCGTGACATACCCGATGGTCCGGAGACCCGAAAAGCTAGGCTAGGTCCGTGGTGGGCAGAGTCTCAACCCCGTTCCTTTCTAGCTCTCTGAGAAGAGGATTGATTCCTAGCCAGTCGCTCGCAATGTGGCCTAGGACGAGCATGTTGCCCTTTCCCTCGGCGCGAAGCTTTGACAGATCAGCGTCAGAGATGTGAATGTATGTGATGGTCCCAACCCCGTTGTTGTAGTAGGCCTTGGCCACATCGTAGCCCCCGTTCGTGTACGCGGCGTGCGATACGGCTAGTTTGCCCATCTTGTTCTTCGCTGAGCCAAGTCGTACCTCGACCTTGGTCTCAGCCTTCTTGTATTCAGGAAGCTCGCGGATTCGTGACTGCAGTTGTCCAACAGTGGTCTTTTCATCAAGCCCCTTGGTATGCTTGACTAGGATTCTTCTGCCGATCTCGTCACAGGGGCTGTGAATCGTGAGAAGTGCTAGTCCTAGTTTCTTTGCCGCAGTTGTGGTCTGGTCGTAATTGTCAGGGTGATGCTGAATTTCGAGCTGATGGTACTTCGGGCTTACCGCTTCCTCAGCAACTTTGCGAGGCACGCCGGCCTCCGTTAACTGGTCCACATGTCTTTGGAAGACTTTGTAGCCTTCCAGTCTCGCGGTCCCTCCCGCGGGATGGTGCGAGATGACTCCATCACAGCCAAGAGTCTTGGCGAGCAGGAGCTCAGATATGCCTACATCAATCGATACGAGTGCTTTGCGAATCTTGCCCTTTACGTGTACTCCGCTGTCGGCTGGGATTGTTTTGAAGTGGGCTTGCCGGAGCGCTGCCCGCATAATGTCTTGGGTGTTCATCGCTATCGGGCCCCGTGCCCTGTTATCTTCTAGGCTCGTCCGCCCTTCGTCATCTTCTTCAAGTCCAAGACCGCGTCAAGCTTCTCCTTAGGCAGCAGCTTCTCCTCGAGTATCACTTCCCGGATGGACTTGTTTTCGGCCATCGCTTTCTTTGCAACCTTGGCCGCGTTGTCATAACCGATGTGAGGCGTGGTTGCGGTGACGACCATGAGACTTCTGTCAGCATAATCGAAACACCGTTTCCGATCTGCAGTGATGCCTGCGACGCATTTCTCGGCCAGGACCATTGACCCGTTTGCTAGGATTTCGATGGATTGTAGGAGGTCGTAGGCTATGACTGGCATCATGATGTTGAGTTCAAGCTGGCCAAAGGCTCCGCATGTCGTGATTGCGGCGTCGTTGCCTATGACTTGGGCTGCTACGAGGTTCAATGCTTCCGGAATTACTGGATTGACCTTTCCCGGCATGATGCTTGATCCAGGTTCGGTCGCTGGCATGTCAATCTCACCCAAGCCGCTTCTTGGCCCGGAGTTGAGTAGTCTTAGGTCGTTGGTTATTTTCATCAGGCTTACTGCGATGGTTTTCAGCTGACCGCTTGCCTCGACGCTGGCGTCTTTTCCCTGCATCGACTCGAACATGTTGTCAGCTTTTCGGAAGCCGAGTCCGGTTAGCTTACTGATCTCCTTGACCGCTGTCTCAGCGTACTGAGGATCGGCGTTGAGCCCCGTTCCTACAGCTGTACCCCCGAGCGGGAGTTCTAGCAGAACGTCGCGTGCATGTTCTGCCCTGTGAATTCCATGTTTTATCATGCTGGCGTAGCCGCTGAATTCCTGGCCTAGAGTGACCGGGACCGCGTCTTGCAAGTGGGTTCGTCCGGCCTTGACCACTTCCTCGAACTCGGCCGCCTTCTGGTTCAGAGTGTCTGCTAGGATCTTGAGGGATGGCAATAGTTTGGATTGGACAGCTTGGGCGGCGGAGACGTGGATAGCAGTGGGGAAAACATCGTTGGTCGACTGACACATGTTGACGTGGTCGTTGGGGTGTACGAGTTTCTTGTCGCCGCGTTTTCCGCCGAGAAGCTCGTTTGCCCGGTTGGCTATGACCTCGTTCATATTGATGCTGGTCATGGTACCGCTTCCGGTCTGGAAGATGTCTAGGACGAACTGGTCGTAGAGGGACCCGTTCATGATCTCCTTGGCCGCGGAGACGATCGCGTCACCTTTTTTCTTGTCTAGAAGGTTCAGCTGCATATTGGCCTTGGCAGCAGCAAGTTTGACAAGCGCGAGGGCTTCGATAAAGCCGGTCTGGAATCTTAGTCCGGATATTGGGAAGTTTTCGATTCCTCGGACGGTTGTCGCCCCGTAATACGCACTGTTCGGGACCTTAACCTGTCCCATAGTGTCGCTTTCTAACCTGAAATCCTCAACAGTTACCATTCTGGCTCAGCAGAGACTCCGGGGATTATTGGATAAAAAACCCTCGACGCATACTCTATCGACAAACTAGAGAAGAGAGCGTTTTTACCCATGAAACATGGGCGATGGTCTCCCAAAATGAAACTAGTAAGGTTTCAGCCGAAGACCGGCGAGAACCGTGTCGGTGCCATGGTTGACTCCTCACACTTTGTTGAGGTGCCAGTTGTCAAGGGATTGAACGCATCCAAGATTATCTGCATGGGAGGCAACTTTGCTGAGCATCTCGCGGAAGGAAAGAGAGACCCGCCCCCCTTCCCGATATCATTCCTCAAAGCCCCAACCTCGCTCACCGGACACAGAACGTCCGTTTATCATCCGCGGAAGGTCAAGCTGTTAGACTACGAGGTAGAGTTAGCGACCGTGATCGGTCGTAGATGCAAAGACGTGGCCAGGAAGGACGCGTTAGATTATGTGGCTGGCTTCTCCATCTTCAACGACATCAGCGCGCGAGACATTCAGTTTGCCGAGATGAAACGGGGATTCTGTAACCTGGGGAAGAACTTCGACACTTTCGGGCCCATGGGGCCGTTACTGGTTACTCCGGACCAGGCTGGCGAGCCGGATGACCTGGCGATGGAACTCCGAGTGAACGGTCAGACACGCCAGTTTTCGAGCACGAAGAATATGGTGTTCAAGATACGTGAGCTAATCGAGTTCTTCTCATCCATGACCCTTGAACCCGGCGACATTATCACGTCCGGTACCCCTAGCGGGGTTGCGATTTACAGGCAGCCGGACAAGGAGCCATTTCTCTTGAAAGCGGGTGATATTATCGAGTCCAAGATTGCGAACCTGGGACGATTGCAGAACACGGTCGTGAATGAGCCTCTGATAGGATCCCATGCGTGAGTCTCGATTATTCTCTCCCCCGAATTCTTTTTCAACTCGTGACCGTGCGGGACTGGCCGCGGGCCCGTAGCTCAGCCAGATCCCTCATCGGATCCTGAAGAGGTAGAGCACCGGGCTTTTAGCTCCGTGAGAGGAGACCCGGGAGTCAGGCCGACTCTCCAGACGGGTTCAATTCCCGCCGGGCCCGCCACAAAATTCCAGGGGAAGAGGGTAAGTCCGGTTCTTAGCTTACAGCTTTCTTCACGAGTGCAGCTATTCTTGCCTCTTCGGCGGCAGTCAACTCTTTCAGCGCGAAGGCGTTCGGCCACATGGCGCCCTCGTCCAGGTTCGCCTTGTCGCTGAAGCCGAAGGTCGCGTACCTCGTTTTGAACTTCTGCGCGTTTTGGAAGAAGCAGACGACCTTGCCGTCCTTGGCATATGCGGGCATCCCGTACCAGAGTCTCGGCGAGAGGGTTGGCGCGCTTTCTTTGATGATGGCATGGAGCCGCTTGCCCATGGTGCGATCCGGTTCCGGCATCTCAGCTATCTTCGCGAGCACGGCGCTTTCCCCGTCCTCCTTGTCAGCATTCAGCTCTCGGATGCGCTCCTTCATTGCGCCTCGTTCCTCGTCTGTGAATCCCTTGAGCTTCTTGCTGATCGCGGCGGCCTTTTGCGTACCCTTCTGCGCAGTTTTCATAGAATTCTATTCGAATTCAGACGAGTTAATACATTTCACAAGTGAATCCCTTGCGTTCAATCAGCTTCGTTGGGCCCCTTGTTGTATGGGACTGCTCGCAACCGTCAGAGCCGGCATTGCGGGAGGCATGTCATGCCTTGGCGATTGCTTCGATTTCCAGTAAAACATCAGGGAGCATGAACTCGCAGACTATTGTTGATCTAGCCGGCTTGTGTTTGTCGAAGTAGCTTGTGTAGACCTCATTCATTTCCTTGAAGAGACTTGGGTCCTTCAGATACACGGTGGTCTTGGTCACCTTTTCCATTGAGCTTCCTGCTTGCTCGAGGATTGCTTTCACGTTTTCCAGAACTCTTCTCGTCTGCTCTCTTATTCCACCCGGAACGATCTTGCTTGTTGCAGGGTCCAGGGCTATCATACCTGAGGTGAAGACGAATCCTCCTTCCAAGATTCCTTGGGAGTATGGTCCAATGGGATGGGGGGCATGTGTTGTTTGTACTTGTTTCAAGGCTGTCTCGAGTTACGGGGGATTGCGTATTCTTATCTCTGACGAAGTGGAAATTTGGGGAGATGCTGAGTTTGAGGCCTGAAGTTGTGACGTTCGATTGCTATGGAACGCTGATTGACTGGGAGGCGGGAATTCGTGGCGCGTTTCGATCCTTGCTTGAGAGGACTGGCAGGGCCCGGAATGTCGATGTGGATGGGCTGTTTGAGCTCTATGAGGAAGAAGAGAAGAGAGTGGAGAAGGAGGAGTATCGCTCATATCGGGAGGTCCTAGCGGAGACTTCTCGGAGAGTAGCTTCGAAGACCGGCCTCAAGATTTCAGAGAGAGATGCTGGCTTTCTAGCCGAGGACCTACCAAGCTGGAAACCCTTCGAAGAGACAAACCCTGCCTTGAGAAGGTTGAGTGCTAATTGCAAGTTGGGAATTCTCTCGAACGTGGATGAGGATTTGCTAGGGGGGACCTTGAAGCATCTGTACGTCCCATTCGACCTGATTGTGACGGCGCAGCAGGTCCACTCGTACAAGCCGGGGAAGGCTCACTTTGAGAGAGCGAGGAAAATCATTGGCGGCGAATCAACCTGGGTCCATGTTGCAGGTAGCTTGTATCATGATGTTGAGCCGGCGGTGCGACTCGGCGTGCCAGTAGTTTGGGTGAACAGGAAGGGATTGGCTTTGCCTGGGAACATCTCGCGGGGCGGGTTGAGCTTGGTGCGGGGTTTGGGAGAGCTGTCGGGCTTGTTCGGGTTCTGAAGCAATAGACCTGCTGAGAATCCGATTTCTCCTCTTGCGATTCTGGATAGGCCCCCCGCTGGGAGTGGGTTTAGGTTCAGTTAGACTGATTCAGGGCTTCTTTTTGCTGTGTTTTGCCGTTCTGGGCTGGCTTTGGGCTTTTTCTCCGGGCCAGAAACGTGCATGGTACGAGCACTGAATGGGCAAGAATGGGCCGCTAATCTCGCGGGGGCGAATTATCGCAGCATGATTTAGTCGAGTCTTCGTATGGGAAAAACTCATAATTGACGGAATCGCCCTTCGGCCCTCTATGCCGCGACAAAAGAGCGGGCTACGCCTCCATCAAGTCATTCTACGGGTCAAGGACTTGGAAAGGTCGAAACAATTCTATACGAAGATGCTCGGTTTCAAGGTCAAGTATGATTTCTCTCCTGAGTACTTGGCAGTTGTCACTCCTAATCGGCTGCAGATCGGCTTTCACCCCGGAAACCAAAGCTGGTCTAGGAAGGCCCAGGGGGACCAGCCTGTTGGAATCGAGTTCGAAGTCGACGACGTTGACGCCTTGTATGAAAAACTGAAGAAGCTGGGTGTCAAGTTCATCGAGAAGCCAACGAACGCCTGGGGCGAGAGGGAAGCACGGTTCCTAGACCCTGACGGGTACCGGCTAGCAATCTCAGGCCCAGTGGGAAACCATCTAGTCTAACATGGGGCTAACGGGTCGTAAACACGTACACAGTGATGCTTGCGCCGTTTGACAACCCTGATTTATTGAAGGCATTCAAGTGTCGCCCGGGCAACTACGTCCCAGGCCTTGGATTCCGGATCTATCAATTCAAAGTGTCCGACTCCATCAAGCGCGATCAGCGATGGCGTGTCACCCACAGCCTTCGCCCTATGCACAAACTGGTCACTCTGCGAGATTGGAACGACTCGGTCGTCCCGGCCGTGTATCAGAACTTGATGCAACTTCATCGGCAATAGCTCAATCGGCGAGGCCTCCCGGTAGCGATCCTCATACTGTTCGGGCCCGCCTCCGATCAACCTTCCAACAGCCCCCGAGCCCAATCGCAGATCCCAACCTCTGCGCAGGTCGACGACTCCTGCGAGAGATATGACTGCTCGCAGCCAGAGCTTCTCGCCGATGCGGAGGTCAGAGTTCCTTGGAATATTGTGTCTTCCTCCAAGCCAGAACGCTAGATGCCCTCCCGCGGAGTGTCCGATAGCGGCCGCTCTTGACATGTCTACTCGGGGGTCCTCCTCCAAATTCTTCCTGAAGAATTCAGTCGCGCTGGCGATGTCCAAGAAAGTCCCTGGCCAGCCTCCGCCCGCGTTTCCAACCCTCCTGTATTCGACGCTACAAGTTACGATTCCAAGCGACGTTAGTCTACTGCACAAGTGACGTATGTGGGCTAGGTCGTAAGCGGCAGACCAGAAGCCACCATGAATTACAAAAAGCAGGGGAAAGGGACCCGGCCCGCTTGGGAATCGTAGCTCACCGAACTGAAGCGGATCCTTGCCATACGGTACTTCCACGCCTCTTGCCGGAGAGGGCCGTGAGAGAATATCGCTCAAACTAGTTTCAGTCTGCGGCCAGCTGGACCAGTTCTGAAGGCTCTTTCCTGCCGGCCTCTGCCAGTCCGGCGATTCCACCTGTGAGACTCTCGGCCCTGATTCCTTTAGCGCCCAATAGTTCGGCGGCTCTGAGCGATGTTCCGCCTACCATGCAGACAAGTAAGAGTTTGGATTTTGATTCTGACGCGATGTTTTTGATTCCTTGCGGGACTTCTTGAGTCGTTAATAGTTCCTGAACTTCTCGGACCCTTGCAACTCTTACCTTGCTCTCAGCGCATCCAAGAGAGGAAGCGATCAGCTTGATTCCTTCTTGCCTTGGGACAAAGGCCGCGTGAGTCCAGACGACTTCTCCATAGTCTGACATCCGGGACGCTGCATCCCGGACACTTACTTCGTAGGTTGCGGGTGCTTCGCTGGGAATGTCGAGGCCGGCCCTATACTTCTCAGCGCCATCCGCCATCATCGCGACCAGTTTCTGTTCTCCTCCATAATTCAGCATCTGAAGGCAAGCATACAGCACTAGGGCGCTGCTCTCGCCGATGTTGTATCCCCGCCCGACGAAGAAGTTGAGAAGGGATTTCGCGGCCTCGAAATCCACAACGTGCTGCCCGGCGTATAGCTCTGGCTTGTAGAATCGGAGGCCGATGGCTTTCTCCTTAGTCCGGATTCCAGCCACATCTTGATTGTTAAGTGGGAAAACTATGCGGACGGATTTCTTTCCATGGTTCTTTTGGAAGTGTTTGGCGAGGCCGGTCGATGTGCCGCCGGTGCCGAAGGCCGTGACTGCCGAATAGTCCGAGGGTGATTGTCCGATTTCTCTTAATTGTTGGTCTATCTCGGGACCCGTGACTCTCTCGTGAGCATTCACGTTCAACTCGTTGTCGTACTGCTCTGGGCAGAAACCCTTGTAGATCTTCGCGATGAGCTTCGCCAAGCCAATGACATCTTGTCTCCCAAGCAGAACCTCAACATCCTGTCGTGACTTGTCGAACGTTGGGAGGTCCATTCCGAGCATGCTGAGTTGCTGGCGAACGTTGTTGGCTACGCTCTTCGCCATGACGAGGTTCACGTCCGTCTTCAAACCAGGAGCGGGGCAAATGTCGATGTCGAGGCTTACCTGTTTGACCCCATCCTTCTCAAGCTGGTGCAAGACTCCATCCTGAAGTTTGCGAGAAACTAGCGCCACCACGTTGAGACCAAGTTGTCCTAGCAGTCCGAGGGCTATTCCAAAATTGCCAGAGGTTGCTTCGAAAATTGTCTGTCCGCGCTTGAGTTTTCCTGTGGCAATGGCCTGCTCTATGATTTCGATAGCCGGTCGGACCTTAACTGAGCCTCCAATTATTTCAGAGTCGAACTTTCCAAATATTCGCGAGTTCCCATGCGGCAGTTCCATTCCATACTTGCTCCTGCCACACTCGAGCAAAGCCTCAGTGAGGTCGACGAGCGGCGTTGGATTGATAATTCTGGGGCCGTTGGGCCCTTGACTAGAATGTGGACTCTTCGATTTGATCTCATCACGGAAACGTTTCAACAGCGCCTCGTCAACGGTCAATTTCGTGGTGGAGTCTGGCGAGGAGGTCATTTTGCGATTATTTGCCCGATATGACGATGTATGACGTCGGTCATAAGTTCTTCCGACCCGCGTTAAGTTTGCCGATTTCTCTTTCGACAAGTCTTAACTCGACTATGATTGAGAAAGGAATCAATGACCACCGAAGTCCAGATTCGCGATCTCGCCCCTGGACTATGGATCTGGCGGGCGGAACATCATCATTGGAAACCAGGCGACGACTGGCAACCAATAGTCACCTCCACCTATGTCGAATCAAAGGGCGAAAGGCTGGTGATCGACCCGATTGTTCCAAAAACCCCAGCCATCGAATTGTGGAAGCGTCTAGACAGCAAGCCTCCCACCATGGCTGCAGTAATCATTCCCGACCATGTGCGCGATGTCGACCTCTTTGCCCGGTTGTACCATTGCCGCGCTTTCGGTCCCAGACTCTACTGGGCGGACGATATGCCGAAGGTCAATCTGGAGATGTTAGAGTCGGACCAGGTACTTCCGGGAGGTTTCGTAGCGCTCTACGATGGAAGAGGGCGTCTTGAGACTCCGCTCTGGCTCCCAGAGCAGAGAGTGATTGTTTTCGGAGACGGTTTGACAGAGCGGAATGGGACCCTTACGGTGTGGGGTTCGCCATGGCATGAGAAGCGTGCGCTGCCGGCACTGCGTGAATTGCTAAAGATTCCATTTGAGAAGATCATCGTTTCGCATTGCGACAATGAGCCCGTGCACACTCGTGCGGCCTATGAGCATGCTTTGGAGATTCCTCCGTGGCAAGGCTGACTGTCCGCTAGCCCAAGTCCGCTGAGTGTCTGGTTCAATTTCGAGGGCTACTTGGGGTTACCTGCCTTGAGCCAGTCCACGTAATCCTTGATCGCGGACTCGGTGTCAAAGTTTGGCGTGAAGCCAGTGTCCTCTCTTAGACGCTTGATGTCCATCATTGGTAGCGATGGGAAGGCGAACTTTCCTGGTGGGAGGCTCGCGTTGAATCCTGGGACGGCTTTCTTTACCGACTCGACCACTTCACGGTTCAGCGTTGTCTTGCCGGAGCCAATGTTGTAGACGCCATAGTTGAGCTTCTCCGCAGTATGGAGCAGTGCAATAGCGCGGGCGAGGTCCTTGATGTAAATGAGGTCCCCTGAGTCCTCCTCGAAGGAGAAGAATGTTCCTTCAAGATTCAGAGGTTTGCCGCTAACAGCAGCGTGGACCAATCTTAGCGGTGCCCCAAACTGTTCGGGGTCCTGGTATGGACCGTAGAAACCCATCAGCCGAACGCAGATAGTGCTTATTCCTGTGACGTTCTGGAACTCTTCAGATGCCACCTCTACAATCTTCTGGCGTTGGAGAATTCCCGAGACTCCGGGAATCGGGCTTTGGAGATGAATCGGATGTGACTCGTCAACAATGCCTGCAAGTCCCAGATACATGCCGCCCGTGCTCGAAAACGTGACTCGCTTGACCTTCCATTGCTGGGCGACCTTGAAGGTCGCGTCGAGCATGTCGAAGTATCCTTTGAGCCCGGGTACAGGAGCGTTAGGAGTCTTGAATCCACCAGCGACGTTTACAATGCCGTCGATCTTGTGCTTCTCACCGATTCTTCGCAAGTCGTCAATGGATGTGGCGTCTGCTTGCTCGACGGTGACCCGATAGTTGTCGATGTGTTTCTGGAGGAACCCTGGGACCTCCATGTCCTTGTGCCTGGTTACCACACAGTCTTTCCCTAGGTTAACCAGAGCCTCCGTTGTGTTTGACCCAACGAAACCGTTTAGGCCGCCGATGACGAGAATCATAGCGATCTTCCTCCTATGACAAGCCGACTGAGTTGTTTCGGTTCTGGGTTCATTGTGACGACTACTTTTCCTCGAGCGTGTCCAGGCCGGTGTTTTTCACCTTCGCAGTGTCGTATAGCGTCGGCGGTTTCACTAAATGCGTACGTTCTATCGATCACCGGCCTTACTTTTCCAGCCTCAATCAGTTCCTTCATCGCATTCAGGTCTTCTGGTGTTATGTGTGCTAGCATCATGCTGATTTTCCTCTTGCCGGTCTTTGACGCGATTCCACCCATGACTACGTTGGCAAGTAGCCGTGACAATCCGTAGAAGCCTATGATTACACAGATTCCGTCCGGGGTTAGGGCTCGTTTGTAGTCTGACACGGAATGATTCCCGACGGCATCGCAAATCAGATCGTAATACTCCCCGTTCTTGCTGAAGTCTTCTTGGGTATAGTCGATGACATGGTCCGCGCCGATCTTGCGGACTATCTCCAGATTGCGTGTGCTGCAAACGCCAGTGACCTCTGCGCCGTATGACTTTGCGATCTGAACTGCGAACGTGCCAACTCCGCCTGACGCACCGTTCACTAGGACTTTCTGTCCAGGCTTGATCTTGCCTTTGTCGCGAAGGCCCTGCAAAGCTGTCAGTGCCGCTATCGGTATTCCTGCTGCCTCTTCAAACGTGATATTCTCTGGTTTAGGTGCGAGCCTGACTTCGCGAGCGCAAGCGTATTCGGCGAAGCCCCCGGACCCTTTGGTGCAAGTGCCGAATACTTCGTCTCCTACCTTCAACTTGGTAACGTTGGGACCAACCACCTCCACGATCCCCGCGATGTCGCTGCCGAAGCTGACATCTTTTGGTTTGCGCATTCCGATGTTCTCGTGTGTAAACAGTGGTGCTAGGAACCTCGCCATGCCGCCTCTCATTGCATGGTAGTCGGCCGGGTTTGCGGATGCCGCGTGTATTTTCACCAGTACTTGTCCGTCTTTCGGAACTGGTTTTTCGATTTCTTCTAGGCGGAGAACCTCTGGTCCTCCATATGCAGTTTTTACTATTGCTTTCATTTCTTATTCTATCCTCGATGCTCGTGATACTAGGATGGACGCGACAAGCGCGCCAAGGATAGCGAGGACCTCAGAGATGATGAGGGCCAGTCCTCCCTTTGGAAGGGTCTTGGAGAGGGACTGCAGAACGTCTGCGGTGGCTGAGATGGATATCAGAGCCGCGGCGACAGCAGGCGATTTGACCTTACTGATGCCTATCGGGTCTCTGACCAAGATCGTTTCACTCATATTTCTTGAGAACCTCCTCTGTGCCGAGGAGCAGATCGTCCAGCTCCATCGGCTGTCCTGCCATCACTGATTTGACTTGTTTGTTCGCGGTCTCTGTAAGCAACTGAAGCAGGTCCTTTGCTAGTCCCGCTGAGTCCGTGCTCTTGGACCCGCTTTCCGCTCTGAGGATTACTCTGTTGCCTGAGATGTTCAGGGTGAACTTCTTCGTGTTCAGTGTAGCCTTCGATTGCGTAACGTGGAGTGAGTGGAGTGGTGAGTAAGTTTCCAACTCGGTTGGCGTGTAGATGAAACCATCCGAGCCCACTGCCATCTTCATCGAGTCGTCCTTTACCCTCAGTGATGTGCCGTTCCACCGTGCTTGAGCGCCGTCTTGGGACGCGCTGAGATAGGAGGATCCCTGGCCCCCTTTTGCAAGCCACAACGAGCTTTTGCGCCTCGTCCTTCTCGTTGCGTCTCGGCTAGGGTTTCCGTTGTCGCTGAACATGCGTCCCTGGCCGAGTTGCTTCTCGACCCAGTCGCATGGGTTGAATGTGAAGGGACCGACTTCCACATCTTCTTCTCTGGTCCTCCTTGAGACTGATATTGGACCGACGTCAACTGAGTCTCCATCACCTGCTCTCTTGAGAGTGACGAATGGAAGATCGAGTCTTTCCCGCCCAAACGGGTTGCCTTCGAATCCGCTGGCGAAGATTTCACCGCGGGGGATCGAGGTGTCGACCGGGGTCTCGTCTAGAAGCTGAGACAGCGACTTGCCGGTAAGCTTGGAGACCTCTTCTCTATCGGCTCTCTGTCCCCGAAACGGTATCCCGAGCGTCGTGACTGGTCCTGGAATGTTTCCGGTCACAGGTCCCATTGGAGTCTCGAAGGTTGTTGTGACGTCTCCGAGGACTACTGCTCCGATCGTCCGTCTCGTCCCTCTGATTGGAAGCGTTACCGAATCTTTCCTTGTTGAGAGTTTGACTTCTCCAAAGTCGAGGCTCGTCGACGGCCGAACTAGAACAGCTGGTCCACGGGCGACCGGTCCTCTAATTCTTGGCGCGATCTGGTAGAACGCGTAAGCGCCGAGTCCCGCGATGACGGCAACAATCACCAAGTTCGGAATGGGCTGAGTGATCCCAGGTGGCAGAGGGTCTCCCTGTAATCCTGCAATCCATCCCAGGACAAGTATCAGGATGAGGATCAGCACTATGCTTCCGACGACATTTCCTAGGAAGCTTGACACGGCTCGCCTGGGTCCGAGATTGGTCCTAGTGTCGAGCAGGCCCTTGACAAAGTAGAGACCGAACACCGCGATCAAGAGGTCAGCTGAATAGGTGGAGAGCGAGAGGATTCCTCTCGCGAGCCAGACCAGCAATAGAAGTGTGCCGAAGGTGCCTAGTAGTGACGATAGCTGTCTGGTGCCGGACTGGAATGTTCGCTCGTTTCCTATCTCAATCAATCTGCTCTCCTCCCAAAGCTTCATTCATCAGTGCAAGAGTTCTGACAAGTAACCTGCCGCGCCTAGTGAGCTCGTAGCCGCCCTGGTCTGATGTGGAGACAAGGCCCATCTTCTTCAGACTGTTAATGTGGTAGATTACCGACGGGTTCTTCAAGTCGGCATTGGTCCCGATGTCTGAGAAGCTCATCTTCGAAATGTAGAGCATCTTCGCGATCTTGATTCGCTCAGTGTTAGCGAGCGACTTTAGCAGGTCTGCGGCCTTGTCCTCAGGCATTCCCTCGACGAGGTCGTCGACAGCCTGCTGACCCTTCTCCTCAAGACTGGATCTTACATTGTCGCGGATCAGTTTGACTAGGTCCTTCGCAACGACAGATGAGGCCTGAGTCTGCTCGACCTCATCAGCTGGTAGGTCCACCCTGATGGACCCATTGCCCCCCTTTCTCGCTTGGGCAAGCTCGCGACGGATCTCGTCCTTGAAAGACCGTAGCTCGTCGCGGAGCTCCTTCAAGTTCTCGACATCCTTGCTCAAGTAAACATCCTCCTACTTTTCGACAATCTATAGTAAACATACCTTTACTATAGTAAATAAAGCTTTACCCCTCATTCGAGAAGATAGTCAAATACAGTTTACTTACTACACCAACCCGCTATTGCGATAGCTTCTAATATAACGTATGTCATACCCGCAGGATCAGACCTACAATGTACAAAACACCAATTCTCACGGGTCTAACAATAACGCCTCAGCTCGTAAGAGACGAATTGCTAGTATGCTTCGAAAGCGCCAACAGAGAATTTTCCAGACTAATGGCTCAACCAGTGACCGACGATGCACTCAAAGGACAAGTCAGAATGTTCGTCGAATCAGTCTTCCAAAAGTGCGGAGCAAGCTTCACCAACCCGACAAAATGGGGCATCATCACCGCGATCGGCGAATGCAAGAGCAATGCCGAGAAGATGATGGGACCGCAAGGCGCAGACATCATCAGACATCACTACGAAGAAATGATGAAACTAGTCAACCGAATAGAATAGACTCCCGAGTAACCGCCAAGATTAGCGGTCCAACGAGCAGGCAATTCTGCTCAATGCTTTCCCAGGGATGGCAGTGAAAGCTCCGTCTTAGGCGTCGAGGGTTGAATCTGGCTTGCCTAACGAAGAAGGAATTGAAAAGAACGTATCAAGCCGCAAGCCAGATGGGACAAAGCTTGTTCAGGAATCAAGCTCGCTTCCGTTAGGGATTGCCTGGAAGGTGTTAATATGCTGAACAGCCGAAGACGGGTCTTACTGGCAAAGTCTGACCGTTGAAGTCTGGTATTCCGGCATTGTTTGAAGAGGATTCCAAGGAGAGGTGTCCCGACTGTAGTCAGCCCCTTACATTTGTCCGTACAAAGTCACACGAGAGACGATGGTACTGCTACTCCTGCGAGAAATACATCGACGACTTCGCCGAGGCCGCATCTACGAAGGAATTGAGCGCCCGGCTGGACGCATTGTCGGGATTGCAGGTTATCGACTCTCATGGCGTTATTCTGGGACGCGTCCGGAAAGCTATTCCTAACGAAAGAGGTGACATCAAAGCCCTCGTCATGTCGGTCGACAAGGAACAGTTCAAGACGATCCTGGATGAACGAGAGCTGCCCCGAGAAGTTGAGTTGGGCCACAGTAAGATCGGCGCTGTCGGAGATGTCGTGATCTTGTCTGACGTATTCTCGCCGCGAGCGTTAACGCCCCCTCGGCCTCAAACGGTTGAGTCGATAGGACCACGAGCTTGTGCTCAATGTGGGGAGCCAGTTCTAGCGGGCGCTAGGCATTGTATTCGATGTGGCGCCAGCGTGGAATTAGGCAACTGCCCTGGCTGTGGAACCGTAAACCCGTCCGACGCTAGGTTTTGCAAGAACTGCGGAAGCAGAATGCCCGGCACGCAGGCAAGTCCAGCTAGGCCCTAGCTGTCATGCCTGAAAGGACCATTTCGACTTCGCTTGTCATCCGCGTGACCCTTCCACTTTCCAGAATCAAAATGAAGTTGCAGTCCCTGAGAGTACTCGGTCTATGGGCGATCATGATTGTTGTCTTTCCCTGCATTAGTTTTTGAATGGTCTCGAGAATTGCACCCTCAGTATGAACGTCCAGTGAGCTAGTCGGCTCATCGAGAACTAGGATCGGCGCGTCCTTTAGAAAGGCACGTGCCAGCGATATTCGCTGACGTTCTCCCCCCGACAGCTTCATTCCACGTTCGCCAACGAGCGTGTTGTATCCGTCGGGCAGACTCGTTATGAACTCGTGAGCGTTGGCTTGAGTCGCAGCCTTCACAATCTCCTCCATGCTAGCATCAGGGCGTGCGAATCGAATGTTCTCCGCCACGGTCGTTGAGAAGAGTACCGTTTCCTGATGAACCACCGCGAACTGGTTTCGTAGCTCAGCAACCCTGTAGTCTCTCAGGTCCTTGTCGTCCAGGGTGATGGCGCCTTGATTTGGATCGAAGAGACGCAGGAGCAAGTTGGAAAGTGTGGACTTTCCAGAGCCTGTGGGACCGACTACGCCGAGACGGTCGCCTGGAGCGAGTTGGAACGACACGTCGTGCAGGACCGGATGGTCCTTGAGATACTCGAATGCCACATTGTTGAAGGTTATTTTGCCCTTGGCTCTTCCAAGAGGAATCGCGTTGGGAGACTCGGGCACATCAGGCTTCTCGTCCATCACAGCATGGTACCTCTCAACTCCTGTCAAGGACATTTGAATATCGAGCAATGATTGGCCAACATTTCTGAGCGGGCCATAGAGCTGTGTCACGTAAAAGTTCACGACGAGCAGACTTCCGAGACTAAGAACTCCTGACTCAACATGTCCGATTCCGACAAAGAGGACCGCGGCCAAGCCTGCCGCCGTCACAACCCCAACAAGAAGATTGTAGACTGCGCCATCAACTTGTACTTTGAGTGCGGCGGCTTGGCTATCGCTATAGTGGGACACTAACTGCTGACTCTTTCTTTCCTCCTGTCCGTACGATTTTACCAGTCTCGATGCTCCCAAGGTCTCTTGCGCTACCGCCATCGCGGCGGTCTCCGAGTTCCGGTACTTCCTCCATCCGGCACGAATCCTAGGCCGAAAAACCACGATCAGAAGGAACATTGCTGGAGAGACGAGAAGAGCGATCAGTGCCAACTGCCAGTCAAGCAATACCATCACTACAATCATGGCACCAAGTGTCAAAATCGAAGTGGCGAGTGGAATCATGCCGTCTATTCCAAAAGAGCGGAGCATTGGCGCATCGTTCAAGGTTCGATAAGCTGAGTCGGCAGCTCCCATCGTATCATGATATGTTACGGAGAGACGCTGCATCTGGCGGAAGAGGCGATCACGCATGTCAAGCGTCATAGTATTTCCGACCTTGCTACTAGCCCAAACATTTACTAGATTCTGGAAATAGGTCAGGAAAGCAACGCCTAACAACAATCCAACAGCGACCCAGAGCACCGAGCTCTTGGAAAGCGAAGATCTGGTCGAGGAAAAAAACGTGAGATATCTAGGGAGAGGCTGAGAACCCAGAACGCTGTCAACCAAAAGCTTGATCGGCAGAGGGGTAATCAGGGTAATCGGCACGGTCGCTAGGGAAATAATCAGCAATACAAACAGAGACCAAGCATACGGTCGAAGATCCTTGAGTGCTCTCCTAAACATTTTCCATTCTTAGGGAGGCAGTCTCCCTATTATTGACTGAGCTTAGAGTTGCCTAGCCAATACGTTTAGCTGGATCTCTTGCCCAGCATCTGGAAGATCGCGGTTCCCATTAGACCGCCCAGCACTAGGAAAAGCGCGTTGTAGTTCAGAATGAATGATGCTGGCCATATGTTCGACTGGACCCATTGCTGCATGTTCGGGTTCGAAGCGTACTCGTGCACCATTCCTGCATAGAAAATGATCAGCACAACTGTTTGCGCCACTAACACGCCTAGCGTCTTGGACTTGTGGTGCGGCAATCCGTTCCCAATGCTCGACCCACCATTAGGCTGGCCATCAAGAATGGATTCCCCCGGCCCAGTCTTGGGCTCAACAAGTACCTCAAGCTCATAGAGTGCGGACCGCAGCCGGTCTGTCTCTTGTCTCGTCTTCCGGATCGCGAGAGAGTACATGCATAATGCTACACCTGTAATTACTAGCAGCATCGATAGTGAGACAAAGGCTAGGGAAGAAGATCCTTGGATTATCAGCCAGGCCCAGAAAACAGCACCGGTTCCGAGTCCCAGCACACCGAGACCAGCAGCAGCCTTTCCCCTCCAGTTCTTCTCAGTGGTGAAGATCGCCTCGACGCCTGCCTGGACCGGTTTTCTCTTTCTTGACCGGTTTGCCATGGTCCCGCGCTCATTGAGACTGGAGCTTCGACAATACCGTGTCGGCTAGCTCCGTTTCGGCCATCTCCTTCGCCAACTGCCTGTAAGCCTCAGAAGCATTGTTCCGCGGGCTCCAAAGCAGACCAGGCATACCCTTACCTGGTGCCTCAGCCATCCGGACCGACCGCGGCACGGGAACACTCAAGACGTGGTCCCCGAACTTTTCCTTCAGATCAAAAGCAATCTTCTTCGAGAGTCCAGTTCTCTTATCAAACATCGTCAAGAGAATGTAGTAGTCGAAATCTGTCTTCGTGCGCAGTTTCACCATCCGCATAAACCTCAACAGGGTCGGCAGGCCCTCCATCGAAAAGTACTCGCACTGAACCGGCACAATCATCAAATCACAAGCAACGATAGCATTCACTGTCAGAATACCAATGTTCGGCGGACAATCAATCAAAATCGCATCATATTTGTGACGCGCAACCCCCAGACTCTCACGCAGAATGAACTCTCTGCCGGGGATCGATGAAAGCTCAACCTCCCCGCCCGCAAGGTCAATGTTGCTCGGGACAAGGCTCAGATTCTTCACCTTGGTCTCCAAGGTCACCTCGTCTACCTTCCGAGACTGCGCCACCACATCATACACAGTATAGAGGAGCTTCGACTTCTCAAACCCAAAACTAATCGTCGAGCTACCCTGGGGATCAACATCAACCAACAGAACATGCTTACCGATCTGAGCGAGAGCTGTCGCCAGGTTCACACATGAAGTGGTCTTGCCAGTGCCGCCCTTGTTGTTCGCGAAGCTAACGATCATCAGTGAATGCTGCATTGAATCTCTGCTAGGTCAGTATGAGACTCATTCACAGAATAGCGGAAGGACGGCCTTCATTGTCAAGGTTCTTTGCCGAGAAGATGATATCGAACATGCCGCTGGAAGGTCCAACCTTTAGGCGGTTTATTAGAACGGGAAGAGAGAGTGCGCTTCGGAATATTAGAGCATACGGGGGAAAGATGGGCGATCCCAGCTAACCTATGAACTTAACGTGCTAAACTTCAGATGTGTGAGAATCATCAACTAGCACGTTCGACGCAAAAGCTTTGTGGCTCATTCGAGACAGAGATTCTGTCCTTGATTTCTCTTCAAGAGAGAGTCAGGAGGGACATGTTGTAGATGTTCCACGTTAGATTCTGCAGTCGCAGCCTGAGAAAAAAGGCCCTCCGCCTCCCCGGCCTCTATGACAAGTTTGATCGAGTAGTCGCATATGAGTCAATTTGAGCGTCGGAGAATGGGGAAGTCTTGAAACTACCGAGGAATCATGCAGTTAGAGCTTGGCTGATTCATCAGCTCATGCGACGACGTCTTGAATGCACTGTTAGAACGGCTGCGGATACCGCGGTTGCTAAGACTACGGCTATTGCCAAGATAACTAGCGAGCCCGTAGGAAAACAGAAGGGGCAAGTACCTGCTGGTCCGGTCGGAGAGCCAGCGAAGAACTCGGACATCAATGGTGCATTCGCATCGTTCGAGGTAATTGACGCCAGTCCCCAGTTGTCTTCAATAGTATGAAGATACGAATAGTGGGTGTAGGGTTCGCTCGATGTGAATGCCTTCTTCGTTGTTGGCCCTGACCATGAGGCGTAGATGCAGTCCAAGCTCCCCGTTGAGCAACGAACATTCTTTCCCTCGTCGTACACGATGAAGAGAGCAGCTCTCTTAGTATGGAACAGACTACTGGCCAGTATCTTGGGCACGAGGGCTGCCAGAAAGGCGTCGCCAGCGGTGATGTATGGAGAGTTGTGGCCATTGTCAAGGTCGTTAGGTGTAAGCCAGATGTAATTTGCTGGTTGTGGACTGTTGAGATAGTTGATGAATTCTGGATCCTCGGGACCGCTTGTGGAATCAAAACCTGCACACCTCGACGACGTGTTCATGTCTGCAAAGACGATGAAGGGAAAGTGGTCCCCTCGACGAGGAGGACTAAAACTGCAGGTTCCGGAGCGGTCGCATTTTCTGCAAAGGCCTTCCAAGTGAGACCTACAGGTTCCAGTCTGTCAACTAGGTTGGAGGCCTGGATGGTATAGCAGCAAACACCGTCAGCAGTGATCGCATTTGTACTGCCACCCAAGAGGGCCACATAGTTCGGTTCGCTGGGATGGTCGATAGCCGAGTATCCAGTTGCGAGTGTATAGTCACTGGCGTGGTTGGCTTCGAAGCTCCCCTGTGAGAGCACTGTTTGAAGGTCATTGTTCTCCATGATAATCGTGACTGAGTGGTCGAAGTATTTGCCCGCCGAAACTCCGTGCGCTGGAGCAACCGAGCCAAGAGTGGTTCCTAGACAAAGCAGGACCAGTGCGATTGATGCGATAGACTTTCCCAAAGGTCCACCAAGCGTCCAAAGACTTACGACCTTGAAAGCTATCTTTCTTCGCAAGAGTTGTCTTCCAGTCTTGAGTTACGAGAGAGCGATATTTATCGCAGCATATAATGGATAGGAGCGCTGAGTCTCGAAGCCGCGATACGGTTTGCATGGGGAGATTCCTCAAGTGATGATTGATTGACGGAAAGTCCGGCCCGAACTAGGCTTCAGATGCCAGGCTCCATTCGCCTTCTCTCAGCTGAGGGGGTTCGGGGACACGCCCTAATCTTCAGCTTCATTATGATTTTTCTCTTCTCCACTGCTTCCGCTGCTCAATTCCTAGGACCAAGCCAAGCCTGGACGGCGATCTTCATCGTCGGAGCCTCCTCGGCCGGAACATACCTTGTCCTGACTGCTCTGTCTCTTCTAGAAAGAACGAGAAAGCTCCTCCTGCAGTCTCAGATGAAAATTCGCATCATCATCCTAGCTACTATATTCGGGTCTCTTATCGGCGGCCTGTCTTACTGGATCAACCAGACTGGAAGCGTAGAAGCCCTCCCGATTTTCCCAGCCTTCGTAGTCATCTTCTACGCATGGGTCCTCCTACAATCCTTCTTCATCGCAACACCAGTATCACACATACTAGCACGCGCAGAAAACGCCGTTACAGGAGACGGAGGTAAGAAGAAAGCAATCCGAACACTCGGCACCATCTTCCTGTTCGCTCCAGTCGTCCCCCTCCTATACAGCGTCTGGGCAATGGGCCAGCACTCAATACCAGAACATCCAGGGATCAGCCAATCAAATACTCGCCTGGACCCTCCTGGTCACCCTAGCCCTCCTCTTCACGTACTACATGACACTCCGCTGGAGTTGGAGCAACATACGGAAAAATCCACAGTCAGCAATTTTCATCGGGGGCATTTTCCTAATCCTCTGGGCCTATCTTCTCTATCGGGCAACCCTGATGCTGACAGGGTACATTACCCAGACTCAACCATCGAGTCCTATACTGGACGCGGCACTCATTCTCGTATCTATTGTCGGAGCGATGCAGACACTTGCCGGAAAACTGAGCAAGCGGTCTGAAGGAAAATGGGCCAAGGTCTTTCCATTCTTAGTATTCTCCTTTGGCTCGGTCTACGCAGTAGCACAGTTCTACTTCATACTCCAATTCGCCATCACGAGAATTGAGCTATCAATTCTCATCAACGCCACAGTCTTCGGGACCGGGCTCCTAATCCTGATGCTGATCATAAGAAAACACGTACTTACAACAGCCTACCCTAACCCTCGGCTCCACCCTGTCGCAAGCGAACCATTGTCCGAGCCCAAACCAGCAGTCCGATCAAAGCGTTCGATCTTTGCGCTACCGTGGAGAAAGAAGGATCAATACGTTTCCGAGCAATCTCCCTCGGACTAGGATACAGTCATATCGCCAAGGTTCTTCAGAGAATTCGCCACCGAGGTAGCTGTCGGTCTCTTCTGAGGATCGGTTGACAACATCTTCTCCAGAGTCGAAACCGCAGAAGAAAACTTTGCAATACGCCCCACATCCGGGCGGAACGAGTTCCAGACCGTTTTCAGCTCGTTAACCTTCCCTGAATTCTGAGCCACATTATTCATCGCATCAATCAGCTTCTTCGAATTCGCTGGTGTCTTCGTCAACAGCGTAAATAGCGTCGAACCTAGCGCGTAAATGTCCATGGCCGCGGTGGCCGTTGTTCCCCCGATCACCTGCTCGCCCGATGCGTACTCCGACGTGAATTGGTTGACCTTGCCCCCGATTCTAACCGCTGAGCCGAGGTCCGCAAGCTTCGGCACTAGTGTCCCGGCACGAATCTGGTCCTTGAACTCCCGTCCAGTCGTGGGCGGTTTCAAGTTGAATAGAATGTTCTGAGGCTTCACGTCTAGATGCACGAAGCCGGCGTTGTGTATCGTCTCAAACCCCATTGCAATCATGTATCCAATGAGCATGACAATCCCCCCCCATTTCTCTGAATAGTAGACTGAGTCGTAGGAGGGGTCCTCGATCAGCTTCTTCGCAGTACCACCCTTCATCAACTCCATCACGATCGCCGGAGGACTCTTCAGGTAGAGTGCCGCATCACCCTTCGCAATCTCCTGCACGTTGAAGCGGTCGACAAGTATCCCTCGCAATTGGACCAGATACTTCGACTGGGCGGACAGCTCCAGCAGCCTCGTTGCCTCAGCCATTGTCTCGTCCAGAGCAGTGGTTCCTGTCCCAGACTTGAGAATCGGAATCTTGATCGCAACCTCGTTTCCACTATGTTCGAAAATCGCTCTCAACACGTACCCGGACAGTCCAGTGGCCAAATACTCGACAATCTTGTAACCGTGAATCTCCTGGTTCACCCAGACCCTCGGGTCCCAGCTGTTCAGGCTTGGAAGACCGGTTCTCCCGGTCGTTGTCACAAGAGGGGTAGGCGGCAGTGTGACTGGTGAGGATCGAGCAATAGGGATCGCAACTGGACTGGTTGAAGGTCTGCTCTGGGGAGTCGGTGGCGAACTTCGTGGCGATGAATTAGGGCTTGGAGGACTTTGAGCTGTAAATGATACTGACTTCTCTGCTGACTGTTTTTCCTCGCTAGTCGCACCGACTTGGATTGTGTAGTTTCCTGAGGTGTCGGGCTTGAATTTTGCCTTGTATTCCCCGCGAGAGGTTCTGGATAGTTTGAGATTCTCCTTCCTGCCGCCTGGCTTAAAGACAGTTGCCATTATCGACCTCATGTTCCTCATGTGTCCCCGAGACTCCGTTAGAATCTTGACCAACAGCTCCTTGCCCTGTTGTTGGACCGAGGATATTCCCGACACCGTAATGTTGGGAGGTGGAACCTTTGCGGAGACGATGGGGCGGGGTTGAGGAGTTGAGATCTTCGGGGGGCTCGCGATTCTAGGTGTAGTCGTAATCATTGAGGTCTTCGCGGCGGCCGAGCCTGACCCGCCGGCTATCGCTAGCACGGGCAGAATTGCGAGTGACGAAATGAAAGGATAGAGCGCGATAATGTTCCCCGTCATCACGAATCCTATGGTTCCGATAATGTTGTAGCTGAAGAACGCCGTCGGCATCATCACGTAGGCACGTCGGGACTTCCACAGCTTATCGAGAATGTAGAAGACTCCCACCAGACCCATGTTGGATGCAACCCCTAGGGCAGTGTAGAGAACCAGGTTGGCACTGGGATCGGAGGACGCCGTGGCTCTCATGGAAAACCCGACGACGAGTCCGATAGTCATCGCGATGGAACCCGTAAGATTCACCATGATCATCCGGTACTTGGAGGGCTTCGCGAAGAGAAAAACCGCGAGGACCACTCCCAGTGCAGGTGGAAGGGCGATGAATAGGAAGGACCATTCGCCATACGGCAGGGGCAGTAGGCTCTGCCCGATTGTGGATCGATCTATCACGAAGGCAGTAAACAGCAGACTTGCCGCAAAGGCCTCCAGCGTCTTCTTGAGGCCGGAACGAATGTCGAGGGAACCCAGAACTCCGAATCCGATGATGCCAACAATTGCTACGGTAGGATCCGCTTGGATTCCTAGCAGGTATTGTGGAATCGCGAGCCCAAAAACAAGTGCAAGTGGGACCGATACTATTGCAGGGACCAATGTAGCTAGGTTGGTGGGTCGAAACGAGAGAGGTTTTCGTTTACCACTCTGCAACCCTCAGCATTGCTCCATCAAAGCTGCATAACAGCCGCTAGGCTGGCCGGCTCATGAATGCCACCTGGAGAAAAGCCGGCTTTTCCAGCCTTACTTTCCCCTGGTTCTCTTTGTAGTCTCGCTGGCGACTTCCTTCAGTAGCTTGTTGGTGCTCTCGGGGCTTCCGCCCAGCTTCAGAGTCTGTTCATGCTGCTCTGACAGTCGTTTGGTAGCCTCGATTAAGTCGGTCCGACGTGTCTGTTCGGCATTGGAGGAGAGCTGGTTTATCGTCTTGGTAGCCTCTTTCAACTGTCCTGAGGCGAGTTTCGCGTAGTAGTCTTCGAGTCCTTGGTAGTATGAGAACTCTGAGACCAGGTTGTTGTCTATTCCTTCTTGGAACTGCTCGTCATTCTCTGCCGAGCTGACTTCCACTGGCGAGTTGATGGTTTTCTTCTTTCCTTCAACCGGGTCCTCGTACGACACCTGTACGTTCATCAGGCGGCCCTTGAAACCGGCGGGGATCTGGACCTTTCCCCAGATCTTGGCCACTGATTCTATCGCGTTGATTGATACTGGTGGTCCTTTGTAGTTGAGAACCTTGACGCTGTTATTTTCGAACCCTATGTTGATGCTGCGAGCACCTACTTCGTTCACAGTGCTCTTCTGCATCTGCTCTGGTAGTGTGAACTTCATTGCCTCCGTAACGTTGTTCAGTGTGCCGCCGGAAGCGTCAGCCAACGCCTTCAGAATGTGCTGGTTGTAGTCAGCTCCTATTCCGAACTCTAACATCTGGAACCCGTTCGGCATTTTCATCTTCGCATAGGCGTCTGGATTCGTTACGTCAGTCGGTTCTCCGTCCGTCAACAGAACGATCCAGCCAGGCAGATTGCTCTTCTTCGCAATCTCAAACGCTGATTGAAGCGCCGTGTTAAGTGCGGTGAGTCCTTGAGCCCTGATCTGTGGTAGTACATTCTCCAGGCTCGTATCTGGAAAAGTCTGAACAGTGGTTGAGAAGAGGATTATGGAGAGTTTGTTTCCTGATGGGATGCCCCTGACGTATTCCTGTGCGCCCTTCTTGGCCAGCTCAATCTTCTCTCCGGCCATGGACCTGCTGCAGTCGATGAGTATTATGTGGTGGAATCCCTTTGCCTCGCTTCTCCTCTCGGAGACGAGAGTCACCTTGAATATGGCGTCTAGTTTGGAGTCGTAGCTGTATCTGTGGCTCAGCTCGGCTCTTACGGATAGGGTCATATTTTCTCCTCTACCATTTTTTCTCCTTCCATGATTAATACTCCTGCTGATTCCTTATGGTACCTGCTTGAGAACACGGTGATCACTTTTCCGTCCATGTCTTTTCGGAAACCGTCAACTACCTCATGTCCCCTGATGATACCCTTGAGGGAATTGTTCTGCAGAAACTTCTCTGTGACGTCCCCGCCGAAGTAGTAGGCTCCTTCTCCTCTGACGCTCGGGACGAAACCCTCGATCATTTCCCTGGGATCGTTCCAAAGTAGTTCGAACGCCATAGGATCGTCAGGGTTCACATCGGGGCTGGGTAACCCAGCGATCTGTGATACATGTTCTAGGCCGCTGGCTATGCCTCCATGTACGCACATGTAATTGTTGACTACTACTGAGTATGGCATGGCCTGGAAGAATTCCTTGAACGACTGATACCCTTGCTCACCTAACTTCTTTGTTACCTCGTCCAGAAAAC
>WNGK01001568.1_pt1 | contig 24808 bp, 25 predicted proteins | sample 5400601 | NCBI WGS metagenome assembly WNGK01 (sample SAMN13153376, study PRJNA577476) | soil metagenome | isolation source: 60 cm soil or saprolite under Garry oak tree replicate 1 | place: USA:California | collected 2016-06-15
TGAGCAGAAGCGGATGAGCGATGTGGAGAAATTGCGCCGGCTCGATCCAAAATCGCTGCGCGAATATCTCAACGACGGCAACTACGGCGGTTTCTATCAGCGCGACGACCAAGAGATGATGAAAATCTGGCGCACAGGGGTGGAAGAAACTCGCGCCTTACTCACCGAAGCGTGGGATTAAGAGGACGCCGATGATCGGTGCGCTTCGATTTCGGCTCCTGGATTGAAGCACTACAAAATTATCAGCGCGGCGAATCCCGTCGCGGCCTCGATAACAAGAAGCTACCGCACAGAGCGATGGAACCCGCCAGAGCCAATTCGCCGGGCCACCTCAGCGAAATATGGCCGAAGCGTTCAATGAGAGCGAGCACGCCAAATGCCATCAGCGCCAAGACGGCAAACGCTGCAACCGCTTTGACGAGCCTGAGAACCCTTCCTCCACGGATGTAACTCTCGATCCCGGACACAACCACATGGATCGCCACAACGATTCCGAGAACCTGCCAGCCGGCCAACTTCACATCGTTGTTTAAGAAAATGCCGACTGCGATAAGCGCGAACGCGAACAAGTAAAGAAGGCCGAGCCAATGCCGGAAGAAGATACTGCCGAGACTCTGCGGTACGGCGACCGCGATCATCTTCCAAAATGTCGCCCCGAACCGTGCGACCCAACTGGCGGCACGTTTGCCGCTGTCGAATCGATGCAAGTCCGCCAGAGCTTCGAGCATGCTGCCGGTGATATTTGTCGATCGTGAGATATATCTGAGCGCGGCCTCGGCATCGAGCTGTCGGTCGAATTTCTGCGGGGCAACCAGATGGCCGCGCCTCTCCTCGGTCATGAACGGTTCGAGTGCCCTATCGTTGAGAATGGTTTCCACCAGCTTCCTCGCGTGCTCATCATCGATGGATTTTTGGTGCGGATGCGCGCGCGCGTTGCTAAGCAATTGGCAAACTGCCTCGCCATTACCCTGCATGATTTCCTCGCACAGAATTCCGAGGTGTGCGCGGTAGATCAGATTTTTCCGGTCCGGCGTGTCGTCGGGCAATAAGACCGAAATCAATCTTTCGGCACCGTCGAGCCGTCCCCAAAGCATGTCGTTTTTTCGCCAGCTTTCATCGAGGAACGCACCGAACGACATCAAAGCGCGTCCAGCCAATTTTTCGCGTATGGCACCGGCGCGCTCTTCCATAATCAATGGCGCATCTTCGGGACTGATCCGATAAACGTGAACGACATTGGCTTCGCCGGAATTTGTTCCGTATTGAACCGGATATGTGATTAGATCGTAGATAAGAAAATTCCGATAATAGTGATCGAGACAGAGTCGCGCGGCATCGGCTCCTTTTGTTGCATCGATATGATCAGGATCGGCAATTTTCAGCCCGGATGAGAGCCGGTTGTCGAACAAATCGCGCAACGTATCCGCAACGGAATCCAACCCAGACAGTCCGCCGCCACCTAGAAGGTCGGCGATGGCTTGTCGTCTAACATCGGCGTTGTCGGATAAGATCAGCTCGATTGTTCCCCAGGGAAGTTTGAGCTTTTCGATTTTTCCGCGGAGAGCAGTCGAGGCCGGTGTCTTTGAATTAAGAAACTGTTCTTCGGTGAAGCGCGCCTTTTGTACGGGTTTCGCAACTCGATCTTGTTTGATAGAGTTTAATTCGTTGCGAAAATCGCTCAGCCACCTGTCTGGATCGGGAATTTTGTCTGTGACGGCTGGCCTGTTTTCGTCATTTTTCTTCAACCAAACTCGCAGCGCATTGAGGTTTTGTGGATCGACAGGCGCATTCGCTTTGCAGGCGCACTCAAGCCAGGCGAGGAGAAGACTTTTGGCGGTGGAATTGAGCTGATTGTTTTTACCGGCGCCGGCGAGCTGGTTGATTCGGCGATTCAGGAAATTCAGCCGGCGCAATCGATAATGAATATCATAATCGATCAAAAATCGATTCTCGGTCTCTTTCGGCTTTCCGTTCGCCCTCGTTCCACGACCTTTTACCAATTCGTATTTGTCGTTTCGCCAGCTCGCAACCAATTCACGGATGGCATCGCCTGCGCCGGAGGCAGGATCATGCCCGGCAGCCCGCGCGACCAGGCAGGTCAGAAGTTCCGTGATTTCATGCACCTTCAAACGATGATAGGCGCCGTAGCTCGCACCGTAGCGCTCCATCATCTCGCGCAAATCTGCATTGGCGAATTCATCATGGGTCAAAGGTTTCGGCACGTCGATCAGGCTGGCATCTTCATCGACGTACTGGGCGAAACTGCCGACGCGTTCGATTATTTCGTTACGCTCATCGATCCTTTCGATGTCTTCACGAATTGTTTCCTCTCGCGGGAGATCGAGCACCGCAGCGCGCACATTCATCGCAAAATCCGGACGTGGCCCGGGCTGCTTCGGTGCCAGCTCCGGGTGTTGCGGTGTCGGTTCAACATAGAGAAGTTTTCGCTCCACCACGCAGGTGGCCGAACGCCGCATCAACATTTGCGTTGCGTAGCTAAACGGCTTGTTATCGAGGTAGCCGCCGTCGCCAAATGAGCGGGATCGAAATGCTTCGCGCAGCCTGGCTGTAGCTTCTTCAACGGTTCCCGAAATGCCGGCCGTGTCGCGCCCGCGCGCCTTCAAGTCGATATCGATCAATCCAAGCCGCAGATAATCCTTGATGAAAGTGTCCCATTGATCTTTTCCCGCCGGATCGTCGTCGTCGTAACGCGCGTAACGATCGAGAATCGTCGTGATGTCCTCGAGCTGCATCGCATCGAAGGCGAATGGGAATGACGACGTGCAGCGCGCGGCGAACGCCAGAAATGGGTCATGCCTTTTTTTGAAATCATCGCGCCGATAATCCTCGCCATCATTTCGATCTTCTTCCGGTCGCGGATCCGGAGCGTAACGAAAATGGAAAACGTTCCGGTAGCGCCGTTCGTAAACGACACCGTCAGCGAGCTTGAGGGGCAACGGAATCCCTTCGATGTCGGTCGTCGTAACGAAAAGATCGAGCTCTTCGACGAACGGCGACGGCTGTTCCTCGGCGGCGCCTTCCGCGGCAGGCACTTTCTCATTCATCCGCGCGAGCGCTTCCAAAAGTTTGCGATACATGCGCTGGCTGTTGAGGAGAGATTTTTCCGGCTTCTCTACCGCAAACCCGGTGTCGGATGAGTAATCGTCCGCCTTAGTATCGTTTAATAACTTCCCCAAATCGCCTTCCGCCAGCCAAAGCCTCTTCAGGCCCTCCATGGTTTGATTCCTCGCGAGCGCTTTGGCAAGAAACACGCCATTGATCCCACCGGCGGACGTGCCGGAAATAATATCAACCACGAAGCGTGTCCGCGTCAGATCTCCTCCCCCTTCGAGTTCAGCTTGCCGATCGAGTAGCTGAGCAATTTCCCGATAGATCACTTCGGAGGCTGACAATTTGTCTTGCGGAAACAACATGGTGCTCGAGCCGGGCGCGCTGCGAGCGGTCGCGCGGACCATGTGGAGCAGCTCCTGGGTTACGCCGTTGATGTAGATTGCAAGAGAAACGCCGCCATACATCACGACGGCAAAGCGCACTTCGCGTTCGACGTCCATTTCTGCGTCGGTTGGCGCCGTTCGTGCGGTCTGTTCCGGGTTGTTCACAGAAAACTGCGCTCGATTTTTTCAACCATTCAGCCAAGAACCGCTCTTCAGGTCAAACAAAATGCTGCTGGTGAAATTCTCGAGTTGCGGTTGCCCGAGACGGAGGAGGTCTATTCCTCTCTACGATGCAGATTCTTTCGAAGCGGTTCGCAGCCTGATGTTGATCTCAGATGTAAGCGTTCGATGGACAGGGCATTTTGCAGCTATCTCCATCAGCTTTGCGCGTTGCGCTTCACTTAATGATCCGGTCAGTTCGATTTCAACGTCGATTCTGTCCAGCATGCCTTCCTTGGTTTCGCACTCTTCGCAGTCCATTGCGTAAATGCGCGAGTGCCATAGCGAAACGGTGATCTTTTCGAGAGGCAATTTTTTCCGGCGCGCGTAGAGACCGACAGTCATGGATGTGCAGACGCCAAGGCTCGCCAGCAAATAGTCGTACGGATCAGGGCCGGCATCGCCACCGCCTGCGCTCACGGGTTCATCTGCGATAAGGCGATGCTTACGCGCGGTGATTTCCTGTTTGAAACTGTCGGCGCCGCCGTGTACGACGACGTCAGGTGCCTTGTTATCGGTTTGCGCAGCCATAAGCCGGATTAAGGACGCAGGATGCCCGCGAACGCGTCGCGGTATTGCCAGACAAGAAAGACCAACAAGATCGATATGACGCTGGCCATTGGCAGACCGCTCGGGTCCATCAAGATGTGAACGAGGTCGATGTTCACAATGACGGGAGCGAGCAGAAGCAAGCCGAGAGGGACGAAGCGTCCGATAAGCAACAGCAAGCCGCCGACGATTTGGAATACGGCGACAACGTGAAGGTAATGGCTCAGGAAAAGGGCCTTGGTGAAGTCGCCAACCAGCCCTGGCGACGGTGGCGGCATCGGAATGAAGTGCAAGAAGATATTCGAACCGAATACAACGAAGATCAGTCCGAGAAGAATGCGAGCAATGATCGTGGCGATTTTCATTCGACGATTCTTACCTGATTGATCTCAAATTCCAATCTCGAACTGATGTGAAAATAAAGATTCGTTTACGCTTGCACTCGCAAACTCCAATCGGTCGCTAGTCGATTGTTGATCGCCTAAGCAATCCCACCAACGAATCTCGGTCCGTCATTTTTTGGAAAACAATTGATTCAAATCGGCGGAGGAAGCGTTGTTCGCGAGAAGATTGAATGCGCCGTTGGTCTGTATGTTTTGTGCGGCGCGGAGGAATGCGCCCCACGCAGCCAGCGCGAGACCGGACCCGACCGAGATGCGGCGCACGCCGAGATCGGCCAGTTGGGAAAATGACAGCTGATGATTGAATCCGGAGACAAGAACGTTGACCGGTTTGGGTGAGACGGTTCTTACAATCTGTGCAATCTCATCCGGATTACTGACGGCGGGCGCGTAGAGACAATCGGCGCCGGCTTCAGCGTAAGCAGCGAGTCGGTCAAGAGCTGTGGCCAAAGGATTGGGATCGTGGACCAGCCACCCTTCACAACGTCCGGTCAGCACTACATCAATTCGTGAATCGTCAATCGCGGCGCGCGCTGCGCGAATGCGCGCGACTGCCAGCTTTTTCTCGTAGAGCGGCGTATCGGTCCGGCCTGTGTTGTCTTCGATCGACAACCCAGCAACGCCCATATCGATGCAACGTTGTACATTCGCTGCGACGTTTTCGGGTTCATCGGCGTAGCCGGACAGAAAGTCTGCGTTTACCGGCAGCGCTGTTGCTTCCACGATTTCCCGGATGTGCGCAAGCATTTGATCGCGCGGAACGGCGCCATCGGGTTTGCCACGTGAAAAAGCGAAACCAGCGGACGTGGTTGCGAGCGCTTCGAATCCGAGCCGCTCCAGATAAATCGCCGTTCCAATGTCCCACGGATTTGGAAGCACGAAGCATCCCGACTCGTGCATCGCGCGAAATTTTGCGGCTGCTCGGTTCTGTGTTGGTCTCATCTCCCAACTTTACGCTGCTGGCCAGGGCGCGACGTTTCCGGCGCGCCGGACTATTTTGCGTTCGCGGCTTTCCAAATCTGTCGCAAGGGGCCTTCAGCGCCGTAGATAGGGTCGTTATTCGGAATTGGCAGAGCGGCAATCTTTAGGTCAGCTTCTGGCCGTTCTCTTGGCGCGCCTCGAAGCAGGTCCCACTCGCGTCCATCGGGGTAAGCACCGACAACAGCAAAATCTGTACTGTCTTCCAGTTTCTGATGAGCCACACCGGCTGGAATCACAATCACATCGCCAGAATGTATCTCGACATTTCTACCGTTTTCTCCGCCTAGTCTCAATGTGGCAGCGCCGAAATAAACACCGAGGATTTCGTGCGTGTTACTATGATAATGGGCAAAGGAATACACGCCGTTTCGCCATGAATTACACCAGTCGTTCTCAGCAAAACGTTCTTCAAAAGCGGAAGCGAGATCCTCCCCGTCCACGGTCAGCGCCCGGCGATATACCAGCAAAGGCAGCACGCTGTTCGGGAAAGTGCCGTCGTCCTGAAATCTGAATTGCTCCGGTTGAACAAATTCTTGCTGTTTAATCATGCCGAGGCTGTTATGAACGATACTGCAATATCGCGCGAACAGACTGGAGTAGTCGTATTCCGTCAAACATTTATTCAAAACAATCGCATATTGCCTTTCCAAGCATCAAGCGTATGGCAAAGCGGTTAATGTTGATGTGCTAGGACTCATCTCGCAAATGGCTGTTGTCATGTTGAGCGAAGCGAAACATCTCTGGTCGGCAGAGATCGCTCAAAATTGATCCGAGATTCTTCGCTTCGCTCAGAATGACAACGTGAGAAAACTTGCATGGAAGAATCAGCAGGCGTCTCCCGACTGGTCGAGCATCTTTTTCGCCATGAGGCGGGAAAGATGGTGGCGACCCTGACGAGGATTTTCGGGATCGAGCGTTGGAATTTGGCGGAAGACGTCGTGCAGGAATCGCTGTCACGCGCATTGCAGACGTGGCCCTATCGCGGAGTGCCGGAAAATCCGTCTGCGTGGATCATGCGCGCGTCACGCAATCTCGCGCTTGATGTCATCCGGCGAGAGAATATTTTCCGTGCGAAAGAAGCCGAGATCACGCGGTCAATTGAACGTGGCGGGTCTCCATCTGAAACTGTAATTTTTTCGGAACAAGAAATCGCCGACGATCGACTGCGGATGATGTTCGTGTGCTGTCATCCCGTTATTCCACCAGAAGCGCAGGTAGCGCTGGCGTTGAAAACACTCTGCGGCTTTGGCGTGACAGAGATCAGTCATGCTTTCCTAACGACCGAAGCGGCAATTGCGAAGCGACTCGCCCGCGCGAAGCAAAAAATCCAGGGGGCGCAGGTTGCATTTGAGATTCCAACAGGTGACGAGTTGGAGCGGCGACTCGACAGCGTCCTTCAATCCGTTTACCTACTGTTCAACGAAGGTTACAAAGCATCCGGCGGCGACAAGCTAGTTCGTGAAGAACTCTGTCAGGAAGCGATTCGTCTGACGGAATTACTGGCGCAACATCCTGCTGGGAATCAACCGAAAACACACGCCCTACTGGCGCTAATGCTGCTGAACGCCGCACGTATCCCGGGGCGCTCAGATGAGGAAGGGAATCTGCTTCGGCTTGAGGAACAGGATCGGAAATGCTGGGACCAGGCGATGATCGCGCGTGGCATGTCTCACCTGCGCCACTCGGCCGCAGGTGAGGCGCTCAGTAAATATCATCTTCAGGCTGGCATCGCTGCCTGTCACGCGACGGCAATCAATTATTCAGCGACGGATTGGCCCAAAATCCTTACGTTGTACGATCTGCTGATCGACTTTGATGGTTCGCCTGTGGTCGCGCTCAATCGCGCAGTGGCAGTTGCAAATGTCCACGGGCCGGAGGCGGGATTGCAAGCAGTGCGTGCCATTCGCGACCGCGAAAAATTACGTGCGTACTACCTGTTTTACGCAGTGATCGGCGAGTTCGAAGTGAGGTTGAACAAGTATGAAGCAGCCGCAGAGCAATTCCGCAAAGCGTTTGAACTCGCGGGTACGAAATCGGAACGCGCATTCCTTTTGAAGCGATTGCAAGCCTGCGCCAACGAAGGAACATAGATTCTTAATCTGTGTGCCCAGCGGAGTTGTACTCCGCTAAATCAGAGGCAGCGGGCAACATGCCCCGCTGGGCGCACAGGCCATAGGCCTATGTTCCACTGGACGCGACTTTGCTTCTCTTTTTAATGAGCGGGTCCCCTTGGAAAATCCAACAATTTTGTCCTGAACCCGTCCGCTCGTTCGTCGTATCTCTGAAGAATCTAAAATCATCCATCAACAGAAAGGCAAAACATGAGCAACTCAGAGAAGAAACAATCTGCAAGTATCACATGGTTTGAAATCCCAGCAGATAACGTTGACCGTGCGAAGAAGTTTTATGGCGAATTGTTCGCCTGGAAAATTGAGAGGTTCCCGGGGCCTCAGGATTACTGGCACATCGACACGGGCGGAGCTGACGAGACCCCCGACGGCGCGCTCAAGGCGCGTAAACAACCGCAAGAGCCAGTCGTCAACTACGTCAGCGTGGATTCAGTGGACAAGTATGCCGATAAAATCGCGAAACTCGGCGGAAAAATCTGCATGACGAAGACGGCCGTGCCGCAGATGGGCTACTTCGCCGTCTGCCAGGACACCGAGGGTAATGCGTTTGGAATTTGGCAGAGCGATCCGGAGGCAAAATAATTTGTCCTAAACCCGGTCACTCGTTCGTCGTAGTTCCGAAAGCGAAGAAGAAATTATCAACAACCTGTCCGCCGTAGCCTTGGCGAAGGCGGATCAACATCAACTAAAGACTAATATGAACACACAAAATCAAAACGGATACATGCTGTTGTTTCGCGGAAACGACTGGATTAAGGGCCTTTCGCCTGAGGAAAAACAGAAGGTTACAGATCAATGGATGGCCTGGTTCAGACGGCTGACTGACGAGGGCAAAGCCGTCGCCGGCAACCCGCTCGAGCGCGAGGGCAAAATTGTGTCGGGCAAAAACCGCTTGGTCTCCGATGGCCCCTTCGCGGAATCGAAGGAAGCGATCGGCGGCTATTTCTTGCTCGACGTCGCCAGTATGGACGAAGCGGTGGCTATCGCGCAGGAATGCCCCGGCTTGCCCCACGGTATTCGTGTGGAAGTCAGGCCTGTTGCGCCGGAATGTCCGGTTGCGACCGAACTTAAGCGCGAAGCGGAGTTTGCCGTGCTTTGAGCGGAGCGCAGAGCGCCGGTTGTCTTTCGAACGTAACATTCATCGGCGAGCGCGACGTCAGCCAGCAGGTTGGTCGCGCTCGCGGTGAGCAAAAGGGTGTGCCGGGACACTCCCTCGCTCCTCACCAAAAAGGAACAAAATCATGTCAACAAACACTATTCGACTTCACCGCGTGCTTCGAGCCGCTCCAGAAAAGATTTATCGGGCGTTCCTCGATGCGGACGCGATGGCCAAATGGCTTCCGCCTCATGGATTCACCGGCAAGGTGCATCAGATGGACGCCAAAGGTGGGGGCAGTTACAAGATGTCGTTTACGAACTTTACCACGGGCAAGAGCCATTCGTTCGGCGGAACGTATGTCGAACTGACGCCGCACGAATGCATTCGTTATACGGACAAATTTGACGATCCGAACTTGCCCGGCGAAATGCAGACGACGATCACGTTTAAACCGGTTTCGTGCGGAACGGAATTAAACATCGTTCAGGAGGGCGTGCCCGGCGCCATTCCCGCCGAGGCATGCTATCTCGGCTGGCAGGAATCACTGACTCTATTGGCGAAACTCGTCGAAGCTGAAATTCCAGAGTAGCAGTGAAACTTTCTATGAACCTCCCGTTTACCGGTGGCTGTTCGTGCGGCGCGATTCGTTACGAATGCTCTGCTGAGCCAATCATGATGTTGAAATGCCATTGCCGCGATTGCCAGCAAGTGACTGGCGGCGGATTTGCTCCCGCGGTGCTGGTGCCTGCCGAGGCATTTCGACTGACGCGCGGACAATTGCATTACCATTTTACACCCAGCATCGCGCGAGGGAAACACAAGCGCGGGTTTTGTCCCGAGTGCGGGTCGCGAATTACCGGAGCGGAATTTGAAGCAGGCGATTCGCCATATGTCGGAATTTTGGCTGGCAGCCTCGATGACGCCAGTTGGTTCAAGCCGCAGATGGATATTTTTGTTTCAGACGCTCAACCGTGGGACCAAATGGATCCCGCAATTCCGAAATTCCAGCAGTACCCACCAGCAGCAACGAAGGAGTAGGACAAGATGCAAAAAATTACGCCATTTTTGTGGTTCGACGGTCAAGCCGAGCAGGCAGCGAAATTTTACACTTCGATTTTCAAAAATTCGACGGTAGGAAAAATTCTCCATTACGGCGAGGAAGTAGCCAAAGTCTCGGAAAGCGGTCGGCCAGTGGGATCGGTGCTGACTATTGAGTTCGAGCTCGATGGCCAGAAATTCGTGGCGCTCAATGGCGGTCCGCAGTTCAAATTCAACGAATCAGTTTCGTTCGTGGTGAACTGCGAGACGCAGGAAGAAGTGGATCATTTTTGGGCAAAACTCACTTCTGATGGCGGCGAGGAATCAGCGTGCGGTTGGCTCAAGGACAAATTCGGCGTGTCGTGGCAGATCACTCCAACGATCTTGATCGACATGTTGCACGACAAGGATTCCGAAAAATCCGAGAGAGTAATGAAAGCGATGCTTCAAATGCAGAAGATCGACATCGCGAAGTTAAAGGCTGCTTACGCCGGAAAGTGATCCTCTCGAATCTTTATGGTCTTAGCGAAACGAAAACCCAGGACGATTGATGAATATCTCACGCAGGTGCAGCCCGATCAGCGTGCCGCGTTGGAGAAACTTCGGCAAGCGATTCTCGCTGTGGCGCCGGGAGCGGAGGAGTGCATCAGTTACGGAGTTCCCGCGTTTCGGCTGAACGGACGTTCGCTGGTTTTCTTTGGTGCATGGGCGAATCACTGCGCGTTATATCCAGGAAGTTCGGCTACATTGAAAAAGTTTCGGAACGAGCTAAGGGATTTCCAAGCCAGCAAGGGCACGATTCGCTTTTCTGCGGGCAAACCGTTGCCCGCGGCTTTGGTGAGAAAGCTCGTTAAAGCCCGAATCGCCGAGAACAACAATCAATCAAATAAAAACAGGAGAAAACAGTGAGCAAAGTCAGGGTTTTGGTCGGCACAAAAAAAGGCGCGTTCATTCTGACTTCGGATGGCACGCGTAAACGATGGAAGGTCAGCGGCCCGCATTTCGCGGGGTGGGAGATTTATCACATGAAAGGTTCGGTGGTTGACCCCGATCGGATCTACGCCTCGCAGACCAGTGGCTGGTTTGGGCAGATCATTCAGCGCTCGGACGATGGTGGCAAAACCTGGAGCACACCGGGCAGCAGCCCGGAGGAAATGAAAACTGCGGATGGCACGCCGAAAGCCGAGAGTAACAAGTTCGTTTATGACGGTGTTCCGGGCACACATCAATGGTACGACGGCACGCAGCATCCCTGGGAGTTCAAGCGCGTCTGGCATCTGGAACCTTCGCTGGACAATCCCGATCATGTTTATGCCGGCGTCGAAGATGCTGCGTTATTCGTATCGCGGGACGGCGGGAAATCGTGGAGCGAGTTGTCCGGCCTGCGCAGACACGACACTGGTCCCAAATGGCAACCGGGTGCGGGCGGAATGTGTTTGCATACGATTTTACTCGATCCTAGCAATCCAAAACGAATTTCAGTGGCGATCTCGGCTGCTGGTACGTTTCGCTCCGATGACGGGGGAAACAGCTGGAAGCCAATCAATCGTGGCCTGCACTCGCAATACATTCCGGACCCGACAGCAGAAGTTGGCCACTGCGTGCATCGCGTCGCGATGCATCCGTCGCGACCGAACACGCTGTTCATGCAAAAACATTGGGACGTGATGCGCAGCGACAATGCCGGTGATTCATGGCAGGAGGTCAGCGGAAATTTGCCGAGCGATTTCGGATTTCCGATCGACGTTCATTCGCACGAGCCGGAGACGATTTACGTGGTCCCGATCAAGAGCGATTCCGAGCATTATCCGCCGAGCGGCAGGTTACGCGTGTACCGCAGCCGGACAGGCGGCAACGAATGGCAAGCACTTACCAACGGTCTGCCACAGCGCAATTGTTACGTGAACGTGCTGCGCGACGCGATGTCAATCGATTCATTGGACCCGTGCGGCGTTTACTTCGGAACGACTGGCGGACAGGTTTACGCATCCGCCGATGCGGGCGATCGCTGGAAGCCGATTGTGCGCGATCTTCCAGCAGTGCTTTCCGTAGAAGTACAAACGCTGCCATGATACGCGTAGTGCTGCCGCCTAATCTGCGCACGCTTGCGCGGGTGGACGGTGAAGTGGAACTCGAAGTAAAGACTCCTGTGAGTCAGCGTTCAGTGCTCGACGCGCTCGAAGCACGATATCCTATGTTGCGAGGCACGATACGCGATCACGTCACGCAACTCCGTCGGCCGATGGTCCGATTTTTCGCCTGTGGCGAGGATTTCTCGCATGAATCACCGGACGCCCCGCTGCCGGAGGCGATTGCCAGCGGGTCCGAACCGTTTTTGATCATTGGAGCGATAGCTGGTGGGTAGTAAAATCTCTTCCAACAGCGCGAGAAATAATCAGTTGAATAATTCTCAACCCAAAAATAAGGAGAAAGAATGAACACAGAAGAAGTTGCAACAAAGCTGGTGGAGCATTGCCGCAGCGGCGAATGGATGAAAGCGGTCGATGATCTTTATTCCAAAGACATCGTCAGCGTTGAACCGCGTGCTATGGAAGGAATGCCTGCGGAAATGCGCGGCATCGATCAGGTGCGCGGCAAAAGTGAGTGGTGGGAGAAAAGCATGGAAGTGCACAGCGCGAAGGTGACCGGGCCATTTGTTGCCCGCGATACTTTCGTTGTGCAATTCGATGTCGATGTTACCGACAAAACGTCCAAAAAGCGGATGCAAATGTCGGAGGTGGGAATTTACACCGTCAAAGACGGCAAAGTTGAACGCGAAGAATTTCTGCCTCTCGCTCAAAGGAAAGAGTAGCGCGGGAGTCTTGGTCGACAGCCCGATCGTGTGGCGGGCGGCTGCATCCAGCATCGGATTTTAGGCGCTCGCTGCGGCAGCCGCCTTCACAACTCAGCGGCGCTTGCGTCTACAACAGCGTTGGTAGATTGCACGCCGCGGGTGAACTCGATATGCTCGCGCGAATGTCCCTAAAGTCACAATCAATCCGACAGGCGAACACCACGAAGCCTTTGGGAAACGCGGTTTTAGGCGAATTCCCGCTGCTAATCGGTTTCGTAAGTGCGGCGATCTTTTTTGCAGCTGGAAGTCAGTTGGTCGAAATTGTTGGGCATCCGGTCGTGCTGATCGTTGTCTTTATATGGCTTTTTGTCGTTATCGTTTGGTCGGCAATTTGTGTGGTGCGCCACGCCGACTGTCTCGCCATCAAGTTGGGTGAACCTTACGGAACTTTGATCCTGACGCTCTCGGCGATCAGCATCGAGGTTGTGATGATATCCACGGCAATGTTGCACGGCGCGAATAATCCCACGCTCGGACGGGACGCGGTTTTTGCCGTGATTATGATCGCGCTTAATGGCTTGGTGGGGCTGGCTCTGTTAATGGGCGGACTGCGTCATGGTGAGCAATATTACAATCTGCAAGGTGTTAACTCGTACCTCAATGTGATCATGACCCTGGCCGTGCTCGGTCTGGTGTTGCCGGTCTTCACCACTTCAACGGGAGGGCCAACGTTCTCCACCGAACAGTCAATCTTTCTTGTCGCGACGTCTCTGTTGCTCTACGGGATTTTTCTGCTGATCCAGACAGTGCGCCACCGGTATTATTTCTTGGAATCCAAGGACACGGTAGTAGAGGGCGAACCTGCCCATCATTCACTCAAGGTGCGCTCGATAACTTTTCATGCAACGATGCTGCTCCTTTATCTGTTGGCCGTGATTTTACTCGCGGAAAAGTTCGCCATTCCCCTGGATAATAGTATTGAGCAGTTTCATATGCCCCAGGAATTTGGCGGCGCGATTATCGCAGTGTTGGTGCTGTCTCCAGAAGGGCTGGGTGCCATCCGTGCGAGCCTGCACAATCACCTTCAGCGCTCAATAAATATTCTGCTCGGCTCAGTTCTGGCGACCATTGGGCTAACCATTCCCGCGGTGCTGACGATCGGCCTAATCACAAAACGAACGGTTACCCTTGGTGTGCAAGGCGGCAATCTTCCGTTGCTGCTGTTAACATTGGCTGTAAGCGTCGTCACGTTTACCAGCAGAAAGACAAATGTTTTGCAGGGCTGTATTCATTTGCTGTTGTTCGCAGTGTTCGCGCTGCTGATTTTTGCGCCGTGAGTTTTCCGCAGCTAAGTCATGGACAAAGCGGATGAGATTTTGGATTTTCGAACGTGGTGACGCGCGATCGCGCGAAGCTTGGTCTCGCGGATTAATCAGCCGTTGCAACTCTTTTGCTGGTCAAAGGCCGGCCATTATCGTTGTCGCGGTTGCCAAAGTCGGCGGTATCACGATACCAACAAATCTTTACGGCTCGAACGACATTTTCAATAGTTATGACATCAGTTGCTGGCTATTGGGTGAGATGATTTAGTAAATACTGAAGCCCCCATTGGATTGGACAAGCCGCGAAAAACTATTGATCTACCCTGGCCGGCTATCGCAGCTACGCTGGTCGCCTTGGGCGGAGTTTTTGTTTACCTCAATCCCCTTCAGACATCACGGCCGGCAGAGCGAACGGGTGTTCACGTAAACTTCAATCATCTGCAGAATGTGGACGCGCGATTGTGGCAGGACCCGCTGCGAACAACGGCGGAGTACGAAACCCAGATGCAGGGGCAGAAAGGAGCTGCCAGCGATGTTTCGCTAGAAGGTTCTCTGCACGCCGTCAACACTTTACGGCAAGCGCTAAGCTCGTCCGACTGCTTGGTATTGGCAGTGATGATTCCGGGCGGCTCTTACGCCGAATATTCCGAGGCTAGACTTAGAATTCGCCACGCCGTGCTCGAAGCGCTAGGCGCGGAGAATTACGTTCCGGTTGATGGCGAACACATCGGGTACTTCAAAATCACGCGCGACGAATTTAGCTGGTTCAACATGCTTATTCCATTCGAGTGGTGCGATCGCAGCAGCGGTCATCAGGGGTATGCGCAAGGCCTTCCAAATCACGTGTGCGTGCTCTGGTTGCGCGACGAGGAATTACAGGAGGCCCCATTATGCCGGCTGGATTGGCTGCTCCGCGACTCGGACGCGCTCGGCATTAATACAGCGAATACAAGGACCCGTATCATCGGCCCGCGCACATCAACCACTTTGTTATCGATGATGCATGAAGTAGTCGAGGAGGAGCAGCCGCGAGACTACTTGCCACGAGTGGAAATGTGGTGTGCCACTGCCACCGCCTCGGATGAGCTGCTTTTGCATGAGATCAACGAACCTGAAAATCAGACGATCGAAGAGTATTTCGCAAAAAAAATGGAGTCGATGGAACACAGCGAATCTCTCGCATTTTATCGCTGCACACCGACTGATCGCGACGTTATTAACACGCTTGCCGACGAACTGCGGACGAAACGGGACGTGAACGTCAGTGATGACTACATCGCATTGATTTCCGAGTGGGACACGTTTTACGGCCGCGCCTTGCCTGTAACCTTCGAGCGAAAGGTTTCACGAATGAAGCTGAATCAACTTCTCGATGGCCAGCATCCCCAAAATATTCTCATTTATCATTATCTTCGTGGAATAGATGGGATGCTCCCGGGCACGTCCGTTGCTGGAGAAGCGCAAACGCAAGAGAAAAATAAGCAAACGGAAGAGAAGAAGCAAACCTCGCTCGCTCGCGAAATGACCGAAGGGCTTAACCAGGCGGATTATTTACGCCGGTTGGCACGCGAACTCGTCGATCGAAATGAAGAGTTTCGCCGTAAAGAAAAACGGGAGATCAAAGCGGTTGGCGTACTTGGCAGCGACGTTTACGACAAGTTGCTCGTGATGGAGGCGCTCCGCAACGCATTGCCGAACGCGATTTTCTTTACCAACCAGCTCGATGCGCGACTGGCTCATCCTGACGAATGGCGGTGGACGCGCAATTTGTTGGTTGGTTCGCCCTTTGGATTGACCTTGCGCGAGGAGTATCAGGATGTTCCGCGAAGCAACACACGCGTCACAGGAAAAACTAAGAGGCCAATTCAGGATGTCCCGCCTTTTCGCGAGAGCAATCAAACAGCGTTTTACACTGCGACGCTGCTAGCTGCTGGCCACCCCGTGCGGGCAGATTTTCTAGAAAGCCGAGATGTGTTGCGTCCCGTGCGTCTCTACGAAATTGGCCGCAAAGGTGCATTCGATTTGACTCCTCCGCCCACGAACCCAAAGACGCTGCAGCCGGAAAACTTGGATATGAAGCGATGGTGGAGCCTAGGGCGAGGAACTTCAACCGTCGTAATTGGCTTGTTCGCGATAGCAGCAATCGCTTGGTCACTTCTTTTGATTGTGGGAAACCCGAACCTAAGCAAGGATCTGAAGCCATATCGGCGCGAGGATTTGGTCGGCTTGCCATCGCCACGAACAAAATGGATACGCCGGGCTCTGATTGTTACACGATGGCGATTCTTTCATGGCGGCCGCTCTTTTTCTCGCGTGTTGGGCTCCCCGTGGAGCATGTTCGTGATGTTGGGCCTTTGTTCGATAACTCTAGTCTGGGCGATCAGCTGTTATAACACTCTCGAAGGCGAACCATATTCTTGGAACGATGGAATTAGCATTTGGCCAACCGAGACGCTTCGCCTTCTCGCGGCTCTACTTTCCATATTTTACATCTTTAGAATCACCAAAGGCTTATGGGAAAGCGAGCGAAACGTTGAATCTCATTTTGCTCTGCCAAAATACACTGATTTTCTGAAGACATTGCCACCGGAGAAAAGCTGGTGGTCCCGCGTGATCGCTCCAATAAGCGTCGGTCATTGGAAATGCGAGAAAGATAACACAATCGATGCGGAGCAACTGTGGAAGTGTTACTGTTACAGCGGAGCGCAACGCGCGCGATGGTTGAGAATTGGGCCGCTGATTGGTTGTTATCTAATCGTGGCATTTGGCCTTTTGTTCCTGCTCGGCGCACCTGCCGTGCCTGCGCGTGGCGGTTGGGCACGAGGTTGGGATTTCTTCTTTCTTTCCGTAGCCATCTTGGGTTCAGTGAGCCTCACCTTTTATGTAGCCGATGTGACGCTCCTGAGTCGCCGGTTCATACATTATCTAATGAAGTACGTAACCACCTGGCCAACAGCCGCCGTCACTAATCTTCGCGGACTCTGGAGTCGCAAAGACACGAAGGTTGCGGCTAAGGGAGAGATTCCACCCAATGATTTGCTCAGGGAATATCTCGATATCGATTTTATTGCCCGCGCAACCGATTTCGTTGGACGTCAGATTTACTATCCATTCATCGTAATTTCGCTCTTAATCATATCGCGGTCGGGCGTCTTCGACCATTGGACTTGGCCACTGGCGCTTCTCATCATCGTGGCTTTCAATGCCGGTTACGCCGCATTCTCTGTCATTTATTTGCGTCACACAGCCGAGGCCGCACGCAAGATCTCACTTAAGCGTCTCCATGATATGCTCATGTCCTATACGGCGACAGGCGACGCCGATGGAAAGGAAGCAAAAACAATCCGCGAAGCTACGACGTTAATAGAAAACGACGACCGCGGCGCGTTCGCCGCCATTTCGCAGCAACCCCTGGCCGCGGCTCTTTTACTCCCGTCTGGGAGTGCCGGCATTTGGGCTCTCCTCCAATTTTTTCCCCGCTTGTTCAGTAGTTAAAGAGAACGCCTCGAACCGTCGCTGTGATCGCGCTTTTCTCACGAAGCGAAGATTGCGGAACGGTCGAAAAAAGAAAATGCTACCCTGCCATAAGGGCAGCTCACGATGGATAAGTTAGAGAAAATTTTTGTGGCCGGCCATCGCGGAATGGTCGGCAGCGCGCTAGTTAGGCGGCTTGAAGCGGAAGGATTCAGGAACCTGCTGACGCGCGACCGATCGCAGCTCGATCTGGCGGACGAATCTGCGGTTGAGAAATTTTTTGCCGACGAACGACCGGCCGTTGTTCTTGTGGCGGCCGCAAAGGTCGGCGGAATCAAGGCGAACAACGATTTCCCGGTGGAATTTCTTCTCGAGAATCTGCGTATCCAGAACAACGTGATTCGCTCAGCCTACGAGAGCGGTGTGCGCAAGCTGCTCTTTCTTGGAAGCTCTTGTATTTATCCGAAGTTCGCGCCGCAACCGATACCGGAAACGGCATTGCTGACTGGACCGCTGGAGCCGACTAATGAGGCCTACGCAATAGCGAAGATTGCCGGCATCAAGCTTTGCCAGGCATTTTCTCGTGAACACGGCGCAGATTTCATTTCAGCGATGCCAACGAATCTTTACGGGCCGAACGACAATTTCGATCTGGAAACATCCCACGTCTTAGCCGCGCTCATACGCAAGGCGCACGAAGCCAAAACGCGGAAGGATCAAAAGCTAATCGTGTGGGGAACCGGGCAACCACGCCGCGAATTTTTGCATGTGGACGATCTTGCCTCAGCCTGTCTTTTACTGCTGGAGAAATACGACTCGCCGGACATCGTGAATGTCGGTTTCGGCGAAGATGTTTCGATACGCGAGCTGGCGGAACTGATCTGCGAGGTGGTCGGCTTCGATGGTGAGCTCGCCTGGGACACGAGCAAGCCGGATGGCACGCCCCGAAAACTTTTGGACGTGAGCAAGCTTTGCGCCCTTGGCTGGCAGCCGGCAATCTCGCTGCGGGACGGTATTACGCGGACATATCAATGGTTTCGCGCGAACTGCGTCTAGCGATACTGATCGATCGTAGAGAACCATAAGACTCATCTATGGACTCAGCTGCGGTTTGACAGGAATCTTTCTGGCGTTGACTGCTGTTAGGGGATGAAAAATTTGCGCATTGGCGTTGTTGGGGTTGGTCATATCGGAAGCAATCACGCGCGATTGTACGCGGAGATTCCGTCCGCTGAGTTTACTGCAGTGTATGATGTGGATCCTGTCACGACCCGCACGATTGCGACCAAGTTTCGCGCGACGCCTGCCAGGTCGTTGGATGAATTCATGGGAATGGTTGATGCCGCTTCAGTAGCAACGCCCACGAATACCCACTACGCGGTTACGCATTCTCTCCTTACGCAGGGCAAACATGTGCTGGTCGAAAAGCCGATTACTGACAACACCGCGCATGCTGCCGAACTGGCGGATTTGGCCGCTTACAACGGTCTGACCTTGCAGGTCGGCCACGTGGAACGTTTCAATCCGATTTTGGACGCTCTTGAAAAAAATCTGACGCACCCACGGTTCATCGAAGCACATCGGCTCCGACCGTATTCGGAACGCGGCACCGATATCGGTGTCGTTCTCGATTTGATGATCCATGATCTGGAAGTCATTTTGCATTTCGTGCGTTCGCCTTTGTGGAGTATCGATGCAGTGGGCGTGCCCGTGCTTAGCCAGAGTGAAGACATTGCCAACGTGCGACTGCATTTCGAAGACGGTTGCGTTGCCAACGTGACTTCGAGCCGCATCAGTCCTGAGCGCATGCGCAAAATACGCATTTTCCAGGAAGACGCGTATCTTTCGCTCGATTATCAAAATCAAACCGGCGAAGTCTATCGGCGCGTTGGAAAACAGATTTGGCGAGATAGAGTCAGCGTTGAACACGAAGAGCCGCTCAAGCTGCAACTCGCTTCATTCATCGAATGCGCCGGCACCGGACGCCAGCCGCGCGTTTCCGGTTCTCAGGCGACAGCGGCTTTGGAATTGGCGGTCAAAATCAGCAAGCACATCGCAGCGAGTGGATAGAACGGCTTGCTTGGGCACGCGCTGTAGCCACCGCCCTGTGGGCGGTCTCTTCAGAGACATCCAGCGTGGATGCACCACAGTCCTGCAGCTACAACGAGAATGAACTCCATGACGATCTATTTCGTCGCCGGCGAAGTGAGTGCAGATAACCATGGCGCAGCATTGATGCGCTCGCTGCGGGAGTTGGACCCGGGGCTTACGTTTATCGGCCGCGGTGGTCCGCAAATGCAGGAGGTCGCCGGCAGGCAATTCAAAAACTGGCTTGGCGATGCGGCCGTTCTCGGACTGTGGGAAGTGCTCAGGAAATATGGGTATTTCCGAGAACAATTTCGCCAAACACTCAAAGAAGTTCTGGAGAGCAAACCGGATGCAGTCGTGTTGATCGATTATCCGGGTTTCAATTTGCGGCTTGCCCGCGCATTGCGAAGAAGATCGCCACGACAAAAAATAATTTATTACATCAGTCCGCAGGTATGGGCTTGGAACCGTGGGCGGATCAAAGGAATGGCGCGCTGCCTCGATCTGGTGCTCTGCATTTTTCCGTTTGAGTCCGATCTCTATAACGAATCAGGCCTGCGCGCGGTATTCGTCGGGCATCCGATGATTGAAAGATTGCAGGCCCGGAAAATCGATGTCGAGCGCGATCCAAATTTGGTTGGGCTTTTCCCAGGCAGTCGCCTGCGCGAGGTGCGGAAGATTTTTCCGGTGATAATCGAAACGGCGCGCCTGCTCTTGCAAGACAGGCCCAGTCTGCACTTTGAAGTAGCGGCAGCATCTGAGCACCTCGCGCAGGAAATGCGCGAGTTGTTGAGGGATGCAACACCGCAAAACCTCGAAGTGATTCAGATCGTAGTTGGCGAAACAGCGGCCCTTATGCAGCGAGCGTTTGTCGGGATGGTTGCCTCGGGAAGCGCCACGCTGGAGGCTGCTTATTTTCGCATGCCTTTTGTCCTGATTTACAAGGTAGCGTGGCCGACGTACCTCGCGGCGCGTCTCGTTGTAAAAGTGGAGTATCTCGGCATGCCCAATTTGCTTGCGGGCAAGAAGCTCGTCCCGGAATTTATACAGCACCGTGCAGAACCGGGAGCAATAGCCGAGGCCGTGCGGGTGCTAATTGAAGATGCACGCGCGCGCGATCAAATGACCTCCGAATTTGATACGATTATTGGCAAACTGGGCAGAGGCAGAGCAACCGAAAAAGGGGCACAAGTAATTGCCGACGAACTCAAGCAAGGGCGATCTCTGGATCGGCCTCACGATCTGAAGGCCGCCGCTCCTTGAACACGAAGCCGAAGCGAGCGAAAAACCACCCGAACTAACTGCACCCATGAAGATTTGGGATATTTCGCGAACGCTTTCGAACGACTTTGCAGAATGGCCCGGTGATGAGCCGTTTGATTATCGATTGACGCGAAAAATCGAGAAAGGCGCGAGCGTCAACCTCGGCGCAATCAAGATGAGCGTGCACAACGGCACGCATGCCGATGCCCGATTCCATTTCGACTCAACGGACGCATCAATCGACAAAGCGCCGCTCGACATTTATCTCGGTCGCGCAACCGTGGTCGATCTTGCTAAAAGTTTTTTGAAATCGAAAGGAAAACATCTGATCACCATCGAAGATCTCCAGCCGCAAGCAGAAGACATCGCTGCGACCTCGCGGCTTCTCATAAAGACCGGTAGATGGAGCGACTCCACAGTTTTTCCAAATCAAATTCCGGTTATCGCAGCCGATGTGCCGGCGTGGCTGCAGAAAAATGGCGTCAAACTCCTGGGACTAGATCTGCCGTCGATGGATGAAATCGATTCGAAATCATTGCAGAATCATCATGCGCTTGCTCATGCCGGAATTGCTATCGTTGAATCGCTGGATCTCAGCGATATTGCCCCCGGCATTTATAACTTCGTAGCACTGCCCCTGAAAATCGCTGGAAGCGATGGGGCGCCCGTGCGCGCCGTTCTTTGGCGCGACTAAGACTGTATGACTCTCATTCCGAGCGGAGCGCAGCGTAGTCGGGGAATCTCTGGATTCTAGTAATTATCCCGCAGTAGCGGGAGACTCCGCTCGACATGACAAAGCAGCTTCTTGAAGTTCGCCGGACGCTGTGGGTTACCGCAGGCATTGTTCTTGTATTGTTCATGCTCGGCAATTTGCCGTGGCAGCTCGACGACTACGATCAGGCGAAGCAGGCATTTACTTCCTTCCAGATGATCAAGGAAGGTCGCTGGTTGTACCAACAGACGCCGCACGAAAACCTGGCCACCAAGCCGCCGCTCGTAGGATGGATTTCAGCTGGTCTCTTCGGATTGACTCGATCATGGGATTTCGCGTGGCGATTGCCATCTCTTCTCGCTGCGATCGCCTTGGCCACGTTCTTGTTTCGCGCTGCCAGCTCCGCTTACGGACCAGTTGCTGGTCTCATTGCGTTCGGTGCATTCGGATTGAATCTGCTGAGTCCGCGCCTGGCCACAATCGTGCGCACGGACATGCCGCTCGCGCTCGTGATTTTTCTGATCGGCGTGCTGATTTGGAAAAAAATCCGAGCGCAAAGCGAGTGGAGACTGCAAGACCAGGTCTATATGTTCGCTCTGCTCACGGTCGCAATGCTGATCAAGGGCCCGATTGTTTATGCCTTTCTCCTTCCCAGTATTGGAGTGTTTGAGTGGTGGCCCAGGCGGCACGCCGTCGTAGCTGGGGCCGGTGACCCCGGCAACTCTCACACCGTGCAATTGCGACAGAGCGCGTGGTCCGGTTGGTGGCCATGGGTCGCATCCCTCGCCATCTTCCTTTTATGGGTGATTGGCGGCATCCTTTTCCAGTCCGGCTTCTTTGATGAGGTTGTAATGCGCGAATTTGTTGCGCGCTTCGGCGAAACAATCCATCGCCCGCAACCGCTCTATTTTTATTTGCCGCATCTGTTGCACAAATTTGCTCCGTGGAGCGTGCTGATGATTGCCATCGCCCTCGTCGAGCTTCATTCTCGAAAATGGCGGTGGCGTTCTGCGCTACGCGACATGTCTCCTGAAACTTTCTGGCTGCTTTGCTGGAGCCTGGGCGGTTTATTCGTTATGTCGCTAATTCCATCCAAGCGCGTCGATAGAATTTTTCCAGTTGTACCGCCACTCTGTTTGCTACTCGCGGCTCAAATTGGTGGTCGTGGCGCACCGCGGCGATCGGACACGTCGGCACTGCGTTCCTACCTGGCCATAGCGCTAGTGGTCGCGCTGTTGTTCACCGGCAGCTACACGATTTGGAAGGTGGTCACCGGCTATCGGCACCATCGCAACACGCTGGCTATTTTCGGGCGCGACGTTCGCCGCGAAATGGTGGCGCACCATTGGCGATACGAAGTCGTCTCTGCCAAAGATGAAGGGCTACTGCTGTATTTGCAAAAAACGCACTTCATTGAGGCAGACCATGCAATCACCGAATGGAACCGTGGCAATCTCGACGCGTTGGTAGCGTCAACAGAGAAAGCTCCAGCTTTAATGCGCGGTCTTCAAGGTGCTGCTCTTTCTCAATTGAAATCAGGTGAGAGGAGAGAGGAGCAGGGGAAGGATTACGTTCTGATCACGCACTAAGCGGGTCGAAGCTCAACGCCGATTCCTGCTAATCGCCCTGTTGCGACCAAACATACCTCTTACCGTTCCAGTAAATTAGGGCACTGGCTGCCTCGATCTTACTCACCAGGAGCGCGTCGCCGCGAAGACGTAGGACGTTGGTTTCACTTGCGGCGTGGGCGGCACGGCTTTTAGCATAAACTTGCCAGGAATCCATCCACGCGAAGTCGTCGCCACTATTACCGATTGCTGTCCCTGCGCCGAGAATCGTTGTCTTGCCCGTCCCGCCATGGACGATGGCAATGCCAAGCTTCCCCGTCGCGCGTTGCTTCACTAGAACGGTTACGTCAAAGTTGCCGTCGCCATTGAAGTCTCCTTGTAGGTAAGATGGGATTAGATGAAAGGAAACGTCGTATCCCTCTGCGAGCGAACCATTCGTAACGGCTCTTTGGACCAGTTCAGGAATGTTATGAAGTTGGGCAGTGGCAGTTTGCGACTGCGCGGGAGGAAGTTGCGTGATCGCTTTCGTCTTTAGATCAATTCCGTACGTGTTCCCACGTTCCGATGTAACGATGAGCGTGTCATCTCGGATACTCAGTGATTCGATAAAAACCCACTGAACATCCTCCTCCAACTTTGGATCGATGGGATTTGTAAACACCGTCAATGCCAAAAGCTTCTTGTTGGTCTGCATATCCCACGCTTCGATGTATCCACGACGACCATCATTATTCGGAGCGACATATCGTATGCCTTCATGAACCACTGGTGTTACCGTGGCGGGTGCGGTTCGCTTAGCTAGTGTGAAACACAGCGGCAGCACCAGTGCAGTGAATATGAGGATCAGGCGTCTCACGATGGCGGCAGGCTTAACGACATGTTTATAGGTTGATCATCTACGGATATCGACCCGAAGGATTTCGCCATTGTGATAGTAAATGCGCGCATAAACACCCGATGCTAACACACCACCGTGAGCAACCGTATTTCGGTATGCTGGCGTCAGATAAAAATAGTTCACCTCAAATTGTTTTCCGTTCACAGTGATGATGTCTCCCTTGGTATGTCCTGTCGCCGGCTGTTCATGCAGCACCTGGACTGGTCCTTCGACGACTTGATATTGTCCGTGCCGATAGGCTTTGACCAAATCATTAACGTGCCCAAACACATAAGGAAAATTGTGCAGGTAGAGCCAAAACAAAGCCCAAGCTGTGACGAACATTGGGCCAACCCAGCTTTTCAAGCTCTTGTTTTTCCAGTTAAGGATCAAAGTGGTAACGCCTCCAATCAGCGCAGCTACACCGATAAGCAATCGGAAAACTTCGCCTGCGAAAACGCCATTACTGCCTGTGGCAATCTCAAAAACAGTGACAAAATCTGACAGGGCTAAAATCATGAGACGTGACGAGATTCGTAAGATTAAGTGAACTTTTGCTTCGATCAGAGTGCCTGCTGGCGAAAGCTTTCAGAGTTGGCCGCCGCGGTTGGTTGGATGCCTTAGGCTCACATCTCCCTCTGTACGAACAGCGCGGCCCTGAGTAGAAAGCGCCGATGTTTCATCAAGCAACCCTGGCAAAAACGAGCAGCAAAAGAAACAGCAAAACCGAGGCACTCAGGAGCAAGAGAGAAAATTTTCGCCACCGCTGGTGAATCGCAACGCTCGTCAAAGACAGGAGGGCGCTTCCAATTAGTCCGGCACCGGCGGTGAGCGAGCCG
>WNGK01001820.1_pt1 | contig 24782 bp, 22 predicted proteins | sample 5400601 | NCBI WGS metagenome assembly WNGK01 (sample SAMN13153376, study PRJNA577476) | soil metagenome | isolation source: 60 cm soil or saprolite under Garry oak tree replicate 1 | place: USA:California | collected 2016-06-15
TGCGGCGCTTGTCGTCAATGACGATACGCCGGGCCACGGTGACCAGCCAGGGCATCAGTGACGGCTCGGTCAGGTCGAGCTTGCCGGCCTGGCGCCAGGCCCGGACCATGGTCTCCTGCACGACGTCCTCGGCGTGCTGCCGGTCACCCGCGGTCAGCCGCAGCACGTAGGACATCAGCGGCACCCGGTACTGGCGGTACATCTCGGTCACGATCGCGTCGTCGGCCGTGCGAGATCGCACTGCTCCCCACATCGCGTCGCTCCATCCGGGCCGTCGTCCGTCGGTAGGAGATACGCTGGGCACAGCCCGCGGGTTCAACGGAAAAATCTCAGCGCCCGGTGAACCCTGCCGGCCCGGCGCTGCGTACCCCTCCCCGACACCGGCCGCGCCACTGTGGCGCTGCCATCGAAACAGGGGAGATTTCATGCACATCGTCAACCACCTGCGCCGCCGCGCCGTGACCTGGGCCGCCGGGGGGCTGGCCACCGCCGCGGTGGCGAGCGCCCTGGGTCTCACCGCGGCGTCTGCGGCTCCGGTGACCAGCGCCTCGGCCAGCGGCCCGTTTACGTTCGCCCTGGTGCCGTCGCCCGGCATCCATTCCTGCCTGCCGCACGCCGGCGGCCAGGTCACCATCACCCCCGGGTCGCAGAACGACATCATGCAGGTCTCGATCTGGGGCATGCCGCGTAACGCCGACTTCGACCTGTTCGTGATCCAGCAGCCGCTCAAGCCATTCGGCGTGTCGTGGTACCAGACTGACGTCAACGCCGACCGGCACGGCTCCGGCCACGCCACGGTGCGGGGCATCTTCGACGCCGAGACGTTCTCGGTCTCGCCCGGCGGCACCACCACGTTCGCGCCGACCCATCAGTTCCACCTCGGCCTGTGGTTCAACGATCCCAACGTCCCGTTCAACCTGGGCTGCGAGCCCAACGGGCCGGGCGCGCAGCCGATCGTGACGCCGTTCAACGGCGAGCAGCACGCCGGCATCCAGGCGCTCAACACCTCCGAGTTCCCGGACAACGCGGGCCCGCTGTCGCACGTGCACCGCTGACCAGCGCCGGAGGCCGGTCCTGCCACGGGGGCAGGACCGGCCTCCGGTCTTCCTGGCCCGAACCCGATCGCTTCCGGCCTGGCGGATCCCCGCTCGCCGCCAGCTGTGCCAGGGTGTGGTCGTGGGCGATGATGTGAACCGGCGGCGCGCCGCGTACTGGGATAAGCAGGCCGGCCGGTATGACCGCGCGATGGACTTCTGGGACCGGCGGCTGTTCGGGGACAGCCGTCCCTGGGTCTGCGGCCGGGCCGTCGGCGACGTGCTGGAGGTCGCCGTCGGCACCGGGCGCAACCTGCCGTTCTACCCGGACGGGATCCGGCTCACCGGCGTCGACTGGTCGCCGGCCATGCTCGGCATTGCCCGCGAGCGGGCGGCCGCCCTCGGCCGCGACGCCGACCTGGGGCCGGGCGATGCCCAGGCGCTGGACTTCCCCGACGAGTCGTTCGACACCGTGCTGTGCGCGCTCGGCTTGTGCGCCATCCCCGACGACGGGCGCGCGGTGACCGAGATGGCGCGCGTCCTGCGCCCCGGCGGCCGGCTGCTGCTCGTCGACCACGTGGCCGCGCCGGCGCGTGCGCTGCGGGCCGTGCAGTGGCTGTACGAGCGGATCACCATCCCGCTGGCCGGTGAGCATTTCCGGCGCCGGCCGCTCACCCACGTGCGCGAACTCGGCTTCCTCATCGAGGAAACACAGCGGCTCAAGCTCGGCGTCGTCGAGCGCGTCTGCGCGCGCAAGGCCGGATAAGCCCGCCTGAGACGATCTGCGCAATTAGGATCTGAGCGCCACGGGACACGAAGGGAACCTGATGTACGACGCGACACTGGCCGAGACCGTTACCATCCGCGGCGACGGCGGGGACGAGATCGAGGCTTACCTAGCCCGGCCGATGAGCCAGGGACCGTTCGGCGGCGTGGTCGTGCTCCACCACATGCCGGGCTACGACGCGCCGACCAAGGAAATCACGCGCCGGTTCGCCGCGGGTGGCTACAACGCGCTGATGCCGAACCTGTACCACCGCGACGCCCCAGGCGCCAGCCCGGACGACGCCGCCGCGGCGGCCCGCGCCAAGGGCGGCGTGCCCGACGCGCGACTGGTCGGCGACGTGGCCGGGGCGGCGGCGTACCTGCGCGGGCTGACCAACTCCAACGGCAAGGTCGGCGTGATCGGCTACTGCTCCGGTGGCCGGCAGTCCTTCCTGGCCGCCTGCAGCCTGCCGCTCGACGCCGCCGTCGACTGCTACGGCGCGTTCGTCACCGGCGCCCCGCCCGAGGGCATGCCGCTGAAGGTCGGCCCCATCAAGCACCTGACCAAGGACCTGTCCTGCCCGCTGCTCGGCCTGTTCGGCGCGGACGACAAGTACCCCAAGCCCGAGGAGGTCAGCGAGCTCGAACAGGAGCTCAAGGCACAGGCCAAGACGTATGAGTTCCACTCCTACGAGGGCGCCGGGCACGCGTTCTTCTCGGTGAACCGCGCCGCCTACCGGCCCGAAGCCGCCGTCGACGGCTGGGAGAAGATCTTCACCTGGTTCGCCCGCTACCTAGCCTCCTGACCCACCCAGCCTCCCCGAACTCCCGCCATAGGGCGCCATAGGGGTGGTTTTGACCCCCGCGACACATGACCCAGGCGGTCAGTGGGCGCTTGAGGCGGCCCAGATGTTGATGCCGGCTTCTACGGCGTCGCGGTCGATCGCGGCCAGTTCCTCCTCGGTGAAGTCGCTGTGCCCGGCCGCGGCGAGGTTCTCCTCGAGTTGCGCGACGCTGCTGGCGCCGATGAGCACCGAGGTCACCCGCTGGTCCCGCAGCGCCCAGGACAGCGCGAGCTGGGCCAGGGACTGGCCCCGGGACGCGGCGATCTCGGCCAGCGCCCCGACATGCACCAAGGTCCGTTCGGAAATCTGGTCGGCCGACAGCGAGCCGTTCAGCGTGGCCCGCGACCCGGTCGGCACCCCGCCCAGGTACTTGCCGGTCAGCACGCCCTGGGCCAGCGGCGAGAAGGCGATGCAGCCCACGCCCTCGCGGCCGAGCACGTCGAGCAGGCCGCCCTCGATCCACCGGTTCAGCATCGAGTACGACGGCTGGTGGATCAGCAGCGGCGTGCCCATCCGCCGCAGCAGCGAGATCGCGTCCTGGGTCCGTTCGGCCGAATAGGAGGAGATGCCCGCGTACAGCGCCTTGCCCGACTGGACCGCGGTATGCAGCGCGCCCATCGTCTCCTCGAGCGGGGTGTCCGGGTCGAAGCGGTGGGAGTAGAAGATGTCGACGTACTCCAGGCCCATCCGGCGCAGCGACTGGTCCAGGCTGGCCAGCAAGTATTTGCGCGAGCCGTGGTCGCCGTAGGGGCCCGGCCACATGTCATAGCCGGCCTTGGTGGAGATGACCAGCTCGTCGCGGTACGGGCGCAGGTCCTCCCGCATGATCCGGCCGAAGTTGATTTCGGCGGAACCGTACGGAGGTCCGTAGTTATTGGCCAGGTCGAAGTGCGTGACGCCCAGGTCGAACGCCCGGCGCAGGATCGCGCGCTGATCGTCGACCGGCTTGCTGTCACCGAAGTTCTGCCACAGCCCGAGTGACACCTCGGGCAGCATGATCCCGCTGCGCCCGCAGCGGCGGTAGGGAAGCCTGCTATAACGGTCAGCGGCAGCGACATAGGTCATGCCGGAAGTCTTTCACCGTCGGCGGGCGTGGCGCCGGCGGCCCCGTGAAATCATGGTGCCGGCTGTATACGACGCGAGAGAGGACAGGCGATGTACGACGCGATGCTGGCCGAGAGCGTAACGATCACAGGCCACAACGGCGACGAGATCGAGGCGTACGCGGCCCGGACGCTCCAGGCCGGCCCGGTCGGCGGCGTGGTCGTCATCCACCACCTGCCCGGCTATGACCGCCAGACCAAGGAGTTCACCCGGGCGTTCGCGGCCGGCGGTCTCAATGCGGTGATGCCGAACCTCTACCATCGCGAGGCGCCGGGGGCCGCTCCGGACGACGCGATGGCGGCGGCGCGGGCGGCGGGCGCGATCCCGCTCCCCGACGAGCGGATCGTGGGCGAGGTGGCGGGCACCGCGGCCTACCTGCGCGGGCTGAGCAACTCCAACGGCAAGGTCGGCGTGCTCGGGCACTGCTCGGGCGGCCGGCAGTCGTTCCTGGCCGCGGTCAGCCTGCCGCTCGACGTGGCCGTGGACTGCTACGGCGGCTTCGTCGTCGAGTCCCCGCCCGAGGGTCACCCGCTGCACGGCGTACCGCGACTGGTGGAGCGGACTCCGGACCTGTCCTGCCCGCTGCTCGGCCTGTTCGGCGCCGAGGATCAGCACCCCTCGCCCGAGCACGTCGCCGAACTCGAAAACGCCCTCAAGGCGCACGGCAAGACCTATGAGTTCCACTCCTACGACGGCGCCGGGCACGCCTTCCTGCAGGTGGACCGCCCCAGCTACCGGCCCGAGGCCGCTGTGGACGCCTGGCAGCGCATCTGGGCCTTCTTCGGCCGTTACCTGTTATCGTCCGTGCCCTGAGAGGAGTCGCATATGTGCACTTACCTGACGGAGAAGGTCTCGATCAGCGGCAGCGGCAAGGGGCCGTCCGGATGGTTCCGGCTGACCGACGCGAGCGTTTACTTCGACCACCCGGTGCACGCGCGGGCCGAGCACACCCTCAACATCGACTTCCTCGACCCGGGCGCCGGCCCGTCGGCGCGGGTAGCGGTCGAGCTCACCGCGGAGTCGGCCCGGGCCCTGGCCAAGGCCATCCAGGCCACGCTGGACTCCGCGCCGCCCGGCCTGGTCAGCTAGACGAGTAAGTCCTCGGGGCGGGGACTCGTGAGGCAGGCTTGCGCGGACTTGCGGAAGGCTGCCACCAGGCGGCTGTGATCGCCGGCGCGGGTCGCAAGCACGACGCGGCCCGGGTCGACGCCGTGCAGGGGGACCGTGGTGAGGTCGGGGCGGGGCCTGACGCCGGACGGGACGATGGCTACGGCCTGGCCGCTGGCGATGAGGTCGTTTTTGTCTTCGATGGCTTCGACGAGGGGGCCGTCTGGTGCCGGGCTTCCGTCGGGCCGGGGGTCGATGCGCCAGTAGGCGTTCCAGGCCGGGTCGGGCAGCCGGGGGATCGGTTCGCCGGCGATGTCGTCGAGGGTGACGGATTCCTTGCCGGCCAGGCGGTGGAACAGGGGTACCAGCAGTAAGTCCGGAATACCACTGGCCGTGCTAGCCCGCGGGGGACGCCCCCGCGAACCCCGGAATGTCAGTGCCTCGTGCGAGTATGCAAGTGGGCCCCCTCGGAGGGTGGCACATGGGTGATGGAGGCGGCAGGGAATGCGGATCATCGTCGAGCGGGACGCGCTGGCTGAAGCGGTAGCCTGGGTCGCGCGCTCGCTGCCATCGCGGCCCGTGCTGCCCATCCTGTCCGGGCTCCTGCTCGAGGCATCCCCGGGCGGCCTGATCCTCTCCTGCTTCGACTACGAGGTGTCGGCCAGGATCCAGGTGAACGCGGAGGTGACGGAGGCGGGCACCGCGCTCGTGCCCGGGCGCCTGCTGGCCGAGATCACCCGGAGCCTGCCGCCGCTCCCGGTCGAGCTGGATCACGAGAAGGATGACGTCACCGTGACCTGCGGCCCGGCGTCATTCACCCTGGTCACCCTGCCGGTCAAGGAGTATCCGCGGCTGCCTGAGCTGCCCCGGCTGGCGGGCACCGTCGACGGCAGCGTGCTCGCCACGGCGATCGGCCAGGTGGCACCCGCGGCTAGCCGCGATGACACACTGCCGGTCATCACCGGGGTGAATCTCGAGATCGACGACGACACCATCAGGCTGGTGGCGACCGACAGGTACCGTCTCGCCATCAGGGAACTCGGCTGGAATCCCGCTCACCCGGGCTCCCGCGCCACGCTGCTCGTGCCGGCCAAGACCCTGTCCGACGCCGCGCGGATGATGGTGCCCGGCGTCCTCGTCCGGGTCATGATGCGCGGTGAGCCGGGCGGCACCGACGCGAACCCGGGGGACTCGCTGCGCGCCGCCGACGCGATGATCGGATTCGAGTCGGGCGGGCGGCGGCTGACCACCCGGCTGATCGCGGGGGAGTACATCAAGTACATGTCCCGGTTCCCCGATGATTTCGGCAGCCGCGGGGACATGCCTGCCATCCCGCTCGCCGAAGCCGTCAAGCGGGTGGCGCTGGTCGCGGAGCGGGGCAGCTCCGTGCGGCTGTCGTTCGGCCATGGCCAGGTCACGATCGAAGCGGGCACCGAGGGGCAGGCGCGGGCGCGGGAGACGGTCGCCGCCGATTTCGCCGGCGAGGAGACCGTGATCGCGTTCAGCCCGCACTACCTGATGGACGGCCTCGGCGCGGCCCTGATCGCGGCCACCGGTGCCGCGGACAAGCCCCGTGAGGACAAGCCCCGTGAGGACAAGCCCCAGGGATCCGGGAAACCAGAGCAGGCCGACAAGGGCCAGAACGCCGAGAAGGGGACGTCCATCCCCGACGAGGCACGGATCCGGCTGCAGTTCACCAGCCCGACCAAGCCCGCCCTGATTACCGGCAGCGCCGGGGACGGCGACGAGTCCGCTCCGGACTACCGCTACCTGGTCGTCCCGCTGCGCGCCCTGGCCAGCGCCTGACCGGCTAGCCGTTACCCGGGGGCCCGGGGATCCGCGGGTAAGGCCCGTAGTAGGAATGCCGTGACATCCAGGCCATGATCAGGATCCATGTGGCGAGCGCGAAGAGCAGCATCGCGAAGACGAGGAACCGGCCCGCGTCCGGGGCCGGGACCGGCAGCGCGGCCTCGGCCCGGATGACCCTGGGCGGCCGGGGGAGGTCGGCCATCAGGCCGTCGATCTGACGCTGCGTCTTGGCCGTAAGGGCGGCGTCGATCCGCTCGGTCAGCTCGTCGAAGGTCAGCCGTCCCGCGACGAAGTGCTCACGCAGCTGGGCCATCGCGACGTCGCGCTCGGCGTCACCGATGCGGAGGTCGTAGTCGTACCGCGTCCGGCCAGGCACGTGCCAGCCCGGTACCAGTTCTTCGCGCGGCTGCGCCGCGTCGGGATCCTCGTCTACCATTCCGGTTCGGACGTCATATCGCCTTGTCATCGGCTCCCAGAATTCGCCAGGCAGGCTGCCTCACCCTTCAACGATAAGTCGAGCCGGCCCGGGGCGGAAGCCAGACGTAGCGAGAATCACCAGCGGCGACGTCCCCGGGGCCCCCTGGGACCCCGCGGCCCGGGGAAGCCGCGCCGCCTGCCGAGCCCGATCAGCCGCCTGACCAGCGCCAGCGCCGCCAGGAACAGCACGATCGCCACCGGCCTGCCGCCGCCGCCGAGACCGCCAAAAAGGAAAACGCTGCCGAGGATGACGAAAAGCCACACCATCCCCATCATCGGCGCGAAAGCGCCGCCGAGCCCGCGCGGTCGCTGGCTCCCCTGACTGCCTCCCCAGCCGTCGCCGTTGTCCTGCCCCGGCCTGGTGGCCATCGGACCCGGCCAGGCCGGTCCCTGCCACGCGGTGCCCCCGTACGGCATGCCCGCGGCCGGCCGTGCGGCCTGCGGGAGGTCGCGCATCACGGTGTTGAGGTCAGTCTTGGTCTTGGCCGCGAACGTCTGATCGAGGCGCTCGTCCAGTTCCTCGAGCGTCAACCGCCCGTCGGCGTAGTGTTCACGTAGCTGACCGGCGACTGCTTCACGATCGGCGTCCCCGACGCGCACGTTATATCCCGTAGCCATCGTGCCCTCCGTAGCGAGAAACGGGGAATCCCCAAGTACCTAGCACGATATATCGCGAGACATCGGACGGCAAGTTGAGTTGTCGTGAGCGTATCAACGGAGTCCGAACGGCCTCTGGTTGGGTGCTGCTCCAAACGTGAGGGCAGCAGCAGGGAGGGGCCATGATGCGCCAGGTGCTCGAGCAGGAACGCGGCCGCGGGGGAATGGGTTCCGCCGCGATCGGGGACATGGTCCCGCTGCAGCCGGGAGCCACTACCATCGGAACGCGCGCGATCCCTTCATATCGTGGACGACCTGCCGGGGGCATCGCCTGGCGCCAGCGGGCGCCGCGGGCCTCGTCCCGGCAGCGCCTGGCCGGCTGGCGGGCGCGCAACTGGCGCCGCGCCGTGCTGGCCTGGTTCGTCCTGTCCCTGATCATCATGGCCGTCGCCGCCGAACCCAAGACGGACTTTCCCAAGGCGCAGGCCCGTTCGGTGCCCGCCGTGCGGATGGTCCTGCGCGTGGCCGGCGGGCTGACCGTGGCCGGCGTTCCCGTGCTGCTCATCGCCCTGCCCTGAGGGCGGCCGCCGCGCCGGCCCGCCGGCGCCGTCGGGCGCCGCGCGGCTGGCTTAAAGCTCGGCGGCGGTCAGCGCGTCTCCGGCCGGAGTGCGGCGGTAGAGCACCGAGCGCCCGGACCTGGCCCTGGTTATCAGCCCGGCCTCGCGCAGGACGACCAGGTGGTCGCCGATGCCGCCGAGCGACTGGCCGAGCGCGGCGGCCAGCTGGGTGGTGCTGGCCGGATCCTCGAGCGCGAGCAGGATGGCGGCACGCGAGGTGCCGAGCAGCCGGTGCAGGGCGGTCCCCGGCCCGGTTCGGCCGGGCTGTTCCCACAGCGCGGAGACCCCGCGTGCCGGGTAGATCAGGGCCGGCGGCCACGGCGGGTCGAGGGTCAGCGCGAGCCGGGGCCAGACGAAGACCGAGGGGATGAATAGCAGGCCGCGCCCGCCGAGTTCGGCGTCCTCGTCGGCCGCCCAGCGGCTGAGCTCGATGCGGCCCTGGCGCCAGCTCAAGGTGGCGTGCAGGTCGGTCAGGGCGGCGGCCCAGCCCTTGGAGACGAGCTGTCCGGCACGGTACACCACGTCACGCTCGAGGATGGCGCGCAACGTCCGCCAGTCCGGCTCGAGCAGCGCCTGCCAGGAGGCGGCGAGCACGTCGGCGGCGTAACCTGCGACCCGGTCGCTGGTCAGGATGCCCTCGATGCGGGGATCGACCCGCGGCTGCCGGCGCAGCGCCTCCGCGACCTCACGGTGCGCCTGCTCCGGGGGCGTCGACCGGACCTGGTCGAGCAGGTCGCCGATCGTGGTGTTTACGCTCGCCGGGACGGGGGCCAGGAAGTCCGCGCCCCAGCCGGGCGTATGCAGCGCCAGGATCACGGCGAGGTCTGTCTCGCGTGCCAGCTCCTGATACCGGTCACGGGCGCGGACCAGCCACGGGCGGAGCTCCGGCACGTCTGGCTGCCCCCGCACGCCGGCCAGCAGGCGCAGCGCGTGGGTCAGCTCCCACAGCGGCGACAACGCGAACCGGCTCATGGTCAGGTCCTCGTTGCGCACCTCGATCCGCAGTGCCATGGCACACCAGCTTTCGTCCTGAGACGAAAGAGTACTTTCAGGAGCGCCCGGCTCGCACGATGACGTTCATGACCGCTACCGCGCCTGCCGCAAGCCCGCAAGGCAACCAGCAGGGCAGCCAGCAGGGCAGCCAGCAGGGAAACCAGTCGGGGCCAGGCCGTCCGGCACGGACGACGTACCGCGCGGTATTCGCGGCGGGGGAGTTCCGAGTGCTATTCGCCGCGTTTTTCATGTACGTGCTCGGCTTCGAGTTCGAGCTCCTCGGACTGTCGGTGCTCGTCTTCGCCCAGACCCGGTCTGCGTTCCTGGCCGCGCTCGCGTTCGGCGTGGGCTTCGCGCCGCAGGCCGTCGGCGGCGCGTTGTTCGGCTCGCTGGCCGACCGGCTACCGCCCCGCCTGGTCATCACGGCGGGCCTGCTGACCCGCGCCGCGCCCGGGCTGGTGATCGGCCTGTGGCCGGCGCTGCCCGTCCCGGTGATGCTGGCCCTGGTCGCCGTCGCGGCGACGGCCGCGCCGGTATTCACCGCGGCGATCTCCGGCCTGCTCCCCGACGTGCTCGACGGGGATCGCTACATCCTCGGCCGCTCGGTCTTCAACCTGACCGGCTCGGGCACCCAGATCGCCGGGCTGGGCATCGGCGGCGCGGTCCTGGCCGCCGTGCCGGTGCGCTGGCTGCTGCTGGCCGCGGGCGGTGCGCTGGCGGGCGCCGCCATCATCACCCGCCTGGGCCTGCGGCCCAGGAGGGCCCGCGCGGCCCGCGGTTCACTGCGCGCGATCGTGCGGGCTACCGTGACCGGCAACATCGAGCTGTTCAGGGACCGGACCGTGCGCGGTCTGCTGCTCGCGCAGTGGCTGCCCGTGTGGTTCATCGCCGGGGCCGAGTCGCTGATCGTGCCGTATACCGGGTCGCTGGGCCGGCCGGCCAGCGCCGCCGGGCCGCTGCTGGCCGCGATGCCGGCCGGGATGATGCTCGGGGAGCTGCTCGTCGGGCGGTTCTGCGCGCCCGGCACGCGCAGGCGGCTGGCGTTCCCGCTGGTCGCGGTCATGGGGGCACCCCTGCTCGCGCTGGTGTTCCGCCCGCCGCTGCCGCTGGCCGGCCTGGCCTTGCTGGCCTGCGGCACCGGTTTCGCCTACCAGCTCGGCATCCAGCAGGCCTTCCTCGACAGCCTGCCGGAAGGGCGGCGGGGTCAGGGTTTCGGCCTCAACTCGACCGGGGCGATGGGCGGCCAGGGCCTGACCCCCACGGCCGCCGGCGCGCTGGCCGGGGCCCTCGGCGCGGCCGCCGCGATGGCGATCGCGGGCGCGGCCGCCATCCTCGCGGCATTCGCGCTCCGCGGCCCGCTCAAGGGGTCCGCGCCGCCGCACCGTGCGGGCCAGCGGGATCCCCGCGACCACCCCGAACACCAGGTCCAGCGCTCCCATTGACATGCAGGTGATTACCTGCATATTGTGGTGAGGCGTGGCCACGGACATGGACAACGTTTTCAAGGCACTGGCCGACCAGACACGGCGGCACCTGCTGGACCAGTTGCGTGAACGCAACGGGCAGACACTTGGAGAGCTGTGCGAGCGTCTCGACATGGCCCGGCAGTCAGCCAGCCAGCACCTCGCCATCCTTGAGGCAGCCAACCTCATAGCCACCGTGCGCCAGGGACGCCTCAAGCTGCACTACCTGAACCCTGTGCCGCTTCATGAGATCACCGAACGGTGGATTGAGAAGTTCGAACGACCCCGCCTGCGGGCGCTTAGCACTGTGAAACGACACGCGGAGGAACAGATGACCGACCGGCCGACGTTCGTGTACGTCACCTACATGGAGGCCACCGCTGAACGAGTGTGGCAGGCACTGACCGACCCCAGCTTGTCGCCCCAGTACTGGGGACACAGCAACGTCTCTGACTGGCAGCCTGGCTCGGCATGGGAGCACCAGCGCACCGACGGCAGCGGCATAGCCGATGTCGCCGGCACCGTGGTGGAGAGCCTGCCGCCGACCCGGCTGGTGATCACGTGGGCATCACCGGCCGGCGATCAGTCGGCTGATCCCTCTCGCGTGAGCTTTGATATTCAGCCCTACGGTGACATAGTCCGGCTGACCGTCACCCACGAAAACCTGGCCGACGAAGCCGAGTACCAGGCATCCGCCGCAGGATGGTCAGCAGTCCTGGCAAACCTCAAGTCCGTCCTCGAAACCGGACACGCACTGCCCCAGGCACCATGGGAGATGGCCAGCCACTAAACGACTTCTCTCACAAATTTGAGCGACTGGTCGAAATTACCCTCAAAGCGCGATCAAATGTCGTGGTCATGCCACCAGGCCGCGCCCGGCTGAGGCGTAAAGACCAAGATCAGGATCCCGAACGGTCCGGGCGCGTGCCCCGGCTCCCGCTGCCCGCCCGGGCGCCAGGCCGCCCGGGACTGCGTGATCGCGGTATCTGTGGCAGCGTGCAGCTTATGAGCGAGGGGATGCAGAGCCCGGTCTTCGTCGGGCGGCGCGACGAGGTCGCGTCGCTCGTCGCGCTGCTGGACCGGGCGCGGGCGGGTGAGCCGGGGTTCGCGATCGTCGCGGGCGAGGCGGGCGTCGGCAAGACGCGCCTGGTCACGGAGCTGGCGGTGGGTGCGGCCGGCTCCGGGTTCACCGTGCTGGCCGGCCACTGCGTAGAGCTCGGCGCGGAAGGCCTGCCGCTCGCCCCGCTCATCGACGCGCTGCGCACGCTGGCCCGCACCACGGCGCCGGGCGAGCTGGCCGAGGTGCTCGGCCCGGCCAGGCGCGGTCTCGGACGGCTGCTGCCCGAACTCGACCCGGGCGCTTTGTTGGCCCAGAACCTAGGGGCCGAGCCGGCCGCGGACGGGATCCAGGTGTCCCAGCTCCTCGAGCTGGTCCTGGGGCTGCTGGGCCGGCTCAGCACCCGGCGGCCGCTGCTGCTTGTCCTGGAGGACCTGCACTGGGCCGACCAGTCCACCCGGGAGCTGGTCGCGTTCCTGATCAGGTCGCTGCGCGGCGTCCGGGTCGTGCTGCTGGCCACCTACCGCTCCGACGAGCTGAACCGGCGTCACCCGCTGCGGCCGCTGATCGCCAGCTGGGAGCGGCTCCGCTCGGTGCAGCACGTGGAGCTGCGCCGGTTCGAGCCCGGGGAGGTCGCCGCCCAGCTGAGCGCGATCCTCGCCGCCGAACCCACCGCCGGGCTGGTGGACATGGTTTTCGACCGGTCCGGCGGCAACGCCTACCTGGTGGAGGAACTCGCCGGAGTGGTGCGCGGCGGGGGCGACCCGGCCGATCTCCCCCCGTCTCTGGCGGACGTGCTGCTGAGCCGGGTGGACGCGCTGAGCGCGGGGGCGCAGCGGCTGCTGCGGACGGCGGCGGTCGCGGGCCGCAGCGTTCCCGACAAGCTGCTCGCCGAGGTCGCGGGCGTCGGCGACGCGGAGTTCTACGCCGGGCTGCGGGAGGCCGTCGAGAGCCACCTGCTCGTGGTCGACCACACCGGCCGCGGCTACACGTTCCGGCACGCGCTCACCAGGGACGCGGTCTACGAGGACATGCTCCCCGGCGAGCGGGGCAGCCTGCACGCCGCCTACGGCGAGGCCCTCGCCCGCGAGCCCGCCCTGGCCGGGGACGACGCCGCAGTTCCCGCCGCCCTGGCCCATCACTGGTACGCGGCCCTCGACCTGCCGCGCGCGCTGCCCGCCTCGATCGCCGCCGCCCGGCACGCGGTCACGTGGTTCGCCCCGGCCGAGGCACAGCGTCACCTGGAGCGGGCGCTGGAGATCTGGCCCCGGGTGCCGGATGCGGAGCAGCGCACCGGCGTGGACCAGGCCGAGGTGGCCAGCCTGGCCGGCGAGGCCGCCTACCAGGCCGGTGATATCGACCGCTCGCTGTCCCTATTCGAACAGGCGCTCGCCGAACTTCCCGCCGAGGGCGGCGCGGTCCGGCGCGCGCTCGTGCTCGAGCGCCGCGCGCACGCCCTGCGGGATACCGGCCGCGAGGCCGAGTCGGTCATGGCCCTGGAGCAGGCGCTCGCCCTGCTGCCTGCCGACCAGGTGACCAGGGCTCACGCGGTAGTCCTTTCCTCGCTGGCCGGGTCCGTCATGCGCACTAACGACATGACCACCACGGCCACCCTGGCCGCGCGGGCGGTGCAGGCCGCGCGCGAGGTCGGCGCGGCGCAGCAGGAGGCCGACTCCTCCGTCACCCTCGGCCTGGCGCGGGCCTACCCGGCTGCCGATCCAACTCGCCCCGGTGATCGCGGCCATGGCGACGGCCGCCGCCGCGCCTTACCTGCCGTGCGTCTCCGCCATCACCCCGCGTGTCGTCGATGACGCCGACCTGCCGGGCGCCAACGCGGCACGTTCCGTCGTGGCGAGCACCGGCATCATCCTCGGCCCGGCCATCGGCGGCGTCCTGCTGCTCCTCGGGTCGCCTGCCTTCGCGTTCGCGGTGAACGCGCTGACCTTCGGGCTGTCGGCGCTTGCGGTACTGGCCATCCGCCCCGGGTCCGACCGCAATCCCTTCCGGTGCGCGCGTTCGGCGGACCGCCCCGCCGGGCTCCTCCGTGACGTGGTCCGGGGCGCCGCCGCGCTCCGCGCGCGCCCCGAGGCGCTCCGGCTGGTCGGCGCGGACATCATGTGCAGCGTGATGTACGGGACCCAGACCGTGCTGCTGCTCGTGGTGTCCCGCCAGATCGGGCTGGGCACGCATGGGTACGGCTACCTGTTCGCAGGCATCGGGGCCGGCGGCCTGGTCGGCACCGCGCTGGCCGGCCGGGCCAGCCGCAGCCGCTACCCCCGCCACGTCCTGGCCCTCGCGCTGGCCGCCGCCGGGCTGCCGATGCCACTGCTCGCGGTGGTCCACTGGCCGGCGGTGGCCATCTTCCTGACCGGGCTCACCGGCGCCGGCGCGCTGCTTGTGGAGATCCTCACCGAGACCGTCCTGCAGCGGGCGCTCGACGAGGACACGTTCGGCAGCGCCTACGGCCTGGCCCTGCCCGCCTCGGTGGCCGGGATCGTGGCCGGATCCCTGATCGCTCCCGCGCTGGCCGGGGCCCTGGGCGGGTCGGGCGCACTCGTCGCGGTCGGCGGCGCGGTCCTCGCCTACGCACTGGTCGTCCTGCGCGGCACCGTGCGGGTTCCCGGCGCCATCCGGCCGTCGCAGCCAGCCGTAGCGGACGCCGCGCCCGCTCGCTAGAGTCGGCTGCACAGTAGCCGGGACGCTGAAGCGGAGGCCAGCATGACGAGTTCTCTTGTGAGCATCGGGTCCGGTGACCACCACGTGCTGGCCGTGCACGGCTGGTTCGGCTCGGCCCGCGGCTGGGGCTCGCTGCCGGACTTCCTGGACCGCTCGACCTACACCTATGCCTTCATGGACCTGCGCGGTTACGGCGACCGCATGCACGTCGCCGGCGAGTTCACCATCGAGGAGGCCGCGGCCGACGCCATCGCCCTCGCCGATGAGCTCGGCTGGGACAGGTTCTCTGTGATCGGGCACTCGATGGGCGGGAAGGTGGCTCACCAGATGCTGCTGCAGGCCCCGGACCGGGTGGACAGGCTGATCGGCCTCAACCCGGTGCCGGCCAACGCGGTGCCCATGGACGAGCAGGGCTGGGAGCTGTTCTCCGGCGCGGCGGACAACGCCGGCAACCGGGCGGCGATCATCGACTTCACCACCGGCAGCAAGCTGACCACCACCTTCATCAACCACGTGGTCCGGCACTCGCTGGAGAACTCGACGGTGGCGGCATTCGCCGCGTACCTGCAGGCCTGGGCCAAGTCTGATTTCTCAGGCAAGGTCCAGCCGGATACCAGCACGCCGGTCAAGGTGATCGTGGGCGTCAACGACCCGGCCCTGTCCGCCGATGTGATGGAGCAGACGTGGCTGGTTTTCTTCCCCGAGGCCGAGATGACCATCCTGCCCGACGCTGGGCATTACCCGATGTTCGAGTCGCCGGTGTCGCTCGCGACCTCCATCGAGGAGTTCCTGGGGCGAGAATGACCACGACGGCGCGCCCGGCCCGGCCGGACACCGAGGTCGTCTTCGACCCCGCCACCTACACCGGCGGGGTGCCCTTCGAAGCGCTGGCCCGGCTGCGCCGCGACACCCCGGTGGCGTGGGTGCCGGAGATTCCCGTCCTGGGCTGGCCGGAAGGCCCCGGGTTCTGGCTGGTGCTCAGGCACGCCGACGTCGAATCGGTGCTGAGGCGGCCGGAGCTGTTTTCCTCCGCGCTCGGCGCGACCCAGATCCGGGACCCGGCCACGCCCCAGGCGCTGGGCTACGTCCGGCGGATGATGCTCAACATGGACCCGCCGGAGCACTCCCGGCTGCGGCGGCTGCTCAGCCGGTCATTCACGCCCCGGGCGGTCGCCCAGCTCGAGGACCGCATCCGCGGCCACGCCCGGGCCATCTGCGACCGCGTGTTCGCCGGCCCGCGCGGAGAATGCGACTTCGCCCAGGATGTGGCCGCCGACCTGCCGCTTCTCGCCCTGGCTGACGTGCTCGGCGTGCCCGAGCAGGACCGCTGGCTGCTGTTCGACTGGTCCAACCGGGTGATCGGCTACCAGGACCCCGACTACGCTTCCTCGGCCGAGTTCGACCCGGCCGCCGGCACGGCCATGGCCCGCGAGGCGCTCGCCGAGCGGCCGTCCCCCGGCGCCGACGGCCGGATGCCCGACCCGCGCACCCGGGAGGGGATGCCGGACCTGTACGCCTACGCCCACCTGCTGGCGGAGCAGAAACGCCGCCGGCCGGAGGACGACGTGATGTCGATCCTGCTGGCCCAGTCGGACGAGGGCGGCGCCCGGGTATCGGCGGCCGAGTTCGAGAACATGTTCTGGCTGTTCGCCGTGGCCGGCAACGAGACCTTGCGCAACGGCCTGCCTGGCGCGTGCATCGCGCTGCTCGAGCACCCGCGGGCCCAGGACGAGTTGCGCGCCAGCCCGGCCCTGCTGCCCGTCGCGGCCGACGAGATGCTGCGCTGGTGGACGCCGGTGATGACGTTCCGCCGGACCGCCACGGCCGGCTGCGAGCTCGGCGGCCAGCCCATCGGAGCGGGAGACAAGGTAGTCGTCTCCTTCACCTCCGCCAACCGTGACGAAGCCGTCTTCGCCGACCCGGACCGCTTCGATATCCGCCGCCAGCCCAACCCGCACCTGGTGTTCGGCCACGGTCCGCATTTCTGCCTGGGTGCCCACCTGGCCCGCACCCAGATGCGCGCCCTGTTCGCCGAGGTGCTGGCCCGCACGACCGCGCTCGCCCACGCGGGGCCGCCGTCCTACCTGCGCTCCAACTTCCAGCGCGGCGTCAAGCGCCTCCCCGTCGCCTGGACGGCGTAGCGAGCGCTGAGGTCAGCCGCTTCAGCGCCGTTTCAGCGCCGTATCAGCCCGGCCTGGGACGTTCGCTCCGGGGGTGCGACCGCGCATCGCCGGTGACCTTCCGGAGATGAGAAGCCATGTTTCTGCAACGCAAGACCGCTGGTCTGATGCTCGCCGCCGCCGCGGCCGTCGGGCTGACCACGGCCGCCGCACTGCCCGCCAGCGCCAGCGCGACCAACTATTTCGAAATCCTCATTCAGGAGGGGACATTCGCACCGATATATTGCCTGCAGCCTGCCGACCCCGCCGGAGGCGCGGGGACGGCCATCGTGCAGGAGCCCTGCAGCGTCGGCAACCAGGCCCAGAACTGGGCCCCCATCAACATCGGCGGCAGCAGCTATGAGTTCCTGAACCAGGCCAGCGGAGAATGCCTGGACGCCCGGGGAGGGGCCGCCCGGGGCACGCCCATCCAGCAGTGGCCGTGCAGCACCATCAGCAACGAGCACTGGTCATGGCCGCACAGCCTCCCGGACTCGTTCTGGCCGATAGGGTCGCAGGTCGCCGGCAGCAGCGGCTTCTGCCTGGATGTTCCCGGCGCGTCGCAGCAGGCCGGGCTCGGGATGCAGCTCTACACCTGCAACGGCACCGTCGCGCAGGCCTGGGCCATCGCCGGACCCGTCGCCTGATCCCGCCCCGCACGGCCTGATCCCCGCCCGCACGGCCTGATCCCCGCCCGCACCGCCTGATCCCCGCCCGCACCGCCTGATCCCCGCCCGCACCGCCTGATCCTGCCGAGTTCGGTGTGCCCCCGCTCCTAAGAACATCCCCTGGGGGCACACCGGCCCTCCTCAGTACCCATCACACCCTCTAGCCCGGTCTAGCCCGGGGAAACCACTGGAATGTCAGTGGGGACCGCTAAGTTGGACTGGGGCAGTTTTGGTGATGGGAAGAGGCCTTGGTCACGTACGAAACAAAGGACGGAGCAGCGCTGCGGGCAGGTGAGCGGCGGCGCGCGGAGCTCGGCGGGTTCCTCAAGGCGCGCCGGGCCCAGCTCAGCCCGGGTGACTTCGGCATGCCGCGTGGTTCCCGGCGCCGCACCCCTGGGCTGCGGCGTGAGGAAGTGGCGTTCCTGGCCGGCGTCGGCGTCACCTGGTACACCTGGCTAGAACAGGGTCGTCAGATCAACGCCAGCACCCAGGTGCTCGACGCGGTGGCCCGCACCCTCCGGCTGGACCGGGTGGAACGGGAACATCTGTACCGGCTGGCCGAGGCGACGCCGCTGCGCACCCAGTGCTCGCGTCAGGCGGTGCCCGGCACCATCCGCGAGATCATCCATTCGCTCGACCCGCTCCCGGCGTCCCTGGTCAACAGCCGGTTCGACATCCTGCTGGCCAATGACGCCTCCGAGGAGCTGTTCTGGGAGTGGCACTCGATGCCGTGCGTCCATAAGAACACTCTGTGGTGCTGCGTCACCGAGCCTGCCGCCCGGGGCAAGTTCCCCGAGTACGACGTGCACATCCGCTATATGGTGGCGCGGCTGCGCTCCTCGTACAGCAGGCATATCGGCGATCCGGACTGGGAAGAGGACATCCGCCGGCTGGCCAGCCTGAGCCGCGAGTTCGCCGAGCTGTGGGCCCGGCACGAGGTGGCCGATTCCGAGCCGCGGATCCTCACCTACCTGCACCCGCGCGCCGGGACGCTGAACCTGGCCGTCAGCGAGCTCGACGTGCCGGCCATGCCAGAGGCGCGCATCGTCGTCTATACGCCCCGCGATGAGGACACCCGGGCCAGGATGCCGCTGACCCGCCGGACCGAGGCCAACCGCCCGGCTGGGGTCAGTTGAGGAAGTAGCTGCTGCCGCCGGACTCGGGGTTGGTGACCATGGCGATGACCGTGACCGTGCCGGCGTTGGCGAAGGTCAGCCGCAGCATGATGTCCTTGCCGTCGGGCATGGCCCCGGCCCCCGTGATCAGCAGGTGGAAGGAGACCGGGTTGAGGTGCATCATCGTATTAGCCGGAATGGGGATTTCGGGCACGGTGTGCATGGTCAGGATGCCCCCGTGCCGCGCGCCTGGCGCGCGCAGCTGCACCTTGCCGCCGACGCTGGTCCGCACCGAGATGAGCTTGTCGGCCTGGCCGTTGTTACGGATATTCAGGTACGCGACCGTGGTGCCAGGTGTCGTCGGCGCCGGCACGTACGCGTTGGCCACGGCGATCGACGACGTGGCGCCGGCCGACGCGCACCCGGTCACCACGAGCACCGCCAGCAAGGCAGCGGCCGCGATCCGGAAGACGGACGTCAGTCTGCGCACGGTCACAGGCTACTCTGCTAGCCGGGGGGACGACCCCCCAAGACCCCCCCCGCTCCTGGGGGGACCCATCCCCCCAGACCCCCCTTGGATGGCGGTGCCGAGCAGGCCCAGCGGCGGGGATCCGAGGTCCAGCATCGCCTTGTGGAAACGCTGCAGCGTGAAGCCGACGCCCCAGTCCTTCCTGGCACGTTCCCTGAGCTTGAGGATCTCCAGCTTGCCCCAGGTATACCGGCCGTAGGTCGGGTCGAAGGTGGCTCGCCGGGCCTCGGACAGCGCCGCGGGCCCGGACAGGTGGGTATCCGCCTCGAACCGGCGGGCCGCGTCGTCGATCGTCATCCCGGCCGTGTGCACCCCGATGGCGCACGCCAGCCTGGTCACCCGCACCAGTGCCTCCAGCCAGACGCCGACCGGGATCCGCGGGTCGCTGCCGCCGAACCCCTCTTCCACGCAGAGCTCCTCGCCGTAGTGCGCCCAGCCCTCGACGAATGCGCTGGAGTGCAGGGTCCGCCTGACTTCGGACGTCACGTGCCGTAGCGCACGGCCGTGGGAGAAGTGCCCGGGCGCCACCTCGTGCACGGCGATGCCGGGCAGCGTGGTGTGGCTGAACACCTCCAGCCACTCCTCCTGCTCACGTTCCGGCCAGGACTCCTCCGGCGGCGTGATGTGGAACCACGACGGGCCCTCCGGCTCGCCGGGCGCGGCCGACGACATCATCGCCATGGCCCACCGCCGTGACTCGGGCGCGAGGCCGACCAGACACTCTCCGTCGTGGTAGGGGACCAGGTCGTGGTCGCGAGTGAACTCGATCGCCCGTTCGGTCCAGGTCCGGGCCGCGCCGATCACGCCGGCCCCGTCAGGGTGGTCCCGGACCAGGTCGCGGGCCACGTCGAGCGCGGGCCGGTCCCTTTGACCGGGGTCGAGCCGGGCGCACCCGTCGGCCAGCAGGGCGTGCAGCCGGTCCCATTCGGCATCGGCCTGCTCCGCCAGCCTGCCCACGTCGACCGGCAGTGCCTCGGCGCCGCCCATCAGGGCGGCGAGCCCAGGACCCCCGAGCGCCGGATCGGGATCGCCCTCCGCGGCCGCGCGTTCGACGTGCGCGACCAGCCGCGCGTGCGCGGCCCGCGCGGCGGCCAGGGCGGCCTCGTCCGGGCCCCTGCCGGAACCGCGGCCAGCTCCCGCGGTGAGCCCGGCCGCCAGGCCCCGGATGCCGCCGAGCAGCGCCTCCGCGACCGGGGCGCTCATCCGGTCGAGTGACTCGACGGCCGCGTCCGCCAGCTGCGGCCAGGCGGCGAGATGCTCGGCCCGCGCGGCGTCCCGTTCCTCCTGGGGGGCGTAGTCCCGGTCGTAGCAGGCCAGGTCGAGCTCGCCGAGGTGCAGGATCGGGTTCCTGCGGTGGAGCTCGAGCCCGGCGTAGACGACCTGTTTCTGCCCTTCGGCCGCGGATAGCTGAGCCTCGTCGTGCGCGTCCGCCAGCCGCTCGCCGTCGGCCCGTGCCGCCGCGAGCCGGGCCAGCCCGGCGCGGACGCCGGCCAGGGACAGGTCCTGCGGCTTGCCGTCGTACTCGTGCCGGCCGGCGAACTCGCGTGCCTCGGCGACCTCAAGATCACAGACGGCGCGCACCCGCGGGGAGAGATCCATGCGGGAGACGTTACCTGAGGTGCCAGCCATGAGGGATGATCCCCTGGCACCCCGCTAGGGCGTGGTTCCCTGGACCCCCTGGCCAGGCCGGACGGGCATGACGGTCAGCAGCGGCGTGCTGGCCGATGAGCACGCGTCGAAGGCGTGGTTCACGTACAGCGCCTGCGTCTCGCCCGGCGCGAACACCCGCAGCCAGTGCGCCGTCACCGGCTGGCACGCCGAGGCCGGGTAGTTGCCTGCCTCCGTGACCTGCAGCCAGGCGTGCGCCATGCCGCCCGCCGCAAGCCGGACCGCGACTTTACCGAAGCCCGGGTTATGCTGCGCCGCCGCCCCGATCTGGCGGCCGTCGCTGTTGCCGGCGGTGACGAAGGACAAGCCCGGATAGCCGTAAAGACCGCACGGCGAGCTCGAGGTGTTGGTGAAGTCGATCGGGTAGTAGGTGCTGCCCGCCGCCCCTCCTGGCTGGCTGGCGTTGACGGTGACCTGCAGCGACGTCGGCTGGCACACGGCCAGGCCGGCGGTCCCCGAGGACCCGGTGCCCGCGGGCGAGGCGGCCATGGTCCCGCCTGGCGTCACGGTCTTACCGGCCGAGGTGGCCGCCCCGCCGGCCGGGCTGGTGGCTGCCTGATGCGGGCTCGTCGAGGCGCAGGCCGCCAGCAGGCCCGCGGCGGCCAGCGCGGCCACCGCGGTCACCGCCAGCGATACCGCGTGCCGCCCGCGGGACCGGCCGGAGATTGGGCCGGAGATTGGGCCGGAGATTGGGCCGGAGATTGGGCCGGGGATTCGCGGAGTGGCAGGGGGAGTAGTGAGCATCAGCATGTCACCTCATAGTCGCCGGATAGTCGCAATGAGTAATCATCAAGTATGTCCCCGTCGTGCGCCAGCCGACACACCCAGCCGACACACAGGGCCACCCGCCGGGGCTTGATGAGAGGATCGGGCCATGGGCGAAATTCCCGAATTCACGACCAGGCCGGAACTCGCGGGCACGTTCGGCATGGTGGCCTCGACGCACTGGCTCGCCTCGGCGGCCGGGCTGGCGGTGCTCGAGCACGGGGGTAACGCGTTCGACGCGGCGGTCGCCGCCGGGCTCGTCCTCCAGGTGGTCGAGCCGCACCTGAACGGCCTCGGCGGCGAGGTCCCGGTCATCGCCCATCACGCCGGGCGCGGCGAGACCTTCGTGCTCTGCGGGCAGGGGACCGCGCCGGCCGCCGCCACGCCGGAGGCGTTCGCCGGCCTCGGACTCGACCTCGTGCCCGGCAGCGGGCTGCTCGCGGCGTGCGTGCCCGGCGCATTCGGGGCCTGGATGCTGCTGCTGCGGGAGTTCGGCACGCTCCGGCTGCGGGACGTGATGGGGTACGCGATCGGCTACGCGGCCAGCGGCTACCCGCTGCTGCCCGCGATCAGCTGGGGGATCGCCAGCGTGGCCGAGCTTTTCCTGCACCACTGGCCGAGCTCGGCCGAGGTCTACCTGCCCGGCGGCCAGGTCCCCGCACCGGGCTCGCGGTTCGCCAACCCCGCGCTGGCCGCCACCTACCAGCGCATCCTCGACGAGGCGGAAGCGGCCAGCCAGGACCGCGACGAGCAGATCGAGGCGGCCCGGCTGGTCTACTACCAAGGCTTCGTGGCCGAGACGATCGCCGCCTACGTCGCCTCCGCCGACGTCATGGACGTGACCGGCCGGCCGCACCGGGGGCTGCTGTCCTACGCCGACCTGGCGGGCTGGCACTCGCGGCTAGAGGAGCCGCTGACCTATGAGTTCGGCGGCCTGACCGTGTGCAAGACCAAGCCGTGGGGGCAGGGGCCGGTGTTCCTCCAGCAGCTCGCGCTGCTCGACGGCTTCGACCTGGCGGCCATGGGCCCGGGCACCGCGGACTTTATGCACACGGTGACCGAGTGCGGCAAGCTCGCGTTCGCCGACCGGGAAGCCTGGTACGGCGACCCCGACTTCACCGACGTGCCGGTCAAGGCGCTGCTTTCCGCCGGATACGCCGACGACCGGCGCCGGCTGGTGGGACCCGAGGCGTCAGCCGAGCTGCGTCCCGGCGCCCCAGAGGGGCGGGCGCCCCGCCTGCCGGACTTCATCACCGACGCGGCCGCCGGAACCGGCGCGGCCGCCGGAACCGCCGACGACGGGAGCGTGGCGCCGAGTCTGGATGTGGAGCCGCCCGCGCCGCGGCTGGACCCCGGCACCGGCGAGCCGGTGATGCACACCAGCGGCCCGGTCGGCCGGGTCAGCCCGGCCGGCCCTGACCCGCGGGCCGCGTCGAGCTACCGCGCCGGGGACACCTGCCACCTCGACGTGGCCGACCGGTTCGGCAACATGGTGTCCGCCACGCCGAGCGGCGGCTGGCTGCAGTCCTCGCCGGTCATCCCCGGCCTCGGCTTCTGCCTCGGCACCCGGGCGCAGATGTTCACCCTCACGCGCACCACGCTCACCCCGGGCCTCGCGCTGCGGGACCGCGAGCCTTACCTGGCGTTCGGCACGCCCGGCGGCGACCAGCAGGACCAGTGGTCGCTGCTGTTCTTCCTCAACCACCTGAAGTTCGGCATGAACCTGCAGCAGGCGATCGACTTCCCGTCGTTCCATTCTGCGCATATGCCGTCGTCGTTCTACCCGCGCCAGGCGCAGCCCCGCGCGCTCGACGTCGAGTCGCGGGTCGGCGCCCCCGTGATCGAGGAGCTCCGCCGCCGCGGCCACCTGGTCAACGTCCGCCCCGCCTGGTCGCTGGGCCGGGTCAGCGCGGTAGCCCGCCGCAACGGCGTCCTGTACGCCGCCGCCAACGCCCGCGGCATGCAGGGCTACGCCGTGGGCCGCTAACCCGGCCCGTCTAGGGCGTGTCCCGCAGATCACGGGACAGGTGAGGGCAGCGCAGCACCGCCGGGCCTGCGGCCGGCCTTCCCCGCCGAACCACGCCGATGTCACATCGGTGTTGCCCTGGCCACAGCGATGTCACATCGGCGTGGTAGCGCCCGGCGCCCGGGGCGGTCGGGGACGGGACTGGCGGGACCCGCGGGCCGCACGGTGCGCCGCGGGATCCGGCGGCGAGGTCTCCCGGACGACCCTCAGCGTGGCGTGTCACCGCACAGAGGATGACGCATGTCATGGGAGGTTCCTGAGGGACGGCACTACCTACCCGGTCGCCCAGATGGTGGTATTGGAGCGCTGGGGGTCAGGGCCGGAGAAACCGGCCAGACGAAGTTCTAAACAGGGGAACTACATGAGCCGGTATGGGACGGATTACGACGCTTCCAATACTGACGGAGGTGGCTCAGGTACTGACGGAGGTGGCTCAGGTTACGGCAGTGACAGCGCTTACAGCAGCCAAGACAGTGACCATTTCAGAGCCACCAGCACTGGCTACGGCGCCGGAGCCAGTTACGAAGGCCGCCGTAGCGGCGCGCCGGTGGTCTCTTTTGAGAACGTATCGAAGCACTACGGCAGGCTGCGGGCCGTCGACGGGCTGACCTTGGATTTGCGCCCGGGCGAGACCACCGCCCTGCTCGGCCCGAACGGCGCGGGCAAGTCCACCTCGCTTGACATGCTGCTCGCGCTGCGCAAGCCCACCACCGGCAAGATCCAGATGTTCGGCTCCGATCCGTACCACGCGGTAAAGTCCGGCCGGGTCGGCGCGATGCTCCAGTCCGGCGGCCTGATGCCCGAGGTGACGGTGCGCGAGCTCGTCACCCTGGTGACCGGCCTGCACCCGAAGCCCGAACCGGTGGAGACCACGCTCAAGCGGGCCGGCATCGCCCAGTTCGCCGATCAGCGGGTCGACCGGCTGTCCGGCGGCCAGACCCAGCGAGTGCGGTTCGCGCTGGCCATCTGCGGCAAATCCGAGCTGATCGTGCTGGACGAGCCGACCACGGCCATGGACGTGGAAACCCGCCGGCTGTTCTGGTCGAGCATGAAGGAAGAGGTGGCCGCGGGGCGCACGCTCCTGTTCGCCACGCACTACCTGGAAGAGGCCGACCAGGCGGCGGACCGGATCCTGGTCATCAACCGGGGCCGGCTGCTCGCCGACGGCACGCCCGCCGAGATCAAGGCGCGGGCCGGGGCCAAGCGGCTCTCCTTCCGCCTGGACCGGGTGGACGAGCCGTTCCTGCTCGGCCTGCCCGGGCTGGTGAACCTCGAGGTCAGGCACGACGTGGTGCAGATCCAGTCCAG
>WNGK01001655.1_pt1 | contig 24778 bp, 15 predicted proteins | sample 5400601 | NCBI WGS metagenome assembly WNGK01 (sample SAMN13153376, study PRJNA577476) | soil metagenome | isolation source: 60 cm soil or saprolite under Garry oak tree replicate 1 | place: USA:California | collected 2016-06-15
CGCAATGTCGCGAGACGCTTTCGATATTCCTCAACAGTGAATTGGCTACGGCGCTCGGGCGGCAGGCGCAACCAGGCCGAGGGTGCGCCCGCTGAAGCCGGCGGCGTCGAAATACTTCGTGTCGCCTACCAGTTGGTAGTTAAGCACCGTCACCAGCTCCCCAGGACCGGGCTTTGAGACCATCGTCCGAGCGGAAAAGAGCGGTGTCGCGCCGCCGGGCATGGCTTCGCGGATGACCCGGCCAAGCAACTTGCCGCGCGGTTTGATTTTGAGACCAAGAATTTCGGCAAGCGTACGACCGACATCGGCATTGCTGACCGGCGCGGGATCGGTGAAACTGCGCTTGAAGTCGGGCCCGATGGCAGCCATGAAGTTAAACGTGTCGGCGCGGCTGAAGCTGCCGTGCATGCCTTGGCCCTGTTGCAAAGTGTGGTCGGCAACTTCGACGCCGCAGTTGAGCGGTTCCCCACAACCGGTATTGAACGTACGGAAGTTGACAATGATGGTTGGGGTCGGGGTGACACTTTGCCCTTTGAGATTGATTGCCGACAGTGGAAGCGCGCCGGGGATCTGCCCTAGAGCATCGTCGACGAACAGCCCACTTGCGTAATCCTGCGCCGTCAGCATGCGGATGATGCGCGTCGCAAGGTTACGGTCCATCGTCGGCAGATAGACAAGGTCCGAGCCGCCGTTAGCCGCCACGATCACGACCGGCCGCGCCGGATCCTCGCCGATCATCCCGTTGCCGCCTACCGGGTGGGATTGTGCGAGGACCCGGGCATTCTTGTTATCCGGATCGAACACTGGCAGATGCAGCGCCTGAGCGAGATCGAGCGCGACAAATCCCGGCGGCAGATGATTCGGCAGAACGTCCTGATAATGGTCGTGCGCGGCCGGGCTGGTCTGGCTCTCCTTCGAGATGGTGGACAAGCCATGATCAGCGGCAACAAAGATGTTCGTGGTGTCGGCTAGCCCGAGCACAGCTAGTGTTGTCTGGATCTTGCCGAGATCATCATCCGCATTTTTCACAGCGGCGAGCGAGGTTGGGCCGTTGATGCCAGGTGTGAGCTTATTCAGACTGTCGCCTTCGTTGTGCTGCGTGCCATCCGGATCCCGCGACCAGAACACCAGGACGAACGGCTTGTTGCGTGTTTTGAACATCGGCAGCAGCGCCTTGGTCACCACATCAGTAAAGTAAGTTTGCTGCGCCACGTTCGCCGACCTCGTCCCTGGGGTAGTGACATTTCCGGTCCGGCCGTTATCGCCGCGCGAAGGGGCGATCAAGGACAAACCAGCCTTCTTCATGGCCTCGGTGATATCGGATGTCAGCGGAATTCCGTCCGGGTTTCCCGTTGAATCGTCGATGACAACCGTGCGCATGCCCGCGCGATCCGTATGGTCCCAAATGAGCGCCGGACCGAGCTTCCCAACAACCGCCGTGCTGAATCCCGCGTCGTGTGCAGCGTTCAGGAGCGTCGTCTCATGGAGATAGTCGCCTCCGAAATGTCTGTCCACCTCGCCCAGAACTGCATCGTTTTCCAGGAACGGTGTGATGCTGCCCGCTGCGCTTGGCACCGGAAATCCGACATGGATCCTGTTGCTAAAATCGCCGGTGTCTCCCAGATAGTGGCCGGTCGCCATAGCGGAAGCGTTCGCCGTCGTGAAGGTCGGGAACAGAGAATGGCTGTTGCGAAATGCGACACCACGCTCGCGTAGCGCTGCCATGTTCGGCGCAGTCTGGGCGTTGACAACACCTGCCCGGAGACCGTCCGCCACAAACAACACCACATTACTCGGGCGGTCTGCGGGCAAAGCTGGACTCGTGGTCCGGCGAAACACAATGGCAAGTACAAAAACAAGAACAGTCAACGAACCGATCCGTCTCAACGATCACCGTCCCTTCACCATACCCAGCGTGCCCTCGAGCCGATCGGCTCATGCACGGTCTCGCGAGCCGCCGGAGGAATTTCATGCATGTTAAAGCCCAATTATGCACCGGGAAATGGCGTTCGCGGAAGTCACGACGCGAGTGGCTTCGCGAAGACAATGCAAGGCGCGTTGTGGTTCAGCACGCTTTCCTTTGTTTTAGGCATGAGTGGATTTATGCTACGGCATCCTCTGCATAGAAGGGAGAGACGATGAGGAAGACACCATTGTTGGGGATTTTCGTACTCCTGTTGGTGTTTGCGATGACGAGCCGGAGTTCGTCTCAGGCTCGAGGCCAGGCGCAGGGACGAGGTCAGGCCGCTGCGACTCCCGCCAAACCCGCACCTGGGAACATGCCTGGAAACTTCACCTATATTCCCAAGGCCGACCTGGAAGCCGTGATGGGACCAACGAGAGGCGATCGGCCGGCGAGAGTGGTTAACATCAGCGGCGGCGCCAACCTGGGCGAGTACATCCTGCATTATCCGGTAACGAAGGGCAAGCTGCCGGCCAGCAGTTTCTATCACAGCGAGATCAGTGAACTCTATTACGTGATCAGGGGCGAAGGCACGGCTTTGCTCGGCGGCGAACTGGAGAATCCAAACTGGCGGCCCGAGAATACCACCAGCTTCAAGGAAGTCAGCGGACCCGGCGTAGCCGGTAACATAAAAGGCTATAAGACTCAGAAATGGTCACCCGGCGACATCATCATCGTTCCGGCAGGCGTCCCGCATACTATCGGATTCGAGGTGACGGTACCCAACGACATCCTGAGAGTGGTTATCGATCCCAAGAGAGCCTTAAAGCTGGTTCCAACCCGCGAGGCGGAAATGGCTCGGATTCGAGCTGAGGCTCAGCAGCCCGGGGAAGGTCAAGCTGCTGCGGCTCCCGGCAAACCAGGACCTGCGAAAATGCCCGGAGAGTTTACGTTCATTCCCAAGGCAGCGACCGAGGCCTTGATGGGCCCAACCCGAGGCGACCGGCCGGCGCGCGTGGTGAATGTCGGCAACGGCGCGAACCTTGGCGCGTTCATCCTGCATTACGAAACAATGACGAACAAGCTGCCAGTGAGCAGCTTCTATCACAGCGAAGTCAGTGAGCTTTATTATGTGATCCGGGGCGAGGGTACAGCCTTGCTTGGCGGCGAGCTCGAGAATGCGGTGTGGGACGATCCCAATAGCACCGCCATCAAAGAAGTCCGTGGACCCAGCGTCAACGGTACGATGAAAAACCATAAAACGCAGAAGTGGTCCGGCGGCGACACTATTATTGTTTCCGCGGGTGTTCCGCACTCGATGGGATTCGAAGTAACGGCAAAAACCGACATCCTTAGAATCGCTTTTGATCCCAAGAGGGCCCTGCAGCTCAAGTAAGGAAAGGAAAAACGATGCGGAAGAAAATGATGTTGAGCGTTCTTGCACTGTTGTTTGTGGTGTCGATGACAAGCCAGAGTTCATCACAGGCTCAGGGTCAGCAAGGGCAGTCCGCTGCGGCTCCCGCGACTCAAGGCAGAGCCGCGCCTCCGAACATGCCTGGGACTTTTGTTTTCATTCCCAAGGCTGACACGGAAGCGTTGATGGGCCCAACCAGAGGCGACCGGCCGGCGCGCGTGGTGAACATCGGCGGCGGCGCCAACCTTGGCGCGTACATCCTGCATTACCCAACAATGAAGAACACGGTGCCCAACAGCTTCTATCACGCGGAAATCAGTGAACTTTACTACGTGGTTCGCGGCGAAGGCACGGCCTTGCTCGGCGGTGAACTGGAAAATCCAAGGTGGAGCGACCCCAACAGCACTGGCACCAGGGAGGTCACGGGACCCACAGTGAACGGCAGGATGAAGGGTTACAAGACTCAAAAATGGTCCGCGGGCGACATCATCATCATTCCGGCAGGCGTTCCGCACATGATCGGATACGAGGTGACGGTACCCAACGACATCCTTCGAGTGGTTGTTGATCCCAAGAAGGCCCTAAAGTTGGTTCCAACCAGTGAGGCGTCCATGGCTCGGCTTCGGGCTGAGGGTCAGGCGCAGGGACAGGCCCAGACCCCTGCGGCCCCAGGTAAACCCGCGCCTCCAAACATTCCGGGAACCACTTTCACGTTCATCCCCAAAGCCGACACGGAAGCTCTGATGAAAGGGAACATTGCCGACACGCCGGCGCGCGTGGTGAACATCAACAATAATTCCAACCTTGGCGCGTTTGTCCTTCACATGGAGCCAAGGAAACCCGCACTCGGACCCGTCGGCAGCTTCTACCACAGCCAGATTTCGGAACTCTACTATGTCGTTCGGGGCGGAGGAACCGCGATGATTGGCGGTGAGCTGGAGAATGCAACGTGGGACGACTCCAATAGCGCTTCGATAAGAACCGTGAGGGGCCCCAGCGTGAACGGCACGATGAAAAATGCCAAAGCCGTGAAGTTCACAGCCGGCGACATCCTGATCGTTCCTCCCGGTGTTCCCCATTCAGTAACGTACGACGTGAGCGAGAAGACCGATATCATCCGCGCCGTGGTCGATCACAAGAGATCGTTGGAACTCAAGTAAAGGGAATGACAACGGATTCCCCTCCTGGAACAGGTCTGGAACAGGAGGGTCTGGAGTTTGGACATTTTCCCGAACTCTTGGTCAATAGCAATACCATCGATGTCTTCAATTCACGCTTCGCCCACAGGTATGTCATGTAGCGAAACGTGAGTCCGAATTCCCCTCCTAGGTTAGGAGGGGTGGCTGCGCCACCAAGAAAATGGTCCCGTTCCTTATTGGCGCAGACGGGGTGGTCATTTCCAAATACGTTTCGAGGACTGACCACCCCGTCCGCGCCAACTTTGGTGGCCTTCGGCATCATCCTCTTGATGGCGCGGCCACCCCTCCTTTGCAAGGAGTGGAATATGTTCTTGTTCAACATTCATCCCAGCAAACCCTGCGCCCTGGGCACGTTGACGCGCTCTCCGCTGCATAGTACGATGCATCCACTTTTGGTCTCTTGAGTTTTTGACTTTAGTGAGGGGGGAGGAAACTATGAGAAGACTCTTCTTTGCAGTACTGCTGCTGTGTCCGGTGCTTTTCATCAGCGCATTCGCGCAAACAACAAATGCAACGCTGGGTGGAACCGTATCTGACGCGACAGGAGCGTTGATTCCGGGTGTGACGGTTACTGCAACGAATACCCAGACGGGAGTCGTCACGACCGTGGTGACCAACGAAACCGGGGCCTATCAATTTGCATCGCTCCAGACTGGAACTTACAGAGTGAGCGCAGAACTGCCCGGCTTTCAGAAGCAGACTTACAACGAAGTCACGCTGGGCCTGTCCCAGCAAGTGCGGTTGAACTTCACGCTGCAGGTAGGCGGGCAAACGCAGACAGTTGAAGTGACTGTGGCGGCGGACACGCTGATCGCGACAACGTCAGCGTCTGTCGGCACGGTAATCCCAGAATACAAGGTGCGCGACCTTCCGCTAGCGACACGCAACATACTCGACTTGCTCGGGGCGGCGCCGGGAGCCATGGGAAGCAACTTTGCCGGCGGAAGATTGACCCAACTCAATACGACTCGAGACGGTATCCCCGTCAGCGACGGCCGCTACGATATCGGCGCGGCAACCACTACTTTCGTGAGCCCGGATCTGGTCGAGGAAGTCCGCGTCATCACGGCGCCCGCGGATGCGGAGATGGGACGCGGGTCGGGGCAGTTTCAAATGGTGACGCGGTCGGGCACCAACCAATTCCGCGGAAGCCTCTTTTGGACAAACCGCAACTCGAAGCTGTTCGCCAACACCTGGAATAACAACTTTACTGGCGTGGCGAAAGATTACAGCAACGGAAATCAATTTGGAGGGCGGGTCGGCGGGCCGATCATCAAGAACAAAACATTCTTCTTCTTCCTATTTGACGGCCAGCGTTACGTCACGAAAAGCTACTTTACGGGCCCTGTACTGACTCGCGAGGCCCGGCAGGGCATCTTCCGATACTTTCCCGGTGTGCAGAACGCCAATCTCATATCGAATAACCCGACAGTTGATGTGGCAGGCAATCCCGTGAGGCCCGCCGCCGCAACGGGAGACCTGCAATCGTTCAGCGTGTTTGGGCGGGATCCGAACAGGCCGGTATTCGATCCTTCCGGGTGGGTCCAACGGTTAATCGCGCGTATGCCGCTGCCAAACGACTTCACCAACTGCGGCCCCGCCTTTAATGCGGCGGGCGGCGCGGCCGCGGCTGTGCTCGCCCCTTCATGCGATGGCCTGAACGTAGCCGGGCATCGGTGGCTCCGCCGCATCGAAGGCCAGGACGTTCCCAATGGCGACGGACAGGACACAAATCGGAATAACTACAACGTCCGTATCGACCATAATTTCAACTCCAACCACAGGGCCACCTTTAGCGGAACGTGGGAAAGAGACTGGGCCCAGACCGCCCAGGCCGGCATTTCGAATTGGCCCGGTGGGTACAACGGTGAGGTGCGCCGGGCGCCACGCGTGATGACAGGATCGTTGGTCTCCACACTGTCATCGTCCATCGTGAACGAGTTTCGCTTTGGAACACGAAAGAATTGGAATTATAGCTGGTCGTCGATTTGGAGAGACGATGAAGTCGGCGCGGAGGCGCGGAAGCAACTTCCCACCAAGAACGGTGTCCCTTTCTTCCCCGTACATATACTTTTTGGGGATAACATCATCACCAGCGTCAGTGGCGCTGCTACTCGTGGTCAAACAAGTCCTCTATTCAACTACAGCGACACAGTCAGCTGGACTCAAGGCAAACACGCGTTCAAAGGGGGCTTTGAAGCCCGTTTCACTTCCTCGCGCGGCTGGAACGGCACGGACAACCCCGATTGGGTTATTTTCCCCACCGTCACCATCGGCGCCGGCAGCACACAGGTGCAAGGAATCTCAACGATTTCAGGACTCGGCCAGAACACCACGACCGCACAGAATCTGCTGCTCGATCTGTCTGGCTCGGTCAGCAACGCCAGCCTGACGTATAACGCCCACAGTCCAACGGATACGACATTCACGCCGCTCGTTAGGATTAAGGACTACCACCAGAATGAATGGGGAGCATTCTTCAAAGACGATTGGAAGATTCGTCCGAATCTCACACTCAATCTCGGCGTGCGTTATGACTATTACGGTGTGCCATGGGAAAAGAGCGGTTTGCATGCGATTCCGGTCGGAGGCAGCGCCGGACTATTTGGAATTTCGGGTACGGATATCAGCGCGCTGTGGAATCCCTATGCGACAGGCGGTTCGTTGACCAGGCTTCAGCTTGTCGGGAAGAATTCCACTCACCCGGACACGCTGTTCTACAACAACGACTGGAACAATTTTGGGCCCGCGGTTGGCCTGAGCTGGTCATTGCCCTGGTGGGGAAAGGACAAGACCGTCCTGCGCGCAGGATACGGTATGAACTATCAGGGAGCAGCCTCATTCAATGGAGGGCTGAACATTGCCAGCGGTAATAATCCCGGCTTGAGCTACGTGCAGAACTTGACCACGTTAGGTTTGGGCGCCAACTACTACAACCTGTCAACCATTCCCGTTCCGCTGCCGGCGCCCAGCAACATAAAACCGCTCGATGTCGAACCATTGAATCTGCGAATCAATCCGCTGGCTGGGTTTGACAACAATCGCGTGAATCCCTATATCCAAAACTTCAACGTTGAGATTCAGCGCGAGCTGGCCAGGAATCTCACATTCGAGGCACGGTACATCGGCAGCAAAGGTACCAAACTGTATGGCGGAATTTCGCTGAACGATGTGAACATTTACGAGAACGGAATCTTGGACGCGTTTAACATCACTCGGGCCGGCGGTGATGCGCCTCTGTTCGATCAGATGCTCCGGGGCCTCAATTTAGGACTGGGAGCAATCAATGGGACCACCGTCACAGGGTCCGCCTCGCTACGCACAAACACGCTAACACGCTCCTTTATCGCCAATGGCAACGTCGGTCAGTTGGCAAACTTCCTGAACACCTCACCGACGGCTACCGGCCAGGCGGGTGGTCTGATCAAAAATGGAGGGTTCCCCGACAATTTTGTCGTGGTCAATCCGCAGTACGCCGCTGTGGTCTTGAACTCGAATCCCGGCAGTTCCACCTATCACTCGATGAACCTGCAGGTGACCAAACGGCTATCGCACGGCTTCACCAATCAGTTTGCCTATACTTGGAGCCGGAGTCTGGGCGAGGCCAGCACCGACGGCAACCTGGAATATCTGAACCCCAGGAATCATGCGCTGAACCACACGCTGCTCAATTTCCACCGCACGCATGACATCCGCAGCAGCGGCACGCTGGAACTGCCCTTCGGACCTAACCGAAAGTTTCTGAGTGGCGGACCGGCATTCCTGGAGCGGTTGGTCGAACATTGGCAGTTGGGAGGAATTTTCAGTTGGATCTCCGGAGCGCCTCTGACCATCACGGCGTCAAATTCCGAGCTCACGTGGACACCAGTCCCGGGGCAGATCGCTATTCTGCGAACGTCCAACACACCGGTGATTCTTGGAGATTTTGCGAAGAGCGTCGGGAAGGTCACTCCAACGGCGTCCGGCGCGTTCTACTTCGCCGGCTTCACGCAGGTCCCAGATCCGTCGATTAGTGGGGTTACGACACGCCCCGATCGTGCCGGTGAGCCGGGGCTGCAAAGCCAATTCAGCAACAGGGCCATTGCTGATGCGAGCGGTAAGATCATTCTTGCAAATCCAGCTCCCGGAACCGTTGGCACTCTCGGCCGTGCCTGGATCGAAGGACCATCGCACACAGGCCTGGACATGAACCTCCTCAAGCGCATAAGGATTACCGAAAGCAAAGAGTTTGAAATTCGTGTGATTGCCGTGAATGTGTTGAACAATCCCCGATGGAACGATCCCATCACGGATATCAACAATCTGAACTTCGGGCGCATCACCGCAGCCGATACGCCTCAGGCCCAGGTACTTTCCAACGCCGATTTCAAGAGCGGCAACCGGAGATTTACCTTCAGTGCTCGTCTGAATTTCTAGCCGCAGATGACGCGGGCTGAAACCCGCGACTACATGCCCTTTAACATTTCGGCCAGTGTGTAGTCGCGGGCTTCAGCCCGCGTTCACATAGGAGAGAACATGAAGAGTGAATGGATAGTCGCTGCGTTGACTTGCTGCTTCCTCCTTGCAGTACTCTCGCCTTGCGCATGGGCACAACCGCGAGCGACGTATCAACAAACGCAGTATAAGGGACAAGAGATTGGGAAGCTCACGGGCGATGTGTATTACGCACGAATGGATGATTACGTCTCGGCGTTCATGGTCACGCCCGATGGGATCATCCTTGTCGAACCGATCGGTACGGAAATGGCGGCCTGGCTGAAGGCGGAGATGGCTCGCCGCTTCAATGTGCCGGTGAAGTATGTGATTTACAGTCATTCCCACTGGGACCACGCCTCCGGTGGAGCGGTCTACGCGGATACGGCGCGGCTCATCGGCCACGAGAACATGCTCAAGAATATTGCGATGCCTCCTGCCAACACGCCCCTTCCTCAGAACGTTCGTGCACAGGATACGAATGGCAACGGCCGGATCGAACAGGCAGAAGCTCAAGGCAACGTCAAGGCCCAGTTTGATCTGTATGACGCCAACAAAGACGGCGTGCTGAGCGGCGCGGAAGTGACTCGCGGCCCGATTGCGAATGTGCGTGCCCCGGATCTGACCTACACGGATCGGATCAACATCAATTTGGGCGGAAAGCGCGTGGAGGTAATCTCCAGACCAATCGCTCACGCGGACGACAATACCATTGTGCGCTTCGTCGATGGGACGAACGTCCTTTTCGCATCGGATTGGATCACCGTACACCGGATCCCGTTCGGGCAGATTGGAGATGCCGAGACTTCCATGGTCAAGGCCGTTGAAGCTATGGACTTCGAGTATTTCATCTGCAGTCACGGGATGTTGGGTAAGAAGACCGACGTGACGGCGAATATCCGCTATCGTGAAGAGCTCAAGGACGCCGTTGCCAGCGCAATTGCTGCCGGTCAGACGATCGAGCAGGCGCAAAAGAGTGTCATGATGGAAGCGTACAAGGACTGGGAGTTCTACGATCAGCAGCGGCCGCAGAACGTGACCGGGATGTACCGGGCACTGAGCGGTAGCCGTTAGACGAAGCTACGTTTGAAGGCGTGGACGGGGTGGTCAGGAAATGGGCAGCGCGTGGCTATCTAGGTCCTTCTTGGCGGCGAGAATGTTCACAAAATGGTCAAATTTCGCGAAGCCCAAGCAAACGCGGGCTAAAGCCCGCGACTACGAGCTCGGTAAGACGTTTCGGCACACTCGTAGTCGCGGGCTTTAGCCCGCGCCCCGTTCGTGGTATGAGGCACGCTCGCTACTCTTAGTCTCCGAAACTTGGTGTCGGTTCAGGCGCGGGCTTCCCGCGCTGGAGCCAAATCTGCAGTTGTTCCAGATAAAGGTAAAGAACCGGAGTGATGTAGAGCGTCAAGAACTGCGACACGACCAGGCCGCCGACAACAGCCAGACCAAGCGGTTGACGCGCGTCGGCGCCTTCCCCATAGCCGAGGGCGATGGGAAGTGTGCCAAGAAGTGCGGCCATGGTTGTCATCATGATGGGGCGGAAACGCAGGACACAGCCGCGGTAGATCGCCTCCGCAGCGCTGAGGTCCTCCACGCGCCGAGCTTGAATGGCAAAGTCGATCATCATGATCGCGTTTTTCTTCACGACACCGAAAAGCATGATCAATCCAACGAAGGCAAAGAGGTCGAGTTGCTTTCCGAATAATGCGAGCGTGAGGAGTGCCCCAAAAACAGCAGAAGGCAGTCCCGAAAGAATCGTGATCGGATGGATGAAGCTTTCGTACAGCACTCCGAGAACGATGTAGATCACGAGAATGGCGACGACGAGAAGGATTGTCAGATTCTGGAACGACTCCTGGAACTCTTTTACCGTTCCCTGAAAACTTGTGGTCACGCTGGCCGGAATGCGCAACTCCCGGACCGCGTCATTCACGCGTTTCGCTGCCTCGCCCAGTGAAAAACCCGGCTGGAGGTTGAAAGAGACGGTCGCCGCGGGAAGTTGTCCGAAGTGATTGACGCTAAGCGGCCCGACGGTGCGAGCGACTTGTGCGACGCCATCGAGAGGCACAAGCTTCTGGTTCGATGAGCGGATGTATAGCTTCTCCAACGCGTCCGGCGAACGTTTGTATTCCGGCTGTACTTCCAGAATCACCGAGTATTGGTTTGCGGGCGCGTAGATGTTCGAGACTTGCCGGTCGCCATACGCGGTATACAGCGCGTTCTGAATCTGTTCCGGCGTCACGCCGACAGAGAGCGCGCGATCACGATCGATGTTGACCTTCACTTGCGGACTGGAGATCAGCAGGTCGCTGTTCACATCGGTAAACCCGGGCAGCGTTCGGATCTTATCCGTTAGCTTCGGCGTCCATTCATAGATCTCATTCAGATTCACACTCTGCACGGTAATCTGGTAGACGCTCGTCGTGAACTGTCCATTGATCGTTATCGGGGGCGGGTTTTGAAGGAACGCCAAGATCCCCGGCACCCGGCCGAGTTTGGGCCGCAGTTCTTCGATGGTCTGGTCCACTGAAAGTTTCCGCTCGGCGCGCGGCTTCATCATTGAAAATAAGTACGCCACGTTGCTATCCGACGAAAAGGCTACGGCATTCGCCACATTCGGATCGGCCTGCAGGATATCGGCAACGGCTTTCTGGCGCTGCGCCATCGATTCGAACGAAATATCCTGGCCTGCCATCGTCACACCGAAAACGAAGCCGCTATCCTGGCTCGGAATGAAACCCGTCGGCATGGTCATGAAGATGTAGACCGTTCCTGCAAGCGTCGCCGCCGCGACGGCCATTGTCGCGAACTTGTGGTGTAATACCTTTTGCAGAGTGTAGTCATACGCACTGGCCAGAGTCTGGAATCCGCGTTCGAGCGCTACCTGTAACGGCCCATGTTTTCGATTATGGGGCGGCAGATAACGGCTGCCGAGCATGGGAGTGAACGTCAGCGAAACGAAGCCCGAGATCAAAATGGCAACGATGATCGTTACGGAGAATTCGTGCAAGAGACGTCCGACCATGCCACCCAGAAACAGCACCGGAATGAACACCGCAATGAGGGAAAGCGTCATCGATACGATGGTGAAACCGATTTCTCTCGAAGCGAGTATCGCAGCCTCGTACCGGCCCCTCCCCATTTCCATATAGCGAACGATGTTCTCGAGCATGACGACGGCATCATCGACCACGAATCCCACCGACAAGGTCAGCGCCATGAGCGAGAGCGTGTTCAGGCTATAGCCGAGCAGATATATTGCAGCAAACGTTCCGACGATCGAGAGCACGACCGCCGATCCGGGAATCAGTGTGGCGGAGAGATTCCGCAGGAAGAGGAAGATGACCATGACGACGAGCGCAACGGTCAGCATCAACGTGAACTCGACATCATGAATCGAGGCCCGTACTGTTTCGGAAGCATCGAAAAGCAAGAGCAGTTCGACCGACGGCGGAAGCCCCGCCTGGAGCTCGGGAAGCAGCTTTCGAATCTGATCGACGATCTGGACCGTATTCGTGCCCGGTTGGCGCGATATGGCCAGGATAATGCCGCGGGTGCCGTTGTTCCACGCAATCGTCTTGTTGTCTTCGACACTGTCGATGACGTTTGCGAGTTCCTCGAGACGCAACGGGACTCCTTTGCGCCATTGGACGATGAGTGGCCTGTACGCCGACGCTTGCATCAACTGGCCGCTCGATTGCACCGTGAATGCCTGCTTGGGTCCGTACAGCCGGCCGGTGGGCAGGTTCACATTGCTCTGTTGCACCGCGCGTTGCACTTCGTCGATTCCGACCTGATGCGCTCGAAGCTTGTCCGGATCGGCCTGAATGCGCACGGCGTATTTCTGGGCGCCATAAATCTGCACGCGGGAGACGCCGCTGACTGTGGACAGGCGCTGGGCCAGGACCGTTTCCGCGTACTCGTTGACCGTATATAACGGCAGCGTGCTCGAATTCAGCGCAAAGTAAAGAATCGGCTGTTCGGACGGATTCTGCTTTGCGTACGACGGTGGCCGCGGCATGGGAGGCAGGACGGCTTTAGCGATGGCAGACTGGACGTCCTGAGCGGCGGCGTCGACATCGCGATCCAGCGCGAACTGGATGGTGATCGTCGTGGTGCTCTGGGAGTTGGACGAACTGATCGATCGCACGCCCGCGATCGTCGAAAATTCACGTTCCAGGGGCGTCGCGATCGCCGATGCCATCGTTTCCGGATTCGCGCCGGGCTGCACCGCCGTCACCTGAATCGTGGGATAGTCCACGCTGGGCAGCGCCGCGACCGGCAACGCGCGAAAGCCGACGACTCCGAAAAGCAGAATCGCGAACGTCACGAGCGTCGTCATAATCGGGCGTTCGATGAAGATACGTGAAAGATGCATGACTACTTCGAGTTCGAATTCTCGGGCGCTGCGGCCGTTACGATTTTCGCTCCGGGAAAGAGACGGGACTGGCCGTCGGTGACGATCCTTTCACCGGAGGCGATGCCACGCTGCACGATCACTTTGGCCCCTATCGTTTCCCCAACCGCAAGAGGACGCGGCTCAACAGTCTCGTCGGACTTGACAACATAAACAAAGGACCCCTGCTGTCCGGCCTGAACGGCCTCTGCCGGAATCGTCGTGGCGGTCTGCGTGTCGATGGTGAGCACAACATTCACAAATTGGCCTGGCCACAAACGGCCGTCGCGATTATCGAAACCTGCCTTCAGGCGGATCGTCCCCGTATTCGAATCCACGGCGTTATCGATGACCGCGAGTGTCCCACGAACCATCTCCGCCGATTCCTTGTCTGGAGATACTTCGGCCATCAACCTGTGCCGCGAATTTTGCTGCGCGATCGGGCCGAGGTAGCGCTCGGGAACGCCGAATGATACGAAGATCGGCACGATCTGATTGATGACGACCAGCGGATTGTCGCCATTCGCCTTCACGAGATTTCCGGGATGCAGCAGAAGATTGCCGGCCCTGCCGGAAATCGGCGAACGAATTTCGCAATAGCTGAGGTCGAGCCTGGCCTGCGCCACAGCGGCCTGATCGCTTTCAAGCGCCGCGCGGATGCTTTCAATCGAAGCTTCGCCGGCCCGTACGGATTGCGCAGCCACTTCAGCGGCAGTGCGAATCTGCTCTTCCTGCATCCGCGTGGAGAGGCCTTCTTTCGAAAGTTGCTCGAACCGCGCTGCGTCCGCTTGCGCGTTCTTCAATTGGGCGCGGTCACGGGCAAGATTGGCTTCGGCCACGCGAAGCTGCGCTTCGTCTTTTTTCAATGCCGCCTCCGCCTGGCGCAGTGCTTCGCGAGACGGACGAGGATCAATCTCGAAAAGAAGATCGCCTTTGCTCACATTCGCCCCTTCTGCGAATTTCACACTGAGCAATTGTCCGCCGACTTGCGCCTTCACCTCGACGCTCGAGGACGGCTCGACATTCCCGACGGCCCGCACCTGGATCGGCACAGATTCCTGTGTCGCGGTTCCGATGCTGACCGGAACCGGCGGAAACGCGATCCCACTGGACTGCGCCTGGGGAGAGGAACTGCAGGCAGTCAGAATTAACGCAATGATTGCAGCCGTCGCAACTCTGGTTATCGTCATGATTCGCCGTTCACTCCACGAAATTGCAGTTTAACCGAAACGTAGGGCCACTAGCCAATACGCCTGACCGCGGATCCGCAATATGACGAGAATTTCGTACTCGCTGCGACACGTATTCCCCTCCTTTCAAAGGAGGGGTGGACGCGCCATCAAGAAAATGCTGCGAAGCTACCTTTTGAGGCGCGGACGGGGTGGTCAGCAAAGCAGAAGCTTGCGAAATAGATTTTGACCACCCCGTCTGCGCCGTCCACGGTGGCTTCGCGGCATTTTTTTATGGGCGCAGCCACCCCTCCTTTCAAACCTTTCAAAGAGGGGAATACGTTTAGGCCCTTCCGTGACCTACTTTCGACCCGAAGACGTGGCGCGGTTCCATCGCGCCTGCCACTTGGCCCTCAGCCGAGCGCGGTCGACTTCCTGTCCCCGGAGGTAGACCTTGTTGATCTTGCGAGTGTTGGCGATGTCCTCGAGAGGATTCGCGTCGAGGACGATGAAATCGGCGCTCTTGCCCGCCGCCACCATCCCGGTATTGACGTGCGCCGCTTCGGCCGAATCGCGCGTCGCCGCGACAATGGCCTCAGCCGGTGTCAAACCCATCCGAACCCAATTTTCGAACTCCAGTTGTCCCATCCAACCGATAAAAAACCGGCTCTGACCGGTGTCGCTACCCAGAACGATCTTCATTCCCGCCGCTCTGAGCTTCAACGCGTTATTGGCGCCCATTTCCTTGAGATTCCGGCGGGCGCGCTCGACGGAGTCGGGCGTCATTCTCACCAATTCGCTGCCCCATTGCTCCTGGATCTGTTGGGGAGAAATGGTCTCCCGCAGCAGTGGGTCGTCCCACACTTCCCTGCCCGAGGCGGCGGAACCGGCGCCAGGATTGAACCACATGTTCGGACGATCTTTTTTGGCTATGCGCTCCTTGATCATCGCGATAATTTCGGCGTCAGGCGCCTCACCGCCGCGAACCGGAAGATGAAGCCATCCCTCAACGCCTGCTCGCATCAGAAGCTTGGCATCGGCCAATGTGACGTTGTGGGCCGCGACGGGGACATTGTACTTGTGCGCCTCCTCGATAATCGCGAGGTATAGAGGCGGCGTCAGCTTCTGCACGCGCCCACCTCTGTCGTCCACCCAGATCTTGATGAATTCGGGTTTCATGCGGACGTAGTCCTGAACGGCCTTTCGAGCCTCGTCTACAGTCGTGACTGGATACGGCACGTCTATTCTGGAAGGGTGGCCGTTGGCTCCGGATCCCGGCCAGGCTATCCCCGGGCCTGTCGTCCGAAAGAGCGCCGCCATGGGGATGATCTCTTGCCGCACCCGCAATGGCACGTCACCCCAATGAGTCCTGCCTCCGTGCAGGTCTGAACGATCGACGAGGTCGCCAACGCTGATGACCGCGCTGAACCCGTAGTACGCGAGACGCTGCAGATGGTCGATGAGGTTCTCGCGCGTGAAGTACTCCTTCGCCATCGTCCCGTCAAAGTCGTGCTGGTACCCGATGTGCCCATGGAGATCGACCTTCGCCGGCATGACGCTTTTGCCCGTCAGATTGACGCGCGCCGCCCCAGCCGGGACCTTCACTTCACCCTGCCGGCCAACTTGCGTGAACCGGTTGTTCTCGACGATGAATGCGGAGTTCTCAATAGGCGCACTGCCATCGCCCGTGATGAGCCGCGCTCCTTCGAACACGGTCACGCCCGTCGTTCTCGCCTGGCCGCCGTTCACCTGCGAAGAACACGCCGCCACCAGGAACAAACACGCCACAAAGAGCAGACCCGGCAAGGTACTCTTCACTCCGCGCATAAAGACCTCCTGCGAAATAATCCTGTTGGGTAGGTACCGGGCGACCCTAAACCAGAGCTAACGAGCCTGTCAAGTCACTCTTCATCCGGGATGTCGCGAAGACTGTGATTGTTCTCCTGTGCGCTGCTCTCGAATCGCCGGGAACCACATCTTGAATCTTGCGCCGTGGCCGGGTTCCGATTCGATCTCGAGCCGGCCCCCATGCCTTTGGATGAAGGCATAGACAATGGAAACGCCGAGCCCCGTGCCGGAGTTTCCTTTTGTGGTGAAAAACGGCTCAAGAATCCTGCTCTTGATCTCTGGAGGAATTCCGGGACCATTGTCCGCAACCTCAACCCAGGCTCCTTCATCGGATCCGCCCGTGAGCACGTTGATTGTGCCCTTTCCCCCAACCGCATCTACTGCATTGAATAGCAGATTCACGATAGCCGTTACGCAATCAGCGGGGCGAATTAGAGCCATCGGCGGAGACCCCAATTGCAGTATGAGCTCGATCTGACCTAACCTCGGCTTGCTGATCTCGATGGCCTCATGGACGATGGAGTTGAGGTCTGTGGGAACTGCTTCAGTCTCTTCGGGTGATTGGCGGCTGAAGTCTCTCAAACGTTCCACGGTTTCCAGACCACGAGTCAAAATTCGGTCCACTCGCTGCGATATTTCGAGAACCTCATCACGGTTTCCTGCCGCGTCACGAATGAGATCGGTATACAACAGCAGCGGATTCAAAAGATTCTTCAAGTCATGGGCAATACCTGCCGACATCTGGCCGAGTGCGCGAAATTTCTCTGTCCGGATGAGAGCATCCTGAGAAAGCCGGAGATCATCAAAGGCTTTTTGAAGCTTTCGATGCTGGTACGTCTTGTTCAGGCTGATGGCAGTAAGTTCTGTTAGCCCTTCGATGAGGATCCATTGTCTGCCGGTCAGAGAATGGGGTTCAGAGTACAGGACGACAAGGGCGCCGAAGAGCCCGGCCTCGCTAATCAGAGGGAAGGCACGGAAACCGTAGCCGCGATCGCCGCACGCTTTGATCACGGCAGTCCTGAGTTCGGCCACCGAACCTACACCATCCAGATCGAGGCTGCTCGGTTCAATATCACAGCCGCCGAAAGATGACAGCACAGTGAAATCGCCGTTGTCGTTTGTGCCAAAGACCAGGGCGTGAAAAGCCCCGCATTTCTCCACGACTGTCTGTCCTAGCAGCGAGAAAATGCCTTCTGAAGTTGGCGAATCAGAGACAAGCTTGCTGAACTGAACAAGCGTTGAAAACTCCACTTTCCTAACCTGAATCGTTGATTACTGCAGGCCGGCGCAACCCCCTGGAACCGAAGACAACGTCGATGGGCTTACGCGCGCGTCTGGCAATGTTATACTCCCGTTGCCTGAAGCCTTGAGGCAGCCGACAAGCGGACCAGGATCTTACTATGACTAAGGAGTTCGATGCGAGCGGGGGAAGCAGTGGAGCGTGCACAGCAACCGGATTACATGCATATCTTGCAGCTCGATGAGGAGGAGCGCCAGAGGCGGCTCGCTTTTTTTGAGCTGACTGAAGAGGATTTCAAGCGACTCACGACGTTGAAGCCCTTTGCCGATCGTTGGACCCACGAGATTACCGAAGGCCTCTATGAATTGATCATGGGGCAGCCGGAGAGTCGAGCTTTCTTTCCCGATGAGGCAACGCTGATTCACGTCAAGAAAATGCAGAACAGCTACTTCTTAAGGCTGTTCTCCGGAAATTACGACCTCAACTATGTTCGTGACCGCTTGCGTGTCGGCGCCGCCCACGAGCGTATCGGCATGCCTCCGAAACTGTATCTTGGCGCCTACCGCCGCTATCTCGCGCTTATCCATGCGCGGCTGCTGGATCATTTCAAAGGAAATGAGGTGGAAGCCGCCAAGGCGCTTTCAAGCATCCGCAAGATCATCTTCTTTGATATGGCGCTGGCCATCGATACGTACATCGCCGCTTATCTCGAGACGATGACTCGCCATCAGGCAGCGATCCGTGAGCTTTCCACGCCAGTAATCAAGGTTCACGACCGCATCCTTCTCCTTCCGATCGTGGGAACTGTCGACACACAGCGCGCGCACCAGATCATGGAGACCGTACTGGTCCAGGTGGTCGAAGAACAGGCCAGGGTAATGATTCTTGACATCGCGGGAGTCCCTGTCGTCGATACGAAAGTAGCGGATCATCTTCTGAAGACCACAGCAGCCGTGCAGTTGCTGGGAGGGCAGACGATCCTCACAGGCATTTCCGCTTCCGTAGCTCGTACCGTGGTGCAACTGGGAGTCGAGATTACCCGAATGCACACGCGCTCGAAGCTCTCGGAGGGAATCGAACTCGCGCTGAGCATCGTCGGCAAGAAGATCACTTCCAAGAAGGATCGCGGCGAGAGCGAGGAGGCCTGATCATGCCGGCCGGACCGATCCCGATCCTCAAGATCGGCTCAACGCTTTTGGCGACGATCCAGATCGAACTCCAGGATACGGTTGTCGATGCATTTCAAAACGACGTGCTGGAGGAGATCGAAAAAACCGGAGCGCGTGGGCTCATTGTGGATATCTCCGCCCTGGAGACGGTCGATAGTTACGTCGCAAGGATGCTGGCCAACACCGGCAAGATGGCAAAGCTCATGGGCGCTGAGACGGTGATCGTCGGAATGCGGCCCGCTGTCGCAGCAACTTTGGTTCGCATGGGCTATTTCATGGACGGAATTAATACCGCTCTCTCATTAGAAGAAGGTCTCGAGCTTCAGCGCAACCGGTCCAGAGTACCGGACGCGCAGTAGGTGATTCGTGGAGGCGCCATCCTCGGCCGGCACTCACTATCACGTTGCCGCTACATGGGAAATCCGGATCGACAAAGAAGCAGACATTGTGGAGGTGCGCCAGCGCACACGAGAACTCGCAAAGGAGCATCGGTTCGATCAGTTTGCCGTGGCAGCTCTGACGACGGCGGCCTCTGAGCTGAGCCGGAACGTCTGGGTCCACGCCCAAAAAGGCATTGCGCGTATCACAGTCTTACGCAATGGAAACCGAGTTGGTCTGGGACTTGAGTTCGTGGATCATGGACCTGGAATTGCCGATCTGAATCGCGCGCTGGCTGGAGGTTTCAGCACTGCCAAGTCGCTAGGACTGGGCCTGTCGGGAACCAAACGACTGGTGGATGAATTCACTATCGACACTGAACCGGGGCGTGGCACAAAGGTCGTGATTCGCAAATGGAAAAAAGAGTTCTAATCGCGCGCTGGCTCGGATCGGACACACAACCCATCCCAATCTACGATGAAGCTTCGGTTTCGTCCGCCCGCCAACGCGTACGTGAGGCCGGCCATCGCTTGAATCTCGGTAAAGAATTCGTGGAAAGCGTCACTCTGATTGCGAGCGAACTGACCCACAATCAGCTTTTCCATGCCAGGCAGGGATACTTTGCCGTCAAGCCGGTCGAACGCCAGGGCGTGAAGGGGCTCGAAGTAATTGCCGCCGATATCGGGCCAGGCATTGAAAGGCCAAGTGTCGCAATCAAAAGTGAGGTACGAACCGACGGTAGTCTGGGCGCTGGCTTGGGAGCCGTTTGCAGGATTGCGGACGAGGTCGAATTCGATAGCCGGATGGCGGAAGGCGCCTGCGTGGTCGCCAGGAAGTTCGAGACGCGGACTGTACCTCTGTGCTGTGAGATCGCGATTATGGGCAGGCCTTACCCACAAGAGGCGATCAGCGGTGACGACGGCGTTTTCTTTCAGTCCGAATCAGAATGTCTGGCCGCTGTTTCTGATGGTTTGGGGCATGGACCTGAGGCAAGGCAGGCCTCGAATCGCGCAATTGAAGCGCTAACCCGAAATCGTCAAATGGATCTGGATCAGATCGTAATCGCCCTCAATGGCGAATTGGCGGACACACGCGGGTGCGCGATGAGCATCATGCGTTTCAACAAAAATAATAGAACACTGGAGTGCGCGTCGGTAGGAGACGTCCATTCACATCTCTACAACCTCAGGGATGCGCACTTTTTCACGTCCACGCCGCTTATTCTCGGTGACGGCGAATTCCGGAAACAAAGAGTGCGGGTTGAGAAGGTAACGGCTGAGCCGGGCTCTATTCTGGTGATGTTCACGGATGGTCTGAAGTCGAGAACAACTCTGAAGGGGCAACTTGAGGTCTTACGGCAGCCTGCGATCGCAATTGCTCAGCACCTGCTTGAAAACGATTCCAGACCCGATGACGACGTGCTGGTCCTCGTCGCACGATTTGCAAGGTAAGTCAGACTGAAGAACTCCCTGTATTGAAAACCTTGACTAAGAATCCCAAGTTATGATCTACCGCCCGCTAAGGGGGGCTTATGGATACTGTGATAGTGAGAACGAGGGGATTCGAGCGTGCCGGCGTAACGGCGATGATTCTCGGTGCGACACTGAGTGTTGTTCTGTTCTGCGTCCCACTGTTCGCCCAAACCGATACCGGGCGTATTCTGGGGACCGTTTTGGATCAAACCGGCGCGATCTTGCCGGGTGCGAACGTCACTATCACCGATGTCGATAGAGGCACGACGCGAGGGTTGACTACGAATGAAGCCGGACAATACCTGGCTCCCAATTTGCTTCCGGGTACTTATATGGTCCGTGCCTCACTGCCGGGCTTCAAGAACGCAGAGCGTGCAAATATCGGGTTGGAAGTCGCCAAGGACGTCCGCATCGACTTCGCCCTGCAGCCTGGCGACACGCAACAAACGGTGACCGTCATCGCAGACGCCGCTCTGGTGGATTCGACCAGCGCGGTCCTGGGCGGGACGCTCAGCAACCAGGTCATTAATGAACTGCCATTGAATGGGCGCAATTTCATGGGCCTGCTCCAGCTGCGCCCGGGCGTGACGATCATGCCCGGCGGCGGAAAATGGAGCCAGAGCACCAACGGTCTGCGTGTGGATCACAACGTATACATTGTTGACGGGATCGACAGCATCGAGGGCTTTTCCGCCCTAAGCGTGGTCAATGGGAACAGCTTCTCGGGCGACACTTCGTCGTCCCTGCCGATTGATGCGATCCAGGAGTTCAATACCCAGCAGAATCCCAAGGCGGAATATGGCTGGAAGCCCGGCGCCATCGTCAATATCGGGCTCAAGTCTGGTACCAACAGCCTTCATGGCACGGCCTACTCCTTTGGCCGCAATAGCGCTCTGGACGCCGCAAATCCTTTCATCCCGGCGGGCCAGCCGAAGCAGGTAACGAGACTGGGGCAGTTCGGGGCTACCGCGGGTGGACCGATCAAGAAAGACAAGCTTTTCTTTTTTGGCGCTTACGAGGGTCAGCGGGAGCTGATCGGGGCGCCGCAAACCTACGTGCTCCCGACCACGGCTTCCATGGGCGGCGACGTAACCAACAGCCTAACGGATGCCTGCAATTCGGTAGCGGCGGCGAGACGGAGTCCTCTCAGCCTGGCCATGGCGGGCATGGACGGGAACTGTCAGGTCGTCTCTCCGAAGCAGAATCTGTTCCAGTCCGGGTCTTCGATCACCACTGTCCCGATTATCCCCCTGGACACCCAGCAGGACAACGTGCTGGCGAAGACGGATTATCGCATCAATGAGCGGCACAGCTTGAGCGGGGAGTATTTTTACAGTACCTACCGGGGACTGGGAACGCAGAACCAGGTTCACGATTACTGGCGGGCATCCAATGAGATTACTTCCCAAATCGCCGGGGCCCATTGGACCTGGATTCCGAATCCCAGCCTGGTGAACGAAGCCAGGTTTGGAATGAACCGCGTGTACCAGTTCCTCGGTTCAGGCGAATGCGCGGCGGGGGTTGGCCCGGACACCGGTTATCTCCACACGGGCGCGCAATCATGCGGATTTCCTCAGATCGCGATCCAAGGGTTTACATCCCTGGGTGGCAACTCCAACTTCCCCAAGCTCCAGGGCCCGGACTATACCTTCCAGTTTCTGGATGACGTTTCCTATACGAGCGGCAAGCACGCTTTCAAGTTCGGCGCCGAATTCCGCAGGATGAAGTACCACGGAGGAACGTTCCGCTACGGCAAGGGCAATATCGCCTTCCGCTCCAGCCCTGGTACGACCGCTCTCCAATCCTTCATCTCGGGCGCACCGTTCCGAGGAAGTCTTTTTGTGGGAGACCCGGTGGTCAACGTCACCGATTTTGGGTATTCCGGTTTCCTGCAAGACGACTGGCGCGTCGCGCCGAGGTTGACGCTGAACCTGGGACTGCGGTATGAGTTCGTCACACCGATCAAAGAGGCCAACAACCAGCTTGCCAATTTCGATCCAAACCTGGGAATGGTGCAGGTGGGAAAGCAGATTGACACCGCTTATCAAAACGATACGAACAATTTCGGGCCGCGCCTGGGCTTCGCCTTGGACCTCACTGGAAATGGAAGAACTATACTGCGCGGCGGCGGCACCATCATGTACGCGCTACAAGGGTTTAACGTCCTCACCTCGCAGCAGGGATCGACGGCGGTCACCACCGGCCTGAACACCTCGCCCACCGGAGCTCTTCTGAATGGCGTTCAGGGTCCCGGCAACATCACAGCCGGAGCGGTTACCCTCATCGGTTCGCAACTGAACTGGAACCTCACGGGGCCCATTTTCCCGGCCGGGCAGATCACTTGCAGCACTGCCGTGCCCTGCCCGATTCTGGCGGTGGACCCGCATCTCCGCACGCCTTACGTCACCTCCTGGAACCTGGGGATACAGCACGCCTTGACGCATAGCCTGGGCCTGGACGTGTCTTACGTCGGCAACCACGGCTCGAAGATGACCAGCATGGTCGACATTAACGAGGCGACGCTCGGCTCAGGCTGGATCGGGAATCCAGCGGCGCCGAATACGACCACTGAGAATTCGAGCCGCCCGTACTTTGGTACGTTCCCGTACCTGTCGAACATCAATCAGATCACGAACGTGGACATGAGCAACTACAACGCCCTCCAGGCCACTTTGACCGAACGGCCTGCCGGTGGCTTGAACTTCACAGTGGGCTACACCTACTCGCACGCACTCGACATGTTGGGCCGGGACTGGAACGCCAACGTTCCGATGTACAGCCCGAATCCGGCGCGGGACTATGCCAGCAGCCAGTTCGACATCCGCCATCGTCTTACTGCATCGGTGAGCTATGCGTTGCCGGAGAAGAAGTCGTGGGCGCAGATGCTTGAAGGCTGGCAGGTCAACTCCATCGTGAATCTCGCGAGCGGGGCCCCTTGGGCAATAACAGACAGCACCACCGACGTCAGTGGAACCGGCGAGTTTACGGATCGCTGGAATTTCTATGGGAATCCCAACGACTTCAGTTACCGCGGTTCCTCCCCCATTCCCTGGTTCTCCGGCACGACTAACGCGGCGTGCGTGTCGCGGGCCACGAGTCTGGGAACAAACGCCGTGAGTTCGCTCTCGAAATGGGGCTGCTTTGCGTCGGGCAGCTCCATGATGCTCCCACCGGCCCTGGGAACTCTGGGTACGATGGGCCGGAATATCTTCCGGAACAATGGCATGAACCTCTGGGATCTGTCCATGACCAAGAAGTGGAAGCTCACGGAACGGATCAGCACGCAGTTTCGTGCCGAGTTCTTCAATATCCTGAACCTTACCCTGTACGCCAATCCGTCCTACCCCGGCCAAACGACAGGGTCAGGTCAGCACGGCAACCCCACGACCACCGGAGGGCTCGGTACCTGGCTCGCCACGCCTGACGTCGTGAATGCCAACCCTCAGGTTGGTAGTGGCGCCGCGCGCTCGACGCAGTTGGGCTTGAAATCGGCCGATTTTAACGCACGTAGATGGGGTTCGAGATGATCCAGGGATACCCATCGAGGGGCTCTTCAAGACGATCGAGGTAAATCTCGATACGATACACTCCATTTCGGCGGACCATGAACTCTTGTGGTCCGGCATTGACTCGCGTTTGCTCCACCTGGCCGTTACGCAGTAGGACGATGCGCCCGCGTTGCGGTGACTGGACGACGAAGCGTACGCCGCCGCGGAGGGCGATTTTCTGGCCCATGGTTCTCTTTTCTGTTTCGTTCTCGGCTGTAAACCGGAAGCCACTGGCATCGGCGAGCAGGTCGAAGCCCACGTATGTTTGGCCGCCCGCCAAGGCCTCAAGTAACGGTTGGGCGTTGATGGTTCATTGTTGATGGTCTGGTGAAACGAGAGGATCGCCGGCACAGCGCCGACGATTTTCTCTGCGACGGACACGCGTGTCGGGATCGCAAAGAAACTGGTGTCCGTGACAAAGAGGACTCCCTGAGCCACGAAGAGATTTGTCTCCGTCGCCGAGACGATGGTGTCCGCGACGGAAAGAATTCGAACGGTGAAGAAGAGGATCTTCTTGGACCCTATGAGAATTGGGTCCGATGTTCAGACAACGCTCATCGCTTTGG
>WNGK01001573.1_pt1 | contig 24774 bp, 26 predicted proteins | sample 5400601 | NCBI WGS metagenome assembly WNGK01 (sample SAMN13153376, study PRJNA577476) | soil metagenome | isolation source: 60 cm soil or saprolite under Garry oak tree replicate 1 | place: USA:California | collected 2016-06-15
GAGAGAGCCAACTGACAACCGACAGCCGCCCTGCTATCTCGCTTGCGGTTTCCACTTCCTCAGAAACTCCATCAAATCCTCCGGTCCCAGAGACCGAGCGCGCTCGAACTCGCCACTCTTTTGGCTATACAGCAGTTTGCCACTCGAATCCAACACCGCGATTGCAGGAATCCCGCGCTTCATGGGGACTTCGTACTTATTCATGAGGTCCTGGTTCTTATCGCCTTCGCCGACATCCACGTGTACAACTTCGTAATTCGGAGTCAGAACCGCAGCAACGTCTCCTCGGCGAAAAGCTCTGTCTAACACGTGGCAGTCGTAGCACCAATCGGCTCCGAACACGACCAGAACTCGTTTCTGGGATTTGGCTGCCCGGGCGAGAGCGGAGCGGATTTCTTCGCTGGCATCTACTCCCACCGGATAGATTTTCGCATCGAGCGAAAGCGGCTGTTCAAGCTTGGTGGCGTCGGTCCGCTTGGCAGAGACGAGTTTCCACTGCAAGTCTTGTTGCTGCCAAATCTGTGCTTCGGCAACGTAAAGGGTGCGGCCTGGAGGCGCGGTCTTGATCCGGGCCTGAAATACGATCTGCTGAAGTCCTGGTTGCGGCGACGTGGATTGCGCGATCTGCAGCACGATGCTCTTCGCCTTGAATCCGGTCCAGAAGGAAATGTCAGAATCCGCCGTGATTTGTGTGGAAGATGCGCTGATCTGAGCGGGTGGTGAACTGCTGTAAAGCGATCGCAGGGTCGCGGCGTTCCCCGCGAGCACTGCGGCTTTCCAGCCTTCGAGTGGAGGAAAAGTTGCGGCGCTCTGAGCACAGCAAAAACTCGCGAGAAAAAGAACGATCGCAACTAGAGGCCAGCGGTGCATAGTGCGAGTATAAAGAATTCCCCCGGTTGGCGCAGACGCGAGCGGGTTCCGCACTCAGCTTTCCTGTATCCTCCTTTCAAACAACATGGCCACGCGGCCCAACTCGAACGTAGCGCTTCCTTTGGCAGTGATTGCTGCGGTCGCCTTGAGTGTCGTGCTTCCATTTTTCTGGCTGGGGATTCCTTCCGGTCACGACTTTGAGGTGCACTTCAATTCCTGGGTGGAGGTTGTGGACCACTGGAAGCAAGGGGTTCTGTATCCCCATTGGGCGGCAATGGCGCATTACGGATACGGTGAAGCGCGGTTCATTTTCTATCCACCGATCTCGTGGAAGGTGGGCGCCGTCCTGGGAATGATTCTTCCCTGGAAGCTGGTTCCGGCGGCTTACATCTGGATCGCGCTTTCCCTTGCCGGAGTTTCGATGTTCCTGCTGGCGAGGCGCTGGCTTTCGCGCCCCGATGCAATCTTCGCAGCCGCAGTCTACGCTGCAAATCCTTATCATCTGGTGATTGTTTATTGGCGCAGCGCCATGGCGGAACTGTTGGCCGCGGCGTATCTTCCGCTGTTGCTGCTTTTTATTTTGCGGTCGGATTCGGATGCAGATGGACCGCGCGTAGTGGCACCACTGGGCCTGCTCCTGGCGATAGGCTGGCTTACCAATGTGCCCAGCGCCGTCATGATGAATTACTCACTGGCGCTGCTGGTGCTAGGTGTCGCGATCTCGCGGCGGACTTTTTCAATACTCGCCTACGGGGCGCTGGCGGCCTTGTTGGGCGCAGCGCTGGCGAGTTTCTACCTTGTCCCAGTGGTTCACCAGCAGAGCTGGGTCAATCTTGGACAGGTACTTGCCCCCGGGGTGCGTCCGGAGGACAACTTCCTGTTCACCCCTATTGCCGGCGACCCCGATCACTATCGCTTCAACCTGCTCGTGTCCACGGTTGCCGTCTGGCAGATTGCCATTCTCGCCGCGGCGCTGTTTCTGGCGCGCCAATTGCGGAAGCAGGAACCGTGGTGGCCGCTGGCAGCGTGGAGCGCGATGGCGGCTGTACTTATGGCGAAGTTCACGCTTCCCTTGTGGACTCACCTGCCCGAATTGCGCTATGTGCAACTGCCCTGGCGATGGCTGCTGTGCCTAAACGTCCCGTTTGCCGCCTTGGTAGTACTGGCAACTCGCCGCTGGTGGCTGCGCGCCTTGGTTTATGCCGCGATGCTTGCGGTGGTCCTGTTGCTTTGGCACCGGGTGCAGGTTCCGTGGTGGGACAACGTCGCCGACCTTCGCGAGATGGTGGACAACCAGCACGACGGGCCCGGCTATGAGGGTACGGATGAATATGTGCCAGTGGCGGCCGATCCTTACGAAATTGACCAGCCAGCGCCGAGAGTTCTATTTCAAGGAAAGGGTCACGCCGAACTACTGGTTCAGGGTTGGAAGTCCGAATCGCGGCAGGTGATCGCCACTACGACTGCCCCGGGAAAGCTGGTGTTTCGCCTGTTCAATTACCCCACGTGGAAGGTTCTGGTAAACGGCCACGCGGCTGTAACCGAGACTGCGCAAACGACGGGCCAATTAATCGTGCCGGTAGCCGCCGGAGAAAGTCACGTTCAGATCACTTTTGTGGAAGGCTGGGACAGGACAGTAGGGTCGGGGATCACGATAGTTGCGCTGGTGCTGGTGATTTTCTGTATGTGGAACTCGAAGCGACGGTCCTTTCGCGCACCAGCGGGCCGCTCGGAAACTGCATGAAACATGTTCTAATCGCGACCTCGAACCCTGGCAAACTGCGCGACTTTGCGGCTGCGGCCGCGCGATACGGAGTTGAGGTGCGGGCAATTGCGAACTTTTCCTCGCTGCCGGCTGTGGTCGAGAATGGAGCAACCTTCGAGGCCAACGCTCGAAAAAAGGCTGAGGCCTATAGCCGCCATGTGCCGGGGGAGATTGTGATCGCCGACGACTCCGGCCTGGAGGTTGACGCACTGGGCGGCGCCCCTGGAGTGCATTCCGCACGCTACGCTGCCGACGAACCGCACCAGAGCGAGAGCAACACCGACGACGAACTCAACAACCGCAAGTTAATTCGCGAGATCAAGCTGTTGGGCCCAGGTGATCGCCAGGCGAGATTCGTCTGCGTGATAGCTGCGGCCCGATCGGAAGAGACGCTCGCTGTGTTTGAAGGAAAGGCCGAGGGCGTCATTCTTGAACGGCCGCGAGGATTCAACGGCTTCGGGTATGACTCGCTGTTTTATTTTCCGCAAATTGCGAAGACCTTCGCCGAACTAAGCGCGGAAGACAAGGCCCAGAACAGCCATCGCGGCGCGGCGTTTCGAAAATTCCTGGAGTGGCACAGAGCGATTTGACTTCCCTTCTCTCGCGCCAACATAATAAAAAGTTCTCTCGTCATTCCGGAACTCTCAAGGAACTTCGTGGCATCTACTCCCAGCACAGCGACTCCGATCAAGATCAAAGATGGCATGGCTCCGTTGCGGGCGGGCCAGGGACGTTCTTTCCTCTTGCGCCGGCTGCATTCGCTGACTGGCATCGTCCCGATTGGAGTGTTCTTGATTGAGCATTTCGTCTCGAACGCATTTGCCACCAAGGGTTCTGGGGCTTACACCAAACAGGTTGAGCTGCTCAACAGTTTTCCTTTCGTCGTTGGCCTCGAGTTGTTCGGCATCTGGCTGCCGATTCTCTATCACTCACTCTATGGCTTCTACATTTGGGGACGCGGCGAGAGCAACCTTGCCGATTATCCTTGGGCCGGCAACTGGATGTACTCGGCGCAACGCTGGACCGGTGCCGTCGCCTTCTTCTACATGGTTTGGCACACCTGGCATTTGCGATTTAGCGGAACCCGCCTTCTGAGTCACCCCGATCTGGCGTTCGGTAAAGTGCAGAACGAGATGCTGGGACATCCCTGGGCGGTGGCGTTTTACGCGGCGGGAATTTTCTGCGCGTCCTGGCACTTTGCGTACGGATTGTGGTTGTTCGCGGCGAAGTGGGGGATCACGCAAGGGCCAATTGCGCGAAGGCGTTGGGGATATGCTTGCTTTCTGATTGCGGTGGGATTTATGGCGGTGGGCGCGGCGACAATGTATTCGTTCCTGACCACGTCGCAGCAGCCGTTCTTGCCGGCAGGTGGCGGAAGCGATTCGTTTACGATGCGTTGAGTTGTAAATTCATTCACCACAGAGACCCAGAGTCGCAGAGGAGCCAAGAGGAATTGATGTTTTCTCTGCGACTCTGGGTCTCTGTGGGGAACAAACTTCTGGCACAAATGGCGGCCAATCCAAAAATCATCGTTGTCGGTGGCGGACTGGCGGGGCTTTCGGCGGTCATCAAGATCGCGGAAATGGGCGGGCAGGTGGATCTTTTTTCTATTGTGCCGGTCAAGCGTTCGCACTCGGTCTGCGCGCAGGGCGGGATTAACGCTGCGAAGAATCTGAAGGGCGAAGGCGATTCGACCTGGCAGCACCTTGACGACACGGTTTACGGCGGAGACTTCCTCGCTAATCAGCCTCCAGTGAAAGACATGTGCGACGCAGCACCGGGGATCATTGATCTGCTCGACCGCATGGGCGTGCCATTTAACCGAACGCCGGAGGGGCTGCTCGATTTTCGCCGTTTCGGTGGAACGCTGCATCATCGCACAGCATTCGCCGGAGCTACCACCGGACAGCAACTTCTTTATGCGCTTGACGAGCAGGCTCGGCGATATGAGTCGGAAGGCGAAGTAACGAAGTTCGAGGCGTGGGAATTTCTTTCTGCAGTGCTGGATTCGAACCGCATCTGCCGCGGAATTTGCGCCATGGATTTGCGTTCGAGGGAAGTGCGCACCTTTCCGGCTGACGCAATCATCATCGCGACCGGCGGGATCGGTGCGATTTTTGGCAAGAGCACAAACTCAGTCGTCTGCACGGGATCGGCGCAGTCGGCCCTGTATCAGCAAGGGTGCTATTACGCGAACGGAGAGTTCATTCAGGTCCATCCGACGTCGATTCCCGGCGAGGACAAGCTGCGGCTGATGTCGGAATCGGCGCGCGGCGAAGGCGGACGCGTCTGGGTACCGAAGAATCAAGGGGACAAACGTGAACCACTTTCGATTCCGGAAAACGACCGGTGGTATTTTCTCGAAGAGTGGTATCCGAAGTATGGCAATCTGGTGCCGCGTGATGTCGCGACCCGCGCCATCTTCAAAGTAGTTTTCGAGTACCACCTCGGCATTGACGGCAAGCCGATGGTCTATCTCGACCTGACGCATATTGATCGGGCCACACTGGACCGCAAGCTGGAAGGCATTCTGGAGATCTACGAAAAGTTTGTCGGCGACGATCCGCGCACTACGCCGATGAAGATATTCCCTGGCATGCACTACACCATGGGCGGGCTGTGGGTGGACTTCAATCAGGCGACCAACATTCCGGGAATTTTTGCGGCCGGCGAGTGCGAGTATCAATATCATGGCGCGAACCGGCTGGGCGCGAATTCCCTGGTGTCGTGCATCTTTGGCGGATTCGTTGCCGGGCCCAATGCCGCGCGCTACGCCCGTACCCAACAGGCCGCTGCGAGCGACGGTCACTTCGAAGCGGAGCGCAAGCGGCAGGAGGAAATCAATGCCGGGCTGATGCAGTCCGATGGGAACGAGAATCCGTTCCGGCTGTGGCGCGAATTGGGCGAGCTCATGACGAAAGACTGCACGGTCATTCGCTACAACAAGAATTTGCAGCAGACCGACGCTAAGTTAGGGGAGTTACTAGAGCGCTTCCGTAAAGTCAACCTGAGCGACCGGTCCCAGTGGGCGAACACCAGCTTCGCCTTCACCCGCCAGCTTTACAACATGCTGCAGTTGTCGCGGGTGATAGCGCAGGGCGCGCGGATGAGGGATGAATCACGCGGCGCGCATTACAAGCCTGATTTCCCCGAGCGGGATGACAAGAATTGGCTGAAGACAACGAAAGCATATTTCGCTCCTGATGCGGATGAGCCGAAGTTTGAGTTTGAGCCGGTGGATGTGTCGCTGATTCCGCCAAGAGCGCGGAAATATTGATTTGCCGTGTCAATTTTAGTCATTCCAACCGCCTTAGCCGTGAGGTTATTTTGGAGGTGAGATGCCCTCAATAACGATCGTGCGCGACTCAGGATATGTGGATAGGCTCAGGGCCTACGAAGTCCTCATCGATCGTCAGAGACTTGGAGAACTGAGAAATGGGGAATCAAAGCAGTTCACCATTTCTCCAGGTCAGCATGAACTCACGGTAAAAGTCGATTGGTGCAGCTCGAAACCTGTCAACTTTACTGCCGTTGAGGGAGAGGACATGGCGTTTTATACCAAATCCAATGTCCGCGACAAAACTGGCTATGCAATCCTGTGGCTGATTCTCTTCCATCGAGATGCTTATCTCGTGGTTGAGAGAGGCAGGCCTCCTGAAGCTCCTTCTCCCAACAAAGAATTAGAAACTAACGCGTGATCGTGGACCAGGGGATAGCGCCCCCAAGGGCGAGGAAGTACAGGTTGTAGGCCAGAAATCTACAGTGATTTCGAGGCGATCTTAGCTCGTTTGGCGACGTTCGTTTTACGGCCTTGCTTGCGTTGAAGTACAGCACAAGCCTGATCGCCAGCGTGGGACGGAAGCTTTATCCTTCTCCCAGCTCGACTGAACACCGAGGAGGGCCAAATGCTGTATTGGGCGTTAGTATTTTTCATTGTCGCGGTGATCGCCGCGATTCTGGGTTTTGGAGGCGTTGCGGTTGCGGCGGCGGGAATCGCCAAGCTACTGTTCTTCATCTTCCTGGTAGTGTTTGTCCTGACTCTGATCACGGGACTCACCCGTCGCGGCCGCACTCGGATGTGAGTGATTATCTGACCTGTACTCAATCGGTAGTCCCTGCCAGTTTGACAGACCGAACACAAGATAAATAGGGCCCCATTTTGTCGGAGCCCTTTTTCTCCCAACGGAGCGTCTTACAAACTGGTTCTACTGTTGGGGAGGATTGCTGGTCGAGCCGGATCCCTCCGGGCTGGAGCTATTAGGTGTCGTGCTGCTCTTGCCGCCGCAAGTCTCGGAGATCATCTCAACGCTGGTGACGTTGAAGGTTTTCTCGGAAGCACTCCCGCTGGCAGTAGAAACACCGGTTCCGGTGCTACCACTTTCCCAAGTTCCTTTCAGCGAGACTTCATGGCCGACATGGGCTGCGACGTCCTGGCCGGTCAAAGCTACAGACTTTCCCTTCTTGGATTCCAGAACGTACTGTCCGCCTTGCGACTGTACGCATCCCCGCAATTGTTTCTCCTTCCCGGATTTTTCGGTGGACGGTGTATCTCCGCTGGTTGGAGTCGATTGGCTAGCACTCGAATCGGGTTGCGGTTGTTGCTGGGTGGGCATGCCGGGCTGTTGCTGGCTCGGCTGGCTCATGCTGGGTGAGGATCCCTGGCTGGGATCCGTTGCGGTTTGGGCAACGGCCGCCATGGAGAATGCAAATGCCACGAGAATGGATAGGGCTAATTTCTTCATTGCTGCTCTCCTGCTTTTAGAGTTGAACGATCGTTGTCTGGGCGACCGTCCCATGCTGTGCTGAGACGCCAAGCCACAGGGACGGGTTGGCAGGATTGGGCTTGTTTTTGAGCAACTGTCTTCATGGGTACCGTAAAACACCGAGCGGGATCCTCCGGCAGAACCCGTATGGCGCTGCCGCGATGCGAAGCGCGCGTGCAGGGCTGCGGCGAACTTCTAGCAGAAAGAAATCGCCAAAAAAAAAGCCAGGCGGGTTAAAGGCCTGGCTCCAAAGCAGACTATTCGTTCTTCGTTCACTGAGAAGTTTGCGTTGTCGTCTCGGGCGTCGTCACACTGCCCTGGTCTCGGGCTTGGGTTGCATATTTGCGCACCGCCGCCAGAAACGGCTCACTGCCATCGGGAGGAGTGACTTTGCCACTCAATATGTCGGCAAAGGGAACCATTTTCCCGAATAGGACCCGGGTTTCATCCTGATCCTGAGCAATTCTGGAGCCGCTCAAATCAATTCCGGCGAAAAGACCGCGTGCGCGCGAATAGGTCAGCACTTCAGCTTTCATTTTCCAGTCTGTGCCTGCGTCGGCTTCTCTTCCGACTGGTCCGGCCGCGGCGGAGGCGTCGGCGCCAACTTTGAACTTACTGGAAAGCAGCGCATCCATGCCTTTGTGGTTCATCACCACCATGACCAGATCGACCGCCTGGCCGCCAATCTGCAGTCCCCAGCTGCCACCGGTGATGGTGAAAGGAGCAGGTGCACTCCAGCCATCCCGTGTTCTGCAGGTGGCGACGCCTTTACCGTGGTTGCCGCCAAAACCGACTGCGATTTTTACCATGGAAGGAACTACAGCGATGCACTCCGCTTCCCCCATGATCTTATCGGGAATAGCCTTGTCCTTCACTCCCATGATCTCGTTCAGCACATCAGCGGCATGTGCGATTCTCTTCTGTATGTCCGATTGATCTTTTTCCTCTGCGGCCAAGCTCAGGTTGCCGAAAAGCAACACTGGAGCAATGAGAGTGAGCACAAAACCTGTGATTGTCTTCGTAACGGTTTTTCGTGTCATGGCCTCTGAACCCTTCCTTCATTTACGAGCATTTACGAGCATTTACGAGCCAGCGAACTCTTTCCCCGATTCATCCTAGCCTTGAGGGGGAGCAAGTCCTATACAGATTAATCCGTACTTCCGGATGAAATCAGCCTCAGCCTGCTGGGGACAAGCGGCGTCCCTACATTTTCTTAGCCAGCGGGTCAGTCGCCATTAACCGCGAGTTCCGACCCTAGGGAAAACGCGGGCATCTGGCTGGCGATGGTGGCAATCCCGCCGCCTTCCCATTCGGTTTTGTTTTTCCTGGTGCGCTGACGGGTGGCGCGCGCCGCACTGGCGGCTCCAGTTTGCTGTTGGGCACGCAGCAACACTTCGCGAATGCGCAGCTTGGCTTTGTGTAACTGAGACTTGGAGTTGCCCACGGAGCAGTGCAGCAGCTCAGCAATTTCCTGATGCTCGTAGCCTTCCACTTCGTGCAACAGGAAAATGGTGCGGTATCCGACGGGAAGTTCGGTGATCGCCCGTGCCAAAGCGATGCGGTCCACGCACCCGGCAAGACGATCGTCCCGGCTACCATATTCGCGGCGAACCGTCTTCGCGTCCTGGCTCATGGGTTCGTCCAGTGAAATCTGGCGCAGCGCCTTCTTTCGAAAGTGCATCAACACCGTGTTGACCGCGATCCGATAGAGCCAGGTGGAAAGCGCGGAATCACCACGAAAGGTCGCAAGCTTACGGAACACCTGCAGGAATGCGTCCTGCGTCAGGTCCTCCGCTTCGGCTGTGTTGTTGGTCATGCGCAGACAAACCGAATAGATTTTGGCCTTGTGGGTATGAAACAGAGATGCAAACGCATCGGAGTCGCCCTGCTGCGCCCGCCGGATGAGATTCAGGTCGGAATCGAATCGCACGCTGGTTGCCGCTTCGTTGGTGGTCACTTGTGTTTCTCCTTTCGAAATCCAAACGCCCGTCCAAATTTCAACTACGTTCTGCATTGCCAACGAAGTGGTCTTCGTCGTAATTCTGCTTGAGAGTAAGGTCAACGCCGCGGTTGGTCTATAAGGTCAGCTCTGTATCCACTCACAATGGTTGCTGTAAAGACATTGCTGTAGCACAGGAAGTGCACATACCCGCTGAAATGCCCAGTCTTTAAGGCACGAGAGCGCATCGGAAGCCGCGATCCAAGGACACACGGCGTCGACGGCTGTCAGTTACAGATATTCCTCTACCCAACTACAGAATTCGCAGGATTGTTGATTCCCTGCGCAAACCCTATCTTCACTTGCATGCGAGTTGCCCTCAATTTCCCACCTACCGAGCAGGCGCCGGTGCACTATGGATGCCGGCACCTGCTTCTCGCCTTGCTTCATCAGTTTTAGCTTCCGCTTGATTTTGAAGTGAACGATTTATTTCGGAATTAACAATTTCCCAGATGAACTAAGACGAATAATGTCGTGATTGAAGAGCACGACGTCGAAACTAATAGAAGATCGTTGAACGCGCTTTGAGGAGGACGCATTTCGCCGGGGTTCAGACAGTGGCGAGAATCTATTTTTGTGTGCACCGGCTGGGCAGCGTCGGCAGGGTTTCGAGCTGGGAATCCAGCGGCGAGGAATTCAGCTACTCGATTCCCTGGATCACATGCACGATGTTATTGCGCACCGCGTACAGCACGAGATCGCTGACCGAGTGAAGCTGCAGCTTGCGCATGATGTTGGAGCGGTGTGTCTCCGCGGTTTTTACGCTCAGGCCAAGGTCGACCGCAACTTCCTTGGTACTCTTCCCTTCGGCCAGAAGTTGCACGATCTCGCGCTCGCGCGGGGTCAACCGGTTTCGCCCGGGGGTCGGTATTGCTCCCGGCGTGTCAGCTTTCAGGAAGCCTTCCAGCACCATCGAGGCGACTTTGGAAGTAAAGTATGTCTTGTCGTGACGCAGCGCGTCTACCGCCGCCACCAGGTCGCGGGCGGCATCAGACTTCAACAAAAACCCGCGTGCGCCGGCATTCAGTACTTCGCGCACCACCTGATCCGAATCGTGCAGAGTCAGAATTAGTACCCGCGCCTGGGGATTGGTCCTCAAGATCTGGCGGGTAGCTTCCAGCCCATTTAGGTTCGGCATTCCGATGTCGAGGATCACTACGTCAGGCTTAAGTTGAAGGGTCTTTTCGACCGCTTCTCGGCCCGCCGCCGCTTCCCCACAGACTTGCCAATCGGGCTGCGCCTGCAGCAGCGAAACCAAGCCCTTGCGAACTACTTCATGGTCATCTGCTACAAGAATCCGAAACACCCCCATATCAACCTCCACGAACCATGGGCATCGAACACGAAACCCACACCCCCGACGAAAGTTACGAAGAAAGTACTAAAGCACTATTGTTGCCAAAACCCTTATCCTTGTACTGTAAACCACCTATAGCCGACAATAACGCGCCGACAGTGTAAATCTTACTGCGAACGATGTACAGTTTCGCGCCTTTCAACACCCTCTGGCGTTCCAAGTGTCCCGCGGAATGGATGAGAAACCGGAAGCTGCGGAATCGCCTTCTCGCACAGGGACTAGTTTCAGTCCACGCGCCGGCTCCAGCACGAGAGTCCACGAGGCTGCGCAACTCCCGCAAAGCCAGAAATGGACGGTCTCCCGCTGCGGCTTCTCATCAAAGGGAGCGGAACCCTCGTCTTTGGCAGCCAGCGAGATCGAAATGACTTCGAATTGAAAGAGCCTCCCCTCGGACAAGGAGTGCAGCGGAAGATTGCAGTTCTCATTAATGCATCGCGCCATGATTTGGGTCTCAAGATTCATTAGGTTAACCCGCCGACGTTACTGGGAAAACTGGGTCTTTCCAATACAGTTAGGACTGTATTTTGACCCCCCGTCCCCTCCTGAATTAACTTCGATGCGCAATCCGTCGAGGCGTTGCGGATAGACACAGAATCGGAACTTCTGAATCTGTGTTGCACGTTCTTCCGACGCATTGATTTGGCTGTAGGAACGGAAAGAAGAGGTACTTGGCATCACAATGCCGAAATATTGGAATCCGTGGCGCCTGAAATAGCGTCTGTTATAATGGAGAAGAAATATAGGCAAAGGAGACTTATGTCCACCACTACCGCTACCCCAGAAATCAAGCCCTTGGAGACTAAAAAGGCTCCGGTAACGCTTACTGCAACCGCTGTTGCCAAGGTCAAGGAAATCATGGGACAGCAGAACCCGGTTCCGGCTGGGTTGCGCGTCGGAGTGGTGGGCGGAGGTTGCTCGGGTTTCTCCTATTCCATGTCGTTTGAAAATGCCTCTGGCATGATGGACAAGGTTTTCGATATGGAAGGCTTGAAGGTTTACGTGGATGCGACCTCACTGACTTACCTGAATGGTTGCACTGTGGATTACATCGAGACCCTAGAAGGCGCGGGCTTCAAATTCGACAATCCGCAGGTGAAGAGCACTTGTGGTTGCGGTTCGTCATTCAGCGTATAAATTACCAGGCTTCGTGCGTCAGCTTTAGGCTTCAGGAAAATAACAAGGCCCCTTACCGAGGGGCCTTAGTTCTTTGGTCACTAGCGAGGTAGACATTCGCGCCAGGCAGGACACTGAGGATGTCTGCTGTTACTGCTGGTTCGGAGATGGCTGGGGGTTCGGCTGTTGTTGCGGAGGAGGAGTTCCTGGGCCCTGCTGGCCGCCGCCCAGACCCGGATTCTGACCAGGCGTTCCCTGGATGTCCGTAGGATTGAGGGCAACGGCTCCCTTTAGCGGCGGTTGGTTGGGCGTCATTAAAAGCCCGCCGCGGTCCGTGGTCGGGTCATAAATAAATTGCCACTGGTTGTAGTGATCTTTCTTGTTGAACTCACGGATAGTCTTGTCTTTACTGACGCTCGCGACTCCAACGATGGCTCCGCCGCCGAAGGTCTGGGGAGCGCCGTTTGGCCCAGCTGGTTGCGGTTGCGATGGTGGCTGGGGACTCGGCGCACCGCCAGCATTGGGTGTGGCGGTTTGATCCGTCTGTGAGCCATCGCCCTGGTTGGCGGTCTGAAAATTTACCGGGGGGGGATTCTGGAGGCCTGCAGTAGCAGCCGGTCCAGCCCCGCCCGGCGCAGCAGCCGGATCGGGCAATCCTCCCGGGGGTAATCCCCCGCCGGGGGGAGGTCCGCCCCCAGGAGGTCCGCCCCCGGGGACGCCGCCGGCAAACGACATCCGCACATCGGTTATGTGCAGAGGCTTGAAGTCCTTGCCGGTGATGGGGTCTTTGTAGCGTTTGCGCAGAGATCGATAGTTGTTGGTATTCTCGAGATCTTCAATGCGGTTCGGATAGCGGCGGAATTTCTTGAAGTAGTGACGCACTGCCCGCGAATACTGCACCCCACGGTGAATCAGTTCCTCCTCGCGGTCGCGCTTGATCTGCGACTCGATGTTCTGCGCCATCGCCAGAAACCCGATCGTAAGCAGGGCGACGAACAGCATCAACGTGAGCAGGATGTAGCCCCGCTGGTTGCGACGACGACGTTGCTTGGAACTGCAATTCATGGGAATTGAACCATTGAATCATCAGGGGATTGAATCATTGAAGTCCTTTGTCGCAGTAATGATTCAATGATCCGATGATTCAATGGTTCACCCCTGGCTCAACGGGATACTCTGCCGGTTGTTGCTCAGCACATCCAGAATCTCCACTGAATTCGCACTGATGCGGACCACTTTGTAACGGCGATCCACAATGTCGCCTTCGATAGCGATGAAAACGTCTTCTCCCTTTATAAGAAAAATACGCTTCGCCTCGCCAGGTTTGCTGACGGCGAAGCCGTAGAACTTCAGATCAATTGGTGGCGGAGGTGGTGTTGGCGGCGGACCGGCTGGGATCTGCGGCTGGTTCTTCACCACCGGGGCTACAAGCTTAGGTGGCGGCTCCACAAACGCCCGAAAGATATTCCTTCCCGCGCCTTCATACTTCGTATCTTCGCTGCTCTTCAGCAAGTCAAAGCGCAAGGTCGGATCCAGCGAACGAATATTGGCCGGCTTCTTGACGGTGTTCCGGCCCTTTCTCGTGCTTCTGGGCGCTAACGTTTCAGGGGTAGCACTAGCGACACTTGGAGATACGGGTGCCGCCGCGCTCGACGACCAGCCTCCGAGTGACCCGACAAAACGCGCCCCCAGGACGAGCGCCACTACCGCGAGCACAACCGCCAGGATGAGCTTAGTCCGGTTTTCTGCGCCCAGATTCACTACAGCGTCCTCAAATACGTTTCCACTTTGATTTGCAACTTCACGGTTCCCTGCTGCTCACTGCCCAACTCGAGACTCTGTACCATGAAGAACAGCCGGTTGCGTTCCAGAGCATTGATGAAGCGAACCAGTTGCAGATAGTCACCGGAGAGGTCAGCTTCAATTTCGACCCGCTGCAGTCCTTCAACATCCGAATCCTTGTGGGTGTATTTTTCCGCGGACATTCTCACGCCAGTCTGCGACGCCAGCTTTCCCAGGTCTGCGGAAATGGATGAGTCCTCTGCCGGAAAACGGTCGTGGTAGAAGTCTTCAATCTGACGCTGCGCCATCGGGATTTTCTTGTCCAGCCCACGCCACGGAGCGGACTCGCGCGACTTGAGTTGCAGCCAACTCTGCTGCAATTCCTGTTGCCGCTGCTCGGCGGACCCGGCTAGCGGAGTCAGCAGCATAGCCGCTGCCGCCACATCCACCAGCACCAGCGCGGCAATCGCGATCTTCATCCGGTTCCGCATCTGCCTGAGGTCGGGCATCAGTTCATGCCTCCGCTGACTTCCGCTGTTTCCACCGACGGAATATACAGCGCGCTGATGTCGAAGCGCACTCGGTCGCCGTTGACCGGCTCAATCTCTGACCTCTCCGACTCGATCTGGGTTTGCTTGAAGCGCTTGGAGCCTTCCATTTTTCGGACCAGGTCCAGCGCTTGTTCCCGCGACTCTCCCGCGACTATCAATTTGATTTCCAGATTGTTGTCCTTCGACATATCCGGATGAATCGAAACCACATGTAGATGTGCCGGCATCACCCGCTCCAGGTCCTCGAAAACCTTGGTCCAGGAAAACGCCTTGCGTTGAAACAGGTCATTCAGAAAGCGCGAACGGTCTCGCACCATGCGGTTTTCGGGCAGGCTCAGCATGGCTTCAGCGTTGGACTTTTCCTGGTCATAGGCGGCGATTTCCCGTTGCAGGCCAGCGATCTTGGCGCGTTCGCGGCTGGCTTGTAGGAATCCCCCGACCGCCATGAAGCCAAGCAGCAAGGTTAAGAGCGCGAGCAAGGCCAGTGCGGTTCCCCAATACGTCCAGAATCGCCGGGAATCTTCATACGGCTGAGTCGCGAGATTGATGTCGATTCGCAAAGGTTTTCAACAATCGGAAACAGTCTGCACCCAAAAACCCTTCGCACTCACGAAAGCAGTGCGCCCACCACTCCCGCCATCCTCCACTTGGGAATGGACCCTCCGCCCAATCCCAGTTGCGATGCCTTCACCAGTTCCCGCACTTCGGCTCCGGTTTGCGCGTGCAGCGCGAGTGACGCGTCCGCCATATCCGAAACCCCAGCCACAAAAATCTGTTGAATATTCGTGCTGTAAGTATCCTGAAAAAAAACAACTGACGGATATACATCCTCGGCCAACTGCTCGCCGCTAATGGCGACGCCGCGCGTGTTCTCCAGGGTACGGAACAGAATGAGCTGATGGTTGTCCAGAATTGCGATGCTAGTGGTCCGTATATCCACTTTCACCACCAGCGTGGCCTGCTCCGCCGGAGCACCGCCGAGAGCCGCGAGCATGGATGGCAAAACCACTCCCGGAGTGAATCCGGCCTCCACGAAAGCAGCTTCGTAGTCTTCCAGCACGCTGTTCAACGCAACCGCAGCCACAACCCGCATCCCCGCAGGCGACGGTTGTGCCTGATAGGAAACCTTGGCCTTGTCCACATCAAAGGGCAGCGACTTGCGCAGCCGGAAACGCACCACGCTTTCGGCTTCCTCAGGCTTGGCCGGCAAAGTCTCAAAATCGAGCAGGACGACGCGCACCGCGGCGTCCGGCAGAATTGCAACCAAGTCGTGGGAGCGGCCGCCAACACTTTCCAGCGCTTCGCGCAGGGCGTTCACGACCGACTTGCGTTCGCGCAGGTTGTTCTCGGTCAGGTCCGGTACCACGCAGCCGGGCGCAAGCTCGCTGGTGGAGCACAGTTCGAGCACTTGCCCAGACTCAGCCGAGCGCGCCGCGATCACCCGGTCGGGAGCGATCTCGCACGCCAGAGCCGGTCGGGCGGAATGGTTGTTGCGGTTCATCTTTGAAAACAGTTGTAAGTGATCAGTAATTAATGGTCAGATTCAAGCCCTCACACGGTGATCCCTGACCACTAACCCTGGTCACTGATCACTTGCATTATCGCATCGTCTCAATAAACGTGACCTTGTTGATTTCCTTCAGCGTGGTCATGCCATTGCGGACTTTATCCAGCGCGGATTCGCGCAGGAAGCGCATCCCTTCTTCGCGGGCGGCGCGGCGAATCTCAGACGTCGGCTTCTTGGCCAGAATCATCTCGCGAATCCGGTCGCTCAAGTCAAGCAGTTCGTGGATGGCGGTCCTGCCGCGGAACCCAGTGCCGGCGCATTCGATGCAGCCCTGGCCCTCGTAGAAAGGAACCTTTCCCCACTGCGCTGGATCGAGGCCGCTTGCCTCCAGCACGTCGGCGGGATAGTGCACCACGGTGCGGCAGGTGTTACAAATCAGCCGCACCAGCCGCTGCGCCAGAATGCAATTCAGCGCGGAAACGAAGTTGTAGGGCTCCACCCCCATATTCAAGAAGCGGCCCAGTACGTCCACCACGTTGTTGGCGTGGACAGTAGTGAACACGAGATGCCCGGTAAGCGCTGACTGGATGGCGATCTGCGCGGTTTCGTTGTCGCGAATTTCGCCCACCATAATCTTGTCGGGATCGTGCCGCAGAATCGACCGCAAGCCGCGTGCGAAGGTCAACCCTTTCTTCTCGTTGACCGGAATCTGCGTGATCCCACGAATTTGGTATTCGACCGGGTCTTCAATGGTGATGATTTTGTCTTCGTCAGTCTTGATCTCATTGATCGCGGCGTAAAGCGTGGTGGTCTTGCCGCTGCCCGTCGGCCCGGTGACCAGCACCATGCCGTAGGGCTCGGCGATGTAGCGCCGGAATTCTCGCAGGTCGTCTTCGTCAAAGCCCACAACATCGAGTGTCAGGGAGCGGAACTTCTCGCTCATGGACTCTTTATCGAGCACTCGCAGCACCGCGTCTTCGCCGTGAATTGAAGGCATGATCGAAACACGGAAATCAATCGGCCGTTCGGGCTGGCCATACTTCACGCGGAAGCGGCCGTCCTGCGGCACCCGGCGCTCGGAAATGTCCAACTCGCTCATCACCTTGATCCGCGAAATGATGGTCGAGTGGTGTTCTTTGGCGATGGGTGGCATGGCCTGGGTGAGCACCCCGTCAATGCGGAACTTGATGGCGACGGAATCGTCGCGGGTTTCGATGTGAATGTCGCTGGCCCGCCGCTGCAAGGCGGTGAAGATGGTGGTGTCCACAAGCCGGATTATCGGGCTCATGTCGCCTTGCGCAGTAAGCTTGTCAATCGAGATGCTTTCGTCGCCGCCCTCTTCCTCGTGGACCACATCAAGCGTGAAGCCTTCGCTGGCATCTTCCAGGACGCGCTTGGACTGCTCGGTCTTCTTGAGGATTTCGGTGATCTGCGCCAGAGTCGCAACTTTGGTGACGATGCGTTTCCCTAAAAGCAGGCTGATCTCGTCAATCATCATCAACTGGCTGGGGTCGGCGATGGCGATGGCCAGCCGCCCGTCGTGGGTTTCTTCCAGCGGCACGAAGTTGTAGCTGAACATCAGGCGCGGGGGGATCTTGGTGAACAGATCATGGTGCAGTTGAAAATCATGCAGGTCGATGAACTCGCAGCGATAGCGCCGCGCGATGTCCTTGGCGTGCGCGAGTTCAGAGGAATGGGTGCCGGTCGCAGCCTGACCGTTTCCGCCCACGAAAACCGATTTCTTTTCTGCTTTTTCTGTTTTTTCTATTTTTTCTGCCATGCTTCCCATTTCAACCTGCCTGAACGCGCTAATGTATGGTTGCACCTAGACTGAATATCGGCAGGTACAGCGAGATCAGTACCAACCCCACAAACACCGCCATCACGATGAGGATAACGGGCTCAATCAGGGCCATGGCCGCACCCAGCGCCGTCTGAACGTCCTCCTCATAAAATTCCGCCACCGAGTTGAGCATGGCCGGCAAAGCGCCGGTGGATTCGCCCACCTCAATCATCTCCACCGAAAGCTCGGGGAATATCTTTTGTTCTTCCAGGCTATGGGCCAGGGTTTGCCCTTCGCGCACCCTTACCGAAGCGTCGCGTACTCCGTTGAGAATCTTCCGGCTGGTCATGGAAGCGCCCGCGGTTTCGAGACACATAACCAGGGGCATGCCGCCGGTGAGCAAGGTCGAGAGCATGCGCGAAAAGGTGGCTACCTGATATTTCAAAAAGATGTCGCCCGCTACCGGCAGTTTAAGGGTCGCGCGATCAATCTGCTCAGCGCCGCGGTCGGTCGCTTTCCACCGCCATACCAGGAACACCGTAATCGCGAGCACCACCGCAGCTACTGGGGCATAGCGCTGAGCATGCGTACCAACGTCAAGCATGAACAGCGTGATCGCCGGAAGCTGCGCGTGCAGATCTTCGTACAGCTTGGCAAACTGCGGCACCACGTAGATCATCAGGAAAACGAACATGCAGGAAACCATTGTGACCAGCAGCGCTGGATAGACCAAGGAAACCACCAGCTTCTTCTTGAAAGTTAATCCCAGTCGCTGCAAACTAATGTAGCGAGCAAGCACTTCGTCCATGCTTCCGCTCTTCTCACCCGCCATCAGTGTGGTGGTGTAGATCTTGGGGAAAACGTTCTGCGCCGAAAACGCTTCGGACAACAGCTCTCCGCCTTTGACCCGGTCACGCACGTTTTGCAGCAACGAGCGAAAATAAGAGTCCCTCTGGCGTTTAATAAGCAAATCAAGCGATCCCAGGACCGGCAATCCGGCTTTGAGCAAGGTGAGCATTTGCTGATTGAATACCAGGAATGTGCTCTGCTTTACTTTCTTGCGCCGGCCACCGCCTCCGATTAGAAGGCCTTTGGGCTTGACCCAATAGACCAGGAACCCCTGCTGGGCAAAGCGCTCCCGGACCTCGGCTTCGGAATAGCCGTTCTCCACGTGCTGGGAAAGGTGACCCCGCTCATCTGCGACCTTAACCAGAAACTCAGCCATCGTTTCCTCGAACTATTCCTCGAACTATCCCTCGAAATACCCCAAAAACTCAGCCAGCCACCTCAGTTTAACATCGCGAAATACCGCTTTTACCGTCACTTAACACTTTGGTGTCATCCAGAAGTAACGCCGGGAAGGGGCGACTCGGGGACTACTGCCCTGCCTCTTCTTCGACGACCTCGCTGCCTGCCGGTGCCGAGAAGCGGAACTTACGGTCCGGCACTTCCAGGTTCTCCTTCTGATCGCTGAACCGGTATTCGGTAATTGAATCATCCACCCCGTGAATTAGGATGCGCGCGATCTGGTGGTTCGGTGTTATCTCCAGCAAAACCTGGCTGACCCGGTCTTCTAACCCACGGGGCACACCGCGCAACATGGCGTCCTCCGGATTCCAAACCTTAACATCCGGCGCGAAAGATAGTACCCGTAACTCCTTCTCCAGCCTCGTCTTACCTAGCAAGAACGCAAGCGGAGACCGAAGGTCATCCAGGTTGCGCATAGACGACTTTCGCACCTGTTTTTCGGCCGGCAGGTACAGCCAAGCATTCTTGCCGTCGCCGACAAAGAGTTTCTCCTCTGGAGAACGGTACTCCCAGCGCATCTTGCCAGGTTTTTTCAGCCAGAGGGTTCCCGACTCTACGCGCTCAGTCCCCGAGCCCTGGTAAATCTCGGTAAAGTCCGCCTGTAAAGACTGCATGTGGTTGTAGTGCTCATCCACCGCTTGGGCGACGGCGTGGACGTTGGGCAAGGCTGCAACGGAAGTCGCCATCGCCAGAAAGACGGATAGTGCGAAGGCAATCAGTTGAAATCGGGGTGCTGGCTTCATTCGAGGCGGAATCCCGCGGTATGTCGCGTGTGATTCCGATTGTACTCGAACCCCTGCACAGGGCTGTTCACAACGCGCTTCGGAAAACCGAATACTGATCAGTCCCGCCTATTTTCGGAAGCGTTGAATGGGTGCGGAAGATTTCCTCAAACTCAGGATTCGCGTAGATCACATATGCCGGGCGCGAGTCCTCGCGAAGTGAGGCTTCGAGATTTCCGATCAGCTTCTTCAATCCGCCTTCCGGCAACGGGTTGAACAAGAAAATCACCAGCGGGTCGGCAGGAAAAATAAAATCGGTCGCATTGCTGCAGAGCGCCTCGAGTTCCCCACACGCCCGGTTCTCACTCGAAAAGCGGCGTATGTTTTCCTGAGCGACTGAGTTCAGGTCCGGCAGTAACTCGATACCCATGACCCGCCGAAAGGGATACTCTGCCGCCAGCAGTAGCGCGCGTCCTTTGCCGGAGCCGATGTCGAGGAAGGTGAACTGCCTGAAGTCCACTTCCAGCGAGTTGATGATCTCGTGAAACAGCTCTGGCTCGACCGGCTGGTACGGAGAATGCAAAAGGCCGAGAAGCCGCGTGCGCCAGCTAACCGTGGCGCTGGTCGTATCCACGCGGAATTGCCAGTCGTAGTCCGCGTCACCGTAGCGCCGCCGTTTTCGCTCAGGTAGAGAATCGCGCAGAAAATCAAAGCCCACCTGGGCAAATTTGCGAGCCGCGGCCCGCGGGCCTGCGGTAGCCCGCTCCCTCTTCCAGCATGCGCGAAGCGAGCGACCGATACTGATATGAGAATGATTCAAAAGCAGAGCGCCGCTGACTATTTTGCCGGCAGAATCTTAGGCACGACGGAAGGCGCGTAACCAGCCGGCAGTCCGTTCTCAATAAAAGGGAGATCGTCGGGATCGGTAACCTCAACCTGTCCGTTCGCAGTCAGACGGTATGGCTTTCCCAAAGGGTCTTCTGGAATACCCCGCAAAAGGCCCACCGCGGCCATTTCGCTGAAGCTGGCAGGCAGGTGTCCAGTCCGCTGGCGGTAGATTTCGACCAGGCGTTCCAGATCGGTCACGTCCTGGTCCACCTGCAGCGCCCGCAGGTGAGCTGCCGCGTTGGCTTTTACGTGATCATCGTGCGAGGTCTGGTGGGTTGCGCTCCACATCATGCGCGCGGTCTGTATTTCGCCGCCATGCTCGGCCATCTGCGCCGCGAGAATTTTAAGAAAGGGATGTGCATTGGGCACGCCTGCGCCTCGCATGAAAGCCCCGGCCGCCCCCTGATAGTCCTTCAAATCCATGTAGTAAATGAAACCGAGATCGTAATAAAGATGCCAATCCTGAGGATTGTTCCGGATGCCGTACTCGACCAGTTCGACCGCTTTCTGGGGCATACCCGCCCCTTGTGGGGGCTTAGCCGAAAGAAAGGTTCCGCCAAATTCGTAGGCGGGAATCAGATGCGGGTCGAGTTGGGTGGTGCTGTTCAGCAGTGGCTGCAGCAATGCGTAGCTACCGCCGCCGGCATGATGCATTCCGCCGTAGTACTGCACGGCACGCGTCCAATAGACATCAGCCAGAAGCCCGTCGTATCCCAGGCTCAACCGCTTCAGAAGCTTGGGCGAGGATATGTAGAGGACTTCCTGCAGCGTCGCGTGGGTGCGCACCTGGTCCACTTGCTGCAGCAGCAGCACCGACGCAGCGATGCCAAATACCAAAAGCACCGCGGCAGCAAGAGTAACTCGGCGTGAGCTCATTTGAGGTTCCGGCGCTCGAAGACCAGTACCGCACTGCAAAGCACGGCCAGCGTGTACACCAGCGCGTACGCTGTATTGTAGGCGATTAACCGGGAAGCGACCGGCTCGTCGTGGGCGACCTGGCTGATCACATTGAGCGCGGAAAAATTGGGGACCAGGTAGGCCGCGCCGGTGGCCAGCCAGCCCTCCACTCCGTGAGTCATTCGCGCGATGCCGCGCAAGTCTTCGGCAAAGCTCCCGATCACAAACATCGAAAATGCAAACACCGCCGAAAGCAGCGGCGAAGAGAAAGACGAGAAAAACAGCGCCAGCGCCGTAATCACAACGAACTGCAGAACGATAAAATAAAGCGCCACCAGCACTCCAGCGTCAGAGGCCTGCAGATGATGCGATACATAAGCCAGAGCGGCGAATACACCAATCGCCATGAAAAGCGTGTTCACTACCAGCGTTCCGGCCAAGCCAAAGAATTTTCCGGCGATGAACTCCCATCGCCTCACGGGGCGCGAGAGCACGGTGTAAAGCGTCCGCTTATCGATTTCTTTGGCGACCAGACCGATGCCGATAAAGATGGCGATCACGATCCCGAAAAGCGACACCGTTGTCAGCCCCAGGTTGATAACCACCAAGCGCTCGATATCAATCGAAACCTGTCCCACCAGGACCGCAGCACCTGAGAGCAGCAGCGCAAACGCAATCAGGTTGTAGAGGACGCGGTCGCGAACGGCCTCGCGGAAGGTGTTGGTCGCAATGTAGAAAATTCGCGGATTCATGACCTGGCTACAACTGATTTAATCCCAGACACCACAGCCGGCGCCGGAGGGTTCGAGGCGTCGGCCTCTGCGTATTTTGTAAGCTGTGCGATAAAATAGTCTTCGAGCGAGGTTCGTACCGGAGTGACGGAGATCAGCGGCAACCGCTCGCGTCGCAGCGCATCGAGCGCGGCATCCTGGTTCTCTTCCGGAATTACGACACGAATACTGTCTCCCGCGAAGTGACGCTCAGCGCCCAGCGCCTGAAAGGCGGCGGGCACCGTCGTGCCCTGCCAAACAATTTCAACTTTCCCGCGCACACCAGCCGTCAGCTCCGCAACCGCGCCGACTCCTCGCAACTCTCCCAAATGAATGATGGCGACACGGTCACAAAGCGCTTCCGCATCGGACAGAATGTGGGTGGAAAAGAAGACCGTTTTGCCGTCGGCCTTCAGTTCTTCGATCAGGTTGCGAACTTCGCGACGGCCCAGTGGATCGAGTCCCGACATCGGCTCGTCCAGAAAAACCACTTTCGGATCATGCAGGATCGCCTGGGCAATGCCCGCGCGCTGTAGCATGCCCTTAGAAAACTTCCGCAACTGAATGTTGGCGGCGTCTTTCAATCCGACCCGGGACAGCACATCCTCAACTTTGCGCGAGAGTTGTTTCGCATCCACGCCTGAAAGGTGCCCGTAATATTTCAGCAGTTCGCGCGCGGTTAAATAGTCGTAGAAATAGGGCTGCTCGGGAAGGAATCCGATTTGCGCTTTCGTTTTGGGGTCGTCGAGTTCCATACCCAAAATCCGCGCGGTTCCGCCGGTCGGGAAGGCCAGTCCCACCAGCATCTTCAGAGTCGTGGTCTTGCCCGCGCCGTTCGGTCCGAGAAAGCCGAAAATCTCGCCTTCTTTCACCGTGAGCTTCAGTGGCTTGAGGGCACACTTCGGCCGTTTGCGCCAGAAGCCGACGTTGTAGATTTTCTCCAGACCCAGGATTTCGATTGCTGCCATGAGGAGTTAACGGTTCTCCGCCAAGTATAAGCAATTAGCGCAGTGCCTGAACATGCTGGACTTAGTGGGGTGATTACGAACGTAAACATCCCGGGCAGGTACGAGATAGGTTTCGCGGTAAACGAGCTATTGCAGACCGGCAGTTCCGGGCAGCCCGATGGTGGTGATCTCGCGCAAGGTATCGCGTTGGGCAGCCTCGCTCGCCAAGACCCTGGTCTCGCGCCACGAGGCATAGTCGCCGGAGACCATAATGTGGAAGCACCACTGACGGCGCTCTTCTTCTGGTTCGATCAGACCAAGTTCCTTAAGCGGACGCATGTACTCTTCCATCCACTTCACTTGGGCCTTGGACATGCCGCGGCGTTGCAAGTCAACCGTGAGCCCCGCCAGATGCGATGACGCCGTCTCACCCTTTTCAGGAGCGGCATTGCGATTGTGACGGCGCAGCTTTTTCTGGACCAGAACGGTGCGGACCGCGGAGTTCACTTGAATCTGCTGATGAAATTCTTTGTAATATGCCGCGCTGATGTCTTCGACGAAATCACGCGTCCAAGGGCGGCAGAAGCGGCGTCCCGGATCGAGTGCCGGTTGAATGCGAAGCGCTTCACTGGGAACAATCGGAACCAAGTCCTGGTTTGCGATCAACCGGTTGAGTTCCTTGTCGTCGTAAATTCGCGGCAGGCTCAGGCGATCAATTTCCGCGTTCTGCAACAGCAGGGATTCGTGCGACGGCTTGAAGACCGGGTTCCACGCCATGCGATGCAAACGATGCATCCGATGATAGCGAGGCGAAACCACAGGCCGCACCGCAAATGCGTTGCCGGCCAGGGCCAGAGTCAGTAGAAGAAGTGGTGTGCCTTTTTTCATCTTGCGTGGCAGCAGGGGCTTATTCTAAGCCAGTTTCAAAAAAAACCAAGTTCAAAATTGGGACTCCAATCACTACGTTGGGGTTACTACCCAAGCCCTCTGCTGGTTACCTCCGGTTACCAAGCGTTCCTTACGTCTATTCAGTTGCAGCTCAGATGCCGTTTCCATAAGACGGGCTGCCGGAGGACATCTGCTTTGGATTCAGCGCGCGATTGTAGAGCAAGGGGAGCCAAAAGTGGCAAACTTTTGCCCTTGGGTGCGGGAAAGGGTCATCGCCCTTCTCAGCGATTGTTGTGGCTTCTCTTTGCACCTTTTCGGTTAAGCGCAAAAGCCTTTAACCGCAAAGACCGCGAAGGTCGCTAAGAAAATCATTGGCGGAACAAATCGCCAAGAGCCTGCTTCATGACTGCGCCGCCCACTTCGGAAATCGACCGTGTCAGAGGAATGTCCTTGGGGCAAGCCTCGACGCAATTCTGGGCGAAACCGCATTCCTGGATTCCGCCATCGCCCATCAGCGCCGCCAGTCGATCGCGTTTCAGCGCGGCCCCGGTGGGATGGGTATTGAACAGCCGCACTTGCGAAATGGTGGCCGCTCCCACAAAGCCTGTATCCTCGTTGAATTGCGGGCAAACCTCCATGCAGATGCAGCAAGAAATACAGCGCGACAGAGGATATGCCTCTTCCTGCGCCTGCATGGTCACGCGGGGGCCGGAACCGAGGTCGTAAGTGCCGTCCACCGGGACCCAGGCCTTCACTCGCTTGAGATTTTCGAACAGCACGCTGCGATCAACCGCCAAATCGCGAACTACAGGAAATTTCGAAAGTGGTTCCAGGCGGACGGGCTTTTCCAGATTATCCACTAAC
>WNGK01009952.1_pt1 | contig 24758 bp, 18 predicted proteins | sample 5400601 | NCBI WGS metagenome assembly WNGK01 (sample SAMN13153376, study PRJNA577476) | soil metagenome | isolation source: 60 cm soil or saprolite under Garry oak tree replicate 1 | place: USA:California | collected 2016-06-15
GCCGGGCGACTGCGTGCCACACTACGCCTGGAAGATTTTGTCGGCCGCTATGGCGGAGAAGAGTTTGCCGTTGTGCTCACCGACGCAGACAAAAAGAGTGCACATCAGACCGCGGAACGCCTGCGCGAGACCATTGCCAACGAGCCATGCACGTGGATGGCCGAAGATACTCAATTGGTGGTACCCATAGCTGTAACCGGCAGTATTGGTATCGCCGTCTATTCCTTGCATGGAGTCACTCGCGAGGAACTGGTTGAAAACGCGGACCGGGCTATGTACAAGGCGAAACATTCTGGCCGCAACTGCGTCTGCATTGTTGATATCAACAATGTCCCCTCGCCTGATGAGACTAAGAACCAGGATAGGTTCACCGCGTCCCAAAGAAGTGGGGATATGGCCCTACCTGGGCCGCGTGATAACCTTAACCAGGCGGTGCAAGCCCTGACGGCGGCAGCCTCAGTCCATGACCAGGGTACTGACGATCACGCTCACCGCATAATCCTGCTGGCCGAGGCCACGGCCCGCATACTCAAACAGCCAGAAGAGGAGTTTCACCTGCTCCGCCTGGCGGCCTTGCTGCACGATATCGGCAAAATCGGCATTCCCGACGCCATCCTGCACAAACCCGGCCCTCTCACGAACGAAGAATGGATCATAATGCGCCGCCATCCTGAAATCGGGCGGCAGATCCTTGAACAGACTGGCGGTGTCTTCCAACACCTGGCTTCAATCGTCGTCGCCCATCATGAACGGTGGGATGGTCATGGCTATCCCCGAGGCCTGGCCGCAGAGGCTATTCCCATCACCGCTCGCATTCTTTCAGTCGTGGACGCCTATGATGCCATGATCTCGCGTCGCCCTTACCGGGAACCGCTTTCCGTCGACGAGGCAAGGGCCGAACTGCAGCAATGTGCAGGTGGTCAATTTGATCCCCGTGTCGTCACCGCCTTCCTGCAAATACTCGATGAGCGAAAAGAGCTTCAAGGAGCCTTGCCAGGAGAATTGGCACGGGCGTAGGGACCCGATTTATCACGCACACGGTGGCTCGTTGTTCCAGGCAACCGCAAGTTTGCCCAGAACAACCGACCGTTGCCTGTGAGATATTACGCGAAATCGCGCAGCAGGTGAATCTGGATGGGATGACGCAACGTACGCAGCGCCTTGACCTCAATCTGGCGAATGCGCTCGCGAGTCAACCTGAAGTGAACGCTCAACTCTTCCAGGGTATGACAATGACCATCATGGAGGCCATAACGCAACTCGATCACCTGTCGTTCACGGGCATTGAGAGCCTCCATCGCACTGGAAATCTGATCACGTAAAACCTGGCGCGTGAGCACGTCGGCAGGAGCGGTCGCATGCGTATCTTCCAATGTATCAGCCAGGTGATATTGCTCATCATCAATCAAAGGCGCGTCGAGAGAGATGGGGGTCTCTGCCATGCCCTGTAGCTCGACAACGCGCTCTTTCGTTAGACGAGCCGCCTGGGCGATCTCTTCGGGAGCCGGGTCGCGGCCCAATTCCTGGTAGAGGTGACGCGAAATCCGCTTGATCTTATAGATGAGTTCGACCACGTGTACAGGAATATGAATTGTCCGTGTGTGCTCTGCCACCGCGCGGCTGATAGCCTGGCGTATCCACCAGGTCGCGTAGGTACTGAAACGAAAACCGCGTGAAGGGTCGAATTTCTGAGCGGCACGGATGAGGCCAAGGTTGCCTTCTTGCACCAGATCGAGGAGAAAAATACCCTGGTTATTGTATCGCTTGGCGATACTAACCACTAAACGGAGGTTTGCTTCGACCAGTTGCCGCTGGGCCTCCATATTCCCCTCAGCAACTCGCTGTGCTATCTTCATTTCTTGCTCAGCCGTGAGCAATGGATAGCGTCCAATCTCGCTTAAATACTGCCGGATAGCGTTATCGACAGAATCCTCATCAGTGACCTCTTCCTCAACATCCTCATTGTACTCCTCTTCTTCGCCGACACCGGTACACAGGTCCTCATCCTCGAAGTACGAGTGCGAAGACGCCTCGGTCAAATGATTGCGTCTTGACCCATACTCTTGCTGACCTCCCATGTCGTCTACCGACCAGGCATCACTGAACGCCCTTTTTGCCATGGCTACCATACAAATCTTCTCCAATCCACTTTCCACATCAAGGTAACCGGAGACATATGTATAAGGATGTTCCACGTTGGAATCCTATACATCGCCCAAAAAATTTTTCGGACGTATCCCCCCTAACTTATTAACTCATGCAAGATATGTGCCAATATCCAATTGCAGGGATATACTTCATCGATAGAAGCAGATACCTCACTCATTACCTGCTGCCGTCCCGGCAACCTGTAAAAAATTTCCACATGCTGCGGATATTTCCGCAATCGTGGTAGGTGGCTGATGATCTTCGAAAAATCTAGAGAAGCGCGTTTATTTGCAGTAGATGTGCGGGTAAACACGGAACGAAAGGACATTTCCCAAAGGCTGACCAGGGATCGTCCCTATTTATTTTCTTTTCCAGGTCACGAAAGAATATAAAGTATGCAGGCAGAAGATATTTGGCTCATGCACAATCCAGGAAAGTGCCCTCGATGCAACATGCCGCTCGCGAGAAGGGGAACGCTCCAACCCCAATACGCCATGGTCATGTGTCCCTCCTGTGGCTTCTCTGCTCCTTCTGTTCTCATGACAGGGCAACAGCAAGTAGAGATGCCGGCGGCGAACACTTTAGCGGGAACCCAGGTTGCTCTTGCCTCACCACCATCCTCCGGCTCTTCTGTTTGGATTGACCCAAGTGTCTCTGCTTTTCTCGGCGGACGCATCGTAGATGCTGGATTACCTGTCCCCCAGACAGGGTTCTCCTACCCGAAACGGGTATCCCCGTCCCCAATTGAACTTGGACCCAGAAAACCACAGCCAAACCCGATAACCCCCATTCCACCATCTGCCCAACCTGCCAACAGCGTGAAAGTGAATCCAAAATATCCGCGTTCTCACCCCCGGCCTATGCAAGAGGGCGATGTCACCCGTATACCCACAGTGCCTCCGCCACCAATGTGGCAGTATGAATCACCGGCCTTTGAAGTAGAGAGTAGCCTGTCTGCACTTTCTTTAGTAGTAGATGCACCGACCCACCCTGAACCAACGTTCTCACCAAGGTCAACCAGGCGTTTACCAGCGGAGCCTGACATTGACGAAATCGACACAGTACCGCCAACACCAGGAAGAGCCCAACACTCCACGGCTATGGATGAAATCGAAATCATACCATTTCCTGGTCATAGGTCAGGTGTCAGTGTTCGCTCTCTCGTAGAAGCAAACCATACTCCCCCGCCACCCTTGCCCACGGGCAAAGCCCTGGTTCCTGTCCCCCCTCTACCTATATCAACGCATGGGCAGAGCCAGGTTGAACAGAGAAGGCTAAAATTGGCCGCTGAAAATACTGATCCTTCCTCCTGGACAGCAGGAGGAGCCTCCTCGTCGGCCTATGCGAGGCGTATTGCCGAGCGTGGACGTACTAAGGGGCGCAAGCCAAAGGCAAATAATGCATTTAATCCCCTGGATCATCTCCGCTGGTGGTTACTGCATCCCGGCCGCCTCGAATTTATTCTCTGGCTTGGAGGCACCATCCTTTTGGTGAGCGTAACCTTTGTACTCCTGCTCGTCACAGCACTGAATTTCACGCAGATTACTCCCGGCCTCCAAATCGGGCAAGGAGGACTGCTAGATGGCACAAACTCAAGCCCAGGCAGCAATCAAAGTGGAACGGGTAAGCCAACGGTGGTTACCACTCCCTCCGGCCTAACACTCATCCTGCTGGATACAGGTCCTCTCGTGCCCGGGCAATCCATCCAACTGCAAGGCAAGGGCTTCAGCCCCCAGGGCGCCGTCACCTTTACTGATGAAAAAAATGAGCCCATGCTTATCCTGAATAGCCAGACCAACTCTGTGCAGGCCGACAAACAGGGAGTATTCGCAGTCACAGTGAACGACGCCATCTGGGCTCCTGGTCATCACCTCGTCGTAGTGCGTGATGTTGCTACAGGTCGCGTGGTGAAACTACCCGTTGTGCTTGCTACGGGTCCGTTTGGCAAGCAGGGCGGCACTCCCCCACCCGGCACGTCGCAGCCCGGCCTGACTCCGACACCAACGCAGAACATTGGAGGAGGAGGAATACCCACGCCGGTCAATTTTACCCCCGTGGTCACGCCGACAAGGCCTGTGGGGAATACTCCGACGCCCACTCCAAAGCCGACCCAGCCGCCAACGCCCACGGTGGGTGTAACGCCAACGCCTACCCCTGGCACAACGCCAACACCAGGCATTACTCCAACGCCTGCTGCTAGCCCTGCCGAGGGCAATGTCGGCGCGCAACTCATGGCAGCCAATGTCGAAAGCGAATCGCTGCATTCCACTACCAATGTCGACGCTTCCTGGCTATGGCTACTGATAATAGGCTACAGCATCTCAATGCTCATGCTGGGCCTGGCAGGCATTCTACGTAAACGCCGGCGCTAAAAACCTTTATCCTGCAAAAACTGAACCAGCGCCTTGGCCAGTTGCTCAGGTGATCCCTCCACCAACCGCGCCTGGCGACCTGTGGCTCCGCCTGTGATAATTTCCCCAATGCGCTCAAATGCACTGTGGCGACTATCCGGTGCGGCTATGCGTCTGGCTCGTGGTCGAGGGGTATGCATTTCCAGGAGAGTAGTTTCCTCGAACTCTTCTTGCCCAATATTGCTGAGGAATGTTAGCGCATCATATACAGGAATGCTAGCTCGCAGGGCGGCAATATGTGCCGGCAACGCAGGGTAACGAGGTTCGTTCAGGTCGCTGGTAACGGTTACGAGCAAGGGGAGTTTTGCTTCTAATAGTTCGCGGTAGCCCCGTTCGAGCTTGCGTGTCACATGCAGTTTCACTGCATTGGAATCTTTTAAGATGTCCAATTGCGCCACACCAGTAATTTGCGGCAGATTGAGTTTCTCTGCCATGGCAGCTCCGACGATTCCCGATGACCAATCACTGGCGCTATCACCACACACTACCAGGTCAGGCGTAGTGCTCTCTTTTCTCAGGTATTCCGCTAGAACTGAGGCCACTGTAAACGGTCCCCATGAAGCGGACTGTGGATTCCATAGGCGCACTGCGCTATCAACTCCAATAGCCAGTGCAGCTCGCAAGGCACCTTCAGCATCCTCTGACCCAAGAGTGAGCGCCACGATAGTTCCACCCAGTTGTTCTTTTATGCGTACCGCGGCCTCGACAGCGCAGGCATCCGCGGGATTCAATACCTGGACGAAACGCTCTTCGTCTACCCGGCCGCTGATAGGATCGATATAGACCGAAGAACTATCGGGCGTTTGTTTGACGCACACATAGATATACACTGAGCTATAGCCTTCCTCGCTGAAATACATAGGAATGAGCATAGTATACACGATACCTGGAGCGCCTGGTAGCCCGCTTTTTTATGGGGCTTTCTGGTCAGTAAAGGCTATAGTCCTGTGTATGTTGCGGCTGCGCCGCAACATGTCCTTTTATACACGTTTGTGTGCTTTGCGTGCGCTTCAGCGCACGCAAAGCACACAAACGTGTATAACCACTTTCTGTCGCCGAAGGCGACCCACCTGTAAGAGGATATTGCCCGTTTTGCCGTCGCAGGCGGCAGAGGGTGGAGTTTTTGCTGTTATAGTTTGGGAGTGGTAGAATGAGACATATGCTCTTTTATTTCAAGCCACATAACGGTTTTCCCCGTAGATCAAGAGAAAGTAAACACTGGTGCGCATTTTTCCTGCCTGGCACGAAGGAGAAAAGACAAAATGAAATATTGTCGATTCTTACAATTGTTTGCTGCCAGCATGGCCTTGCTTTTAGCGGCGTGTGGCAATCAAACGAGCGTCGTTTTAGTGCCATCACCTCCTTCACCATCACCTCCTTCGCAAGTAACACCGATAGTGCAGCAACCTCTGCCAAAGAGTTTGTTGAATCCCAAATATCCAGTCATGGACTGGGTATATAATGTAACTTGCGGTAGAGCAGTTGATTCGTATAGCCGCAGCCAGATGGATGCGACAATAGCTTATGATTCTGCCGCGTGGTTGTCTCCAAGTGATGGACATCTTGTTGAAGGATCAAGCGATTGTGATAAGGGAGCGCTCATCAGTCAGGCTAGAAATCAGGGTTTGCTGACTCTCTTAACCGTGGGGGTAGATAGTTCCTGGTGGTCTACTCAGGACCTGGCACAGTACATTGATGTTGCCTCCTCCCAACAACAGGTACCCTGTACTCCAGAAGCAACGACCTATGTATGCAAGATTGTTAACTGGGCGATAAGTGGCGGATATGCAGGTGTCATTATCGACTTTGAGTTAGTCAAATGGGATTATCCAGGCATTCGTATGAAGTTTGGCATGTTTATGCAGGAACTCCAGGCTGCTTTGCATCAAAAAGGGATGCTGTGCGGCGTTACCTCTAAAGCCAGTGACAGCGCAGCCGAAGATCCTCATAAACTCGAATATTTTCAGGATTGGAAATTGCTCAGCCGCATAGATTTTCTTGTCATCATGGTTCTGGACCTCGATCTGGTCTTGAACAAACCAGGTCCCATCACAACGGCTCCGTGGATAGAAAAACAACTGAATTACTTGTGGAAAACCATTCCGCAAGCTTTGTCCAAAACAATTTGGGAATTTCCTTTGTACGGCCGGGAATGGCAACAGGATGGAAACGGGAAATGGAGTCCTATGAGCAACGAAACTTGCCAGCAGGTTAGTGATCAGAAAGCAGCGCAAACCGTCCTGGCAGGTGTCAGCACGAATCCCACGGCTCCAGAGTTTGCCTGGAATGATCAAAACGGCAATCGGCACGAAGTTTGGTACAGCACTGCCTCATCTCTGGTAGCCATCATGACGCAAATTCAAGGAACTGTAAGAACCCTGCTGAAAGACCCTTATTATAAGCTGCCGACATCTTTCTGGTATCGTGGATCAGAATGTGCTAATTTCTTTAGCACAGCTAATGCTCTACAAGAATTTTACAAGAGCTAACGGAAATAAGCCCCTACAAGAATTTTTCACCAGCAAATGGGAGGAGCCTTCCAATCTCGGAAGGCTCCTCTCGATTACTAATCCGCTTCGAAAGTGGAATTTAGATCAATTTGAACCCGGAGACCGCTAATACTGTCGCCAGAACCGGGCGCATGAAGCGATCAGGGATATACTTGCTCAACCTACTGCCCATAAGTACTCCGGGGAGCGAACCAATGAGCAGCAGACCGGCAATAGTCCAGTTGATAGTGCCAGCGTTCAAATAGGCTATGGCGCCAGATGCGAGCAACATAAAGGCCTGGAATACGTCCGTGCCGACCAGCTCTTTCGCTGTGAGCCGGGGGAAAAGGAAGGCCAGGGATACAATGATGAGCGAGCCACTTCCTACAGAAGTCAGGCCAACGAGAAAGCCCACGAATGCACCGACGAGTGCGGTAACTAGCGGGCGATAGCGCTTCTCCCATGTGTTCTGAGAAGGAGCTTCGCCCTTAAGGGCCTCTTGTTTTCGTGATTCCAGGTTTCTGCGCTCAAGGCGTCGCATAATATAAGGCTTCAATATCAGCATTACGGCCACAAGGATTAGTGTGAAACCGATGGCGTGAATAATGATGCCGTTAATGATAGCCCCATAATGTTTGCGTATGTATTGTACAAGGAGGACGCTTAGAAATGTAGCCGGGACGCTGCCGGAAGCCAACCAGAAGGCTATCTTGAAATTGACGTTTTTCTGGCGAATATGTACGATCGAGCCAACTGCTTTGGTCACTGTAGAGTAAGCAATGTCAGTACCAACTGCCCATACCGGAGGAATGCGGAAGAAGAGTATCATGATGGGTGCCAGCAGTGAACCACCACCCATGCCAGTTAAGCCTACCAGGAAACCGATCAATAAGCCAACCAGCGAAATACGGTAATCCATGAATAACCTCCTCGGGCGATCAGTACTATTAACCAAGGAAACTCAGCCTCGTTGTGAGAACATTAACATATTTAAATCATTTCTTCAAGTTATTTATAGCATTCTATTTTGACATGAAAAACTGGTATCGATTCAGGGAAATCCATTCTCATTGTTTATGAAACACATGATATATTGTTATGATATTTTCTTATGAAGAATGCTGTTCCGCTTTGTTTGCTGCCAATTACCCAAAACATAATCACCAGAGTGAACTGGAGCAGGCCTGCTCCAGTTCACTCTGGTGATTTATTTCTCTCCTTATGAGGCTCGGAAGCTTACACCCCAGCCACCACGCGGGTACTCCCATTCAATGGCTTTGCGTTCGCAGGCAACGTAGCAGGTGCCACATTCCAGGCAATGCTCATACGAAAAGTGCATCTCATTGCCCAGGAGTTCAAACAGCCCCGCGGGGCATACAAAAACGCAGGGTGTAGTATCACATCCCTGACACGTCTCAGTATTGATGCGAATATGGGGTGTTTTGTCAACCTTGAAGCGTACCAGTTCCAAACGTTCTTCTATGGGCTGCACTTCTTCATTAGCTCCTTGACTTGGTCTCTGGCTATATTTCTTTCTGCCTAAAAGAACAATGCTCGGGCGGCCTGCCAGCCATCACGCAGCAGGGTGCGCAATGGTACCTTGCCACGCAGTGTATCGAACATCACCCGGCCAATCTTATGCCGGGGCTTGCCATTTGATCGAAAGATATTTTCTGCTACCTGGCAAAGTAGTTCGGGATACATATTCTGCAAACGCTCGTTATTGACAAAGGTGGGCGCGTGACGGAATTTCTTGAGGTCCTGTAACACAAAACTCTCTTCAAGACGCTTGCGATAGCGTGACAGGCTGAGTGCCGAGAAATCGTGTTCGATGTGTGCCTGTTTGATAGTTTCAGCAGCAGCCAGCCCCGAGGCAATGGCAAAATTCATGCCCTCTAAAAAAAGGCCTGCTGCGAAGACGAATCCGGCTGCATCTCCAACGACCAGCAAGCCGCCGCGAGAGAGTTGTGGGAGCATGGCCCAGCCACCTTCAGGTATCATATGCGCCGAATATTCCAGGGTAACGCCTTCGCGTACAAGCGGGGCAATAGCCGGGTGACCTTTGAACTGATCGAGCAGATCATAGGCTTTGACCCTTTTCTCGGCCAGGGATGCTATCTGGGTCACGACGCCTATGGAGAGCGTATCGCGATTAGTGTAAAGAAAGCCCCCTCCTTTTACCTCGCCCGTTGCGAAGCCTATATACTCATTGGTCATGCCCTCGTCGCCGCTGAGGTTGAAGCGCTCCTCGATAGTATGGGCATCGAGGCGCAGCACCTCTTTGACCCCGAGCGTCATCTCGTCGGCCCGAAATTCATGCTGCAAGCCTGCTTTCCTGGCCAGAAAAGAATTTGCCCCGTCAGCGGCAATCACGACATGCGCGTAGAGTTCCCCGTCCTCACGACGGCATTGTACACCGGCCACCTGCCCTCGTTCGTACAGGAGATCATCAACGACGGTGGAGGTAATCAGTAATGCTCCGGCTTTCTCGGCCTTGCTGGCGAGCCAGCGATCAAATTTCGGCCGCAGCAGGGTAAAGCCGTTGTAGGGTGGTTGTGCATAGTGCCTGGTACGGAAATCAATGGCGAGGGCTGCTTCCTCTGCCAGGAATGTCACCATGCGCCGTGTGAGGTAGCGTTCTACCGGCGCTTCCTCCCAATAGTTCGGGAGCAGGTCAGCCAGCAGGTCAGGCGCATAGAGCGCGGCACCCGAGACATTTTTCGCTCCTGGATATTCGCCACGCTCTATCAAGGCTACCTGCAATCCTGCACGCGCCAGCGCCAGTGCGGCACTGCTGCCTGCCGGCCCTGCACCGACGATGATGGCATCAAACTGTTGCTTTACCGTAGCTGTGTCCTTTGCTTACCTTCGGCCGATAATGAGTTTACCACGAATGTACGAGCACGATCTTGCCTATTAGCTCGCCTGATGCCAGCAAGCGATGGGCCTCTGCTGCCTGCTCGACAGGCATAATCTTTGCAATGATGGGAGTAACAGCCTTACTTGCCACCAGTTCTAGTATGTGCCGCTCGTTTTCTGTGCTGGTATGCAGTATGCCGCCGCCAATGACGTGCACGCGTTTAAGCCGGCATACCTGTGTATCAATGGTGGACTGCTGGCCTCCGAGGTTGCCAACCAATACAATACGTCCGTCCGGACTGCACGCTTCGATGCTGTCTTGAAGGGTTGTGCCGACCAGTTCGATCACCAGGTTGACGCCGTGCGCATTCTGTACGACCTGTCCCATCTTCTCATCTCGATGGTTGATTACCATATCGGCCCCCAGGCGGCGCACCTCTGATGCCTTTGCGCTGCTGCCTGCCGTCGTCACTACCCAGCCGCCAGCATGTTTGGCAAACTGGATGGCCATTGAGCCTACACCGCTTGAACCCGCCCAGATCAGAACGCGCTCGCCTGCTTTTAGATGCCCAAGGTCAAATAATGCGCCCCATGCCGTTGAAGAAGTGAGGCCAGCGGCTACCGCCTGCTCAAAAGTCACCCCGTCGGGGATACGTACGAGATCAGCAGCGGGTACCGCTATCTTGCTGGCATAGCCACCTCCCCCCTTAGCGGCTCGCGTCGTCATCACACGCTCGCCGGCATGAAAGCCCTGGTTGTCTTGAAGGACCACGCCGGCCGCTTCCAGGCCTGGCGTAAATGGCAAGTTCTCAACTGGACGGCTGCCATCGCGCTGGAATAGATCAAGTCGATTGACCGTGGTAGCCTTGACCTCGACCAGAACGTCTGAGGGGCCAGGGATAGGATCAGGCACTTCGCGAACCTGTAAGACGTCGGGGCCACCATATTGAGCAAACTGTACTGCTTTCATCTGCTTCACCTCTGCTTCTATTCTAGAATGGGTAATTGTGTTTCAAGTTTCATTGTATGCCTATCAGCAGGCATTTGCAAAGTGTGGCGTTAATTACTACGCACGTGGTGATCGTTCTTCAAGCAAACGGGCTGCCAGGGGCAATACCTGGTTGGCATCACCAAGTAGTCCCAGGTCAGCTAACGCAAAGATGGGTGCATTTCTGTCAGGATTAATAGCCACCACCGTCTGTGCCTCGCGCATGCCAGCGGTATGTTGCGCCGCCCCGGAGATCCCGCAAGCAATATAAAGTCTGGGGTGTACACTTTTACCCGTGGTCCCAATCTGGCGCACGTGCTCAATCCAGCCACGATCTGTCGCTACCCTTGTCGCTCCCACCGCCGCACCGAGGAGACGCGCAAAAGCGACCACATTATTGAAGCCCTCACGTCCTATACCTCGCCCGCCAGCTACAATTCTTTCAGCCGCCTCAAGTTCAACTTCCTCCGGCGAGGGTGCCTTTACAGCCAGTCGTCGTATATGCTCCTGCCCGAAACGTTGCGTCGTCTCCGGCCTGATACGAGTGATTGTCAGAGACGCCGCCTCTTGTGTTCCTGAGGGCGAACCGCGCACTCCAGGTACGAGTGCCGCCAATGCGGTGCGCCCATCCAGTGTTGTACGTGTGTGTATGTAAGCGCGTCCCTCGTATACTGAGCGCAGGGCAAAAAGGTTATCGTCCTGAAGATCAAGTCCTAGACAGCCTGGAACGTAGGGAAGACCTAGTCGTGCAGCCAGCCGTGGCGTCCAATCCCGCCCGTTTGCAGTAGCACTGGTAGCTACCAGCAAAGGCCAGCGCTGTTGAATAAGCCAGGCCAGCGCAGCAACATAGCCCTCAGTCGTGTAATCGGCTAGCAGAGGATGTTCAACCAGATAAAGATTTTGCACGCCCAGGATGCTGAGGAGTGCGGTATCAGGTGGCGAAACATCCGGCGAGGTAAGAACAAGAGCGCATAGACTTACCTGTGCTTGTTGGCGCTGTGCTACCTCTGCCAGTTCGGCCAGCAATTCAGCACTATTTTCATGAAGGATGCCATCCCGGTGTTCGAGTATCGCCCAGATTTCAGGCATTTGTTATTCCTCACACAAAGATATGATGTTGGCCTTTCTCTGTAACCATGATATCAAGCGAGTCAACGATCCTACAAGGAGTAGGCAGGATTTGGTCAGTTGACAAATCGACAAAAATGAACTAGGCTTGGAAATGAGAATACTGCTCAGTTGACTATTAACTGATCGCGATTTTGGCAGCATTTATCCTATACCGTTGTCCCCTGTAACACGTCTGTTTTGTTCTGGGTGACCTGGCCACCAGTTAAACGACTAACACTGCTGGCATTGTCCTGAAGAAGCTTCCGTATAAATAGCCTATGATTGCTAAATCAAGCTAAAAGTGCAGCCCAGGAGATGAGAGAATGAGCATCGAGGCGGGTTTTATTCAGCGGTATACCAGGCATCTTGTCGTGATAGCGCTGATTGTACTGCTCTACTCGCTGGCCCGGCCACCAGATTTGTCTGCGGCCCAACGCACCCAGCTGGCGGCGCAATTTCACTTTACCCACCTGACCTTGCCGACGCTCCCGGGCCAACCACTGGCATCGGTGCGCGCTGTCCACCCCAGTTTGCAGCGCCTCTCCGCCTGGATCTCTGCCTTCGGTGCTTCGGTGACCCTGAGCGACCTCGATGGAGACGGGCTGCCTAACGATGTGTGCTATGTCGACACGCGCACCAACCAGGTCATCGTCGCCCCGGTACACGGCACCCCCGCACGCTATGCGCCGTTTGCGCTAGATCCGGCACCGCTGCCGTATGATCCAGTCACTACGGCACCGACGGGCTGTGTCACCGGGGATTTCAACGAAGATGGCCGGATGGATCTCCTCGTCTACTACTGGGGACGCACGCCCATCCTCTTCCTCCATCGCCAGGAAGCCGTTGCGAGCCGTCTCTCCAGGGAGAGCTACGTGGCGCACGAACTGGTGCCAGGAGGAGGGCACTGGTACACCAACGCGGTGACGCGGGCGGACCTGGATGGCGATGGACACGTGGACCTGGTGGTTGCCAACTACTTTCCTGACGGAGCTCACGTGCTTGATCCGCATGGTACGGGCGTCGAGCAGATGCCGGATTCCTGGTCGCGCGCTTACAATGGTGGCGAGAAGCACCTGTTTCTCTGGACCGCGGCCACAGCAGGAGCAGAGCCAACCGTGCACTTTACCGAGGTGCAGGGAGTTCTGGATGACCAAACGAATCACAGTTGGACAAATGCCGTTGCAGCTTGTGATCTCAATGGTAATATGCGGCCCGAACTCTACTTTGCCAATGATTTCGGACCCGACCGGCTGCTCTACAATCGCTCGACCCCGGGTCACCTGCGCTTCAGTCGCCTGCAAGGAGTGGAAACCCTGACGACGCCTCCCTCCAAGGTGCTTGGCCTTGATTCGTTTAAGGGCATGGGGGTAGACTGTGCCGACCTGAATGGCGATGGGATACCGGACCTCTTTGTCAGCAACATCACCTCGCAGTACTCGTTTGAAGAGAGCAACTTTGTTTTTCTGAGCACCGGCCAGCTCCAGGCCATGCAGGATGGCGTCGCTCCCTATGTCGAGTCCTGTGAGTCGCTTGGTCTCTGCCGCAGCGGCTGGGCCTGGGATGTCAAGATGGCCGACTTCAATAACCAGGGAACGCTGCAAATCATCCAGGCTGAAGGCTTTGTGAAAAGTACCGTTAACCGCTGGCCTGAATTACAGGAGCTAGGTACGGGTAATGAAGCACTCATACACGATCCCAGGATCTTTCCTGTATTGCAACAGGATGCCGAAATCAGCGGGCACGAGCACAATCCATTCTATGTGAGAGACGCGGGTGGGCGGTACAATGACCTGGCGCCCGAGCTGGGGTTTTCTGAACCACAAGTCAGTCGTGGGATCGCGGTCGCCGATGTTGATGGAGATGGCCGACTGGATTTCGCCGTCGCCAATATGTGGGGCGACTCGTCTTTCTACCACAATGAGAGTCCCCGTGTTGGGGCCTTTGTCGGCCTGCATCTGCTCGAGCCGCTGCAGCCAGGAGCCGTGAGGATGCGGGCCGGCCATCCCGGCAGGGACACGCCAGGATGGGCAGCGATTGGGGCCACAGCTACGGTCTACCTGCCAGACGGGCGACGGTTGGTGGCCCAGGTCGACGGCGGGAACGGGCATACGGGAAGGGGCAGCCCCGACCTGCACTTCGGGTTAGGCTCTCTGCCTGCTGGCACCCAGTTGCGCGTGGGCCTGCGCTGGCGCGATCCGGGGGGGCAGCTCCACCTGCAAAGCGTCTCTCTTGCGCCGGGCTGGCACACCGTGCTGCTTGGCTGGTAAGTCCAAAGCAAAGGAAGGTTGAAATCCATTCCGCCATGATGCAGTATGCGCCCTAGTGGTTAATGAAAGGAGAGTTGAGTGATGACCCCGAAGGATAGCAGTAAAGCGACCCGCCTGACAGCATTGCGTCGCTTTGCCACAACTATCACGATTCTCAATGTCGTTGGCCATATCTACCTGGGCTTCGAGCAGTCCTGGGCACAACCGCTGGTAGCTTTGGCGACCACCTACAGCATGGAGCTTTTGCTCGAACTGATTGACGCTCGAACCAACCGGCGTCCACTTGCCTTTGCCGGGGGGATGCGCAACCTGGTGGATTTCCTGCTGCCTGCTCACATCACGGGTCTTTCCATTGCCATGCTGCTGTGGGCCAATGACCAGCTGTGGCCTTTTGCCTTTGCTGCCGCAGTTGCGACGGGCTCGAAAGCCATACTGCGGGTACCTATCGGGAAGAGCACCCGGCATTTCCTGAACCCCTCCAACCTCGGAATCACTATGACGCTGATCCTTTTACCCTGGGTAGGCTTTGCTCCCCCCTATGAATTCACCGAAAACCTCACTGGTGTTGGCTACTGGATCTTGCCCGGGCTAATCATCGTTCTCGGCACCATGGTTAATCGCTTAACCGGTCGTCTGCCCCTCATTGCTGCCTGGGTGGGTGGCTTCGTCTTACAGGCGTGCTTGAGAAGTGTACTGTTTGGCTTGCCGGTAGTAGCAGCACTGCTACCGATGACGGGGGTGATGTTTGTCATCTACACCTTCTACATGATCACCGACCCGGGCACCACGCCCACTGGAAGCCGGGCGCAGGTGGCCTTTGGGGCAGGCGTGGCTGTTGTCTATGGCCTGCTCATCGTGGTGCACGTCGTAGCGGCGATTTTCATTGCGCTGACCCTCGTCTGTGCTCTGCGAGGGCTCAGCCTTTTCACCAAAGCTCTGCTCGCACGCAGAACGCAGGCCAAAGCAGTGGTGCAAGAACCGACAGCTGTAAGTGCAGCTAAGCTTTGAGAGGTCAGTATTGATACTGATCTTTTATCGCTCTTACAACGTAACTAACGCCATATGTGAGTTTTTCTGGAGGGAGATTTCATGCAGCCCTTTTCTCTTAGCCATCCGGTCGCCTTCAAAGCTGTTGTGCTCATAGGCGTTATCGTGCCCTTCCTCGCGACTATTTTTGCTATTTACTTGGTCTGGGAACAGGCTATCTCCTGGTCTGACCTGGCACTGCTGGCAATAATGTACTCTCTCATCAAGCTCGGTGAGGAGGCGGGCATCCATCGCATGCTCTCCCATCGCAGCTTCCAGCCGCATCCCGTCGTCAAGTTTGTCTTGCTCGTTCTCGGCTCCATGGCCGTGGAAGGTCCTGTGCTTGATTGGGCGGCTACACACATCAAGCATCACGCGCGGGCTGATCGTGAGGGTGATCCACATAGTCCTCTTGAAGGGTTTTTTCATGCCCACATTGGCTGGTTCTTCAAGGACCGTATGGCCGATCGCAACGTCTACTGCCGTCATCTCTTGAAGGACCGGATCATTGTCCTTGTCAACCGTACCTACGGGCTCTGGGTGCTGCTCTCGCTCGTGCTGCCGTTCTTGATCGGTGGGTGGACAGGTCTCCTGTGGGCAGGCCTGGTGCGGATTTTCCTGGTGCACCATGTTACTTTTAGCACCAATTCCGTCTGCCACATCTTTGGTAAGCGCGAGTTCGAGACGCCTGATGAGAGTCGCAACCAGTGGATCGCGGCGCTTTTGAGTTTTGGCCAGGGCTGGCATAACAATCATCATGCTTTCCCACGCTCAGCTTTCGCGGCAGTGCACTGGTGGCACTTCCCGCCGGACGTGCAGGCACGCCGTTTCTCTGATAGAGAGAATGTCGTAGCAGGCACTGCTGATCGTTCGTGATCGGATCAGCTTGCTTGCGTATCAGTTGGGAACCCGGCACCTTCATAGATTTTTGATATCAGAGTTATTATATCAAGCTGAAGTGTGCAGCATTTCTCCTACTTCTCACCATTTCCACCCATTTGCCTCTTGCAATTAGAACATATGTTTTATATAATGTAGTGTGCTAAAGGTGATTGTGCTGGTAGCTCTCGTAGCTGCCAGGATTACTAGATCAGGGTGATCATGAAAATAATAACCTCACTTGCCGTCATATCCATCCTCGTAGAGGACCAGGATGAAGCCCTCCGCTTCTACACAGAAAAGCTTGGACTTGAGAAACGGGCCGATGTAACCTTTGGGCCGGGCATGCGCTGGCTAACGGTAGCTCCCAAAAGTCAAAAGAAGCCAGAGATAGCCCTGGCCATACCTGATGCCTCACTGCACGGAACGCAGGGAATCCAAAGGGGTACGGAGCGTAATGACGAGGGTATAAGCCGGAATATTAGCGGAGTATTTGATACGGATGATTGTTGTAAATGGTATAGTACCTTGCTCTCGCGCGGGGTCAAGTTCGTGAGTCCTCCAACAAAACAATTATATGGCACCGAAGCAGTCTTTGAGGACCCCTATGGCAACATGTTCTCTTTACTGGAACCATCGCCGGAAGCTTACTCAATGTTCGACAAACATAAAGTAGGTAGCGCGGCATGATGCAGGGATAGAAAGCTCTAGTGAAAGCGGTGAATATTCACCGCTTGGGCCGCCCGTTCTCCATCTAGAATAGCATTCTCGACGCGTCGAGGCGCCACACAGTCTCCTACGCGGAAAAGTTGCTTTACCTTGCCCTGCAACTGCCGATAGAGTGCATCATCTGCTGTTTGTGGCGTTGCCATCACCGCCAGGGCCACTTGCTCAATCTGGCGCGGCTGGCCTGTATAGTTATTCATAATAGTCGCACTGTTTGGTCCCAGGCCAGTGTGAGGCTCAGGTCACCACCAACATAGAATTGCGGCGTTACTACCTCAACCATGCAGCCACGATCTGCCAGAAGTTCTGCTACGCTAGTCGCCTGGTGGAAGCCAACCTGATCGTATACCAGCACGTATTCTCCTGCCTGAGCACCTTTCTCACCCAGGAGGACCTGCCAGGTCGTCGCTACATGCGGCAACTCAGCACCTGGTATCGCTGGCAGGCCGGGGCGTGAACCCGTAGCGATAATCACAGCATCCGGCTGCCCTTGCTCAACCATGGCTGCCGTCACCTCAACGCCAAGGTGTGTTTCAACCCCTGCTTCGAGCAGTTCACGCTGTAGATTACGCGAAGCATCACCAAACTCAACGCGATTAGACACACGCACAAGCAGGTTAATCTGGCCCCCCAGTTCTGCTTGCCGCTCATAGAGTTTGACACGATAACCACGTTGCGCCGCCACCCTGGCAGCCTGCATTCCTGCCGGCCCGCCACCAACGACTATGAGCACCGGCTTTTGGGTTGGCTGTTTCTGCTCTTTTGCCTTTTGCGGAACAATGAGCCTGGAAAATTGCTGTTCGTTGCCTGTAGCTGGCGTTTGAATGCATCCCAGGCTAAGGTTGAGGCCCATACGCCCAATGCAATACTGGTTGCAAGAGATACACAAGCGGATGGATTCCGTGCGCCCCTCGCGTGCCTTGCGGGTAAACTCCGGGTCGCAGATCTGGCCGCGCACGACATCTACCATATCGGCCAGCCCTTCGCGCAGGATGCGCTCGGCCTGAACCGGGTCTTTGATGCGGCCTGTGCAGAAAATGGGCAGCTTAACCGCTTCGCGCAGGTTGGCCGAGACAAACAATTGATAGCCAGGCGGCGTATGCATGGACCCCTCTACCAGGTAGAGGTTATGGAACTCGCCAATACTTGTATTGATAAAATCGAGCTGGCCTGTAGCTTCCAGGCGGCATGCAATCTCGCGCACATCATCAAGCGTTAAGCCTGCCGGAATAAGTTCGTCACCACACAGGCGGATGCCCAGCGTAAAGTCGCGCCCGACCTCGGCGCGTATAGCCGCAATCACCTCCAGGGCAAAGCGCATACGGTTTTCGAGTGAGCCGCCATAAACGTCGTCACGCCGGTTGTAGTAAGGTGAGAAGAATTGCCGTATCAATGAACTATGGGAGGATTGTAGCTCGGCTCCATCAAACCCGCCCTCACGTACATGACGAGCCACCAGCGCGTAGCCTCGCACAATCCCGGCAATCTCTTCCGGCTCGATCTCCTTGCACATCTCGCGATGAATCGGATCAACCAACGGAGAAGGACCAAGCACCGGGCGACGGGAATAGATACTGCTGCCCTGCAAACCATTGTGGTTGATTTGCGCAAACATGCGCGCCCCGGGCTCATGTACAGCGCGGGTCATGCGTCGATAATGAGGAATAACACGAGGATCAAAGCCATGGATGAGCGGTTGATAGGCCCAATCGCTGGGATGTACCGATTGCTCTTCTGTGATAATCAGACCGCAGCCGCCCCTGGCACGTTCAGCATAATAGGCCGTTAAGCGCGGCCCGGGCATATTCTCCTCAGCGAGGTTGGTCAAATGCGCCGCGAAGACGACGCGGTTAGGAATGATAGTCTGGCCGATGCGTATCGGTGTAAAGAGATACTGGTATTGCCCTGCCATGGGGTCCTTCCTGCTTATCTATGCTACGGTTTGAAATCTTGCCTGGCTACTCAAAACTGCTCTCCTACCTGCCTTCCTTCTAGTATAGCTTGCTCTATGCGGCGTGGAGCAACACAGTCCCCTGCACGGAAGAGATGGGGTACGCGCCCTTTCAGGGCATAATACAACTCCTGGGATGGGCGTTCATAGGTTCCTAACACCACAACGTCTGCTGCAAGCGCACGTTCGCCAGCTATGAAACGGTCTGTCACAATTACCTGTCCAGCTTCAATACGTCTAACGGTTGTATGCGGTGTCATCAGGAGCCCAAGGGCCATCACACGTTGCATCCAGGGTACGATATCGTGCGTAGCGACAAGATCACGTCCAACATACCAGTCTCCGGTCACAACTTCGACGCTGTGACCCTGCGTCGCCAATAGTTCGGCTACAGAAAGAACGCCGTGTGATGCCATCTCATCGATAATAACGACTCTTTCTCCTTCGACCTGCTCTCCCCTCAGAATACGTCGAATGCCGGTAACGTGTGGAAGATCGTGATCGGGGATGGGAAGCAGACCGTATCCGGTATGCGCTCCTGTAGCCACTACCACGCTATCCGGTCGCTGTGCCAGCACCATCTCTGCCGTTACCTCAACCCCCAGGTGTACCTCAACGTCCAGCTTCTCAAGTTGTGCCTGCAGGTAATCAGTGATCAGCTGCAATTCGCCGCGCCCGGGACCCCTGGCAGCTAACGCTACTGCCCCTCCAAAGGTTTCCTCACGTTCGTACAATACGACCTTTCGCCCACGCAATGTTGCTGTGCGAGCCGCTTCCATCCCGGCTGGCCCACCACCTATAATCAAGAGCGCCGGCGCTTGCTGTATCCTTACCTCTCGCTGTCCTGCTGCTAGCAGCGCCGTTGGCTGCATATGTATGACGTCTGGATTTACCGTACAGCCTAAGGCAACATTCATCACCGTGCGTACCTGGCAGCCCTGATTGCAGGAGATACAGGGCCGTACCTCGTCTGTATGTCCCTCCTGCGATAGTCGTGGAAGTTGTGGGTCTGCAATCAACGCCCGGATTACCTCTACCCCGTCGGCCTGCTCCTCGGCCAGGATACGTTCGGCCTGTGCCACGTTCGTGATACGTCCGGCGGCAAACACGGGAATATTAATTGCTGCTTTGACTGAAGTCGCTAGATGAGCCGCATAACCCGGTGGAGTATGCATCGAGGCGTGAAAGGGGAACATGTGCGTGCTGAAGATACTGCCCATCGTAATAGTCATGTAATCAATGCGGCCTGTGGCAGCCAGCAAACGCGCTATCTCGATACTTTGCTCCGGAGTTATACCCGCCCACGGAGCCAGTTCATCGAGTGCCTCCTGTACAAACCGCAGCCGGTTCTCAAGCGGGCCGCCATACTGATCCTCTCGCTGGTTAGTCAGTGGCGAAAGAAATTGCCGCAGCAGCGACCGGTCAGCAATCTGCAGCTCAACCCCGTCAGCGCTACTCTGCTTTACATAACGTGCCACCAGTGCAAAACCCTCGATGACCGCCTGAATATCGGCCGGCTCCATCACCTTAGGCATTTCACGTGAGGCCACATCTGGGACAGCTGATGGCGCCCATAACTCCTGTTGGCTATGATTGCTGGTGGACTGCTGCCCGTTGTGATTGAGCTGAACAAGTACCAGGGAATTATGTGCGTGAATACGCTCAGTTACCCTGGCGATGGCTGCAGGTGTTTCAGGGAGGTAGCCCAGCAGGGCATTTGCATAGGGTAGGTCTGATGGGTGGACAATATGCTCTTCCAGTACAATGGCCCCGGCACCACCTTGTGCTCGTGCAGCGTAGTAGTCGGCATGTCGATGGCTCAGTAAATTATCTTGTGCATAGTTGGTGGTATGGCTGCCAAATATGATGCGGTTGCGAAGCTCGCGTGGTCCGATACGAAGTGGCTGGAAGAGGTTGTTTTGCATGGGATGTTTTCAAGCCTTTTCTGGTATGCTTTGCTCTGAGATATGCCCACTCATAACTCGCCGCCTGCGGCGGCGAAAAAGAAAAAAAGAATTTTCGGGGGACACCCCCGCGCCCCCGGCAGAGGGCTGCGGCCCTCTGCACTCCCCTTTTTTTCTCACGCAGTGACTTTTAAATAGCCCTGCTGGCTCCGCCGAAATTTGGCCTCAACTCATATTGATTGCTCGCAAGGAACTATTGTGTTCGAGTCCTGCGTTTATTCCCATGATATGATTTTTCTGGTGATTTTTGTTTTTCTATCATGTACTAGAGATGAGATTTTCAGGGAGAACCATGATTCGCCTGCTAACCGACCCCAATGCATTACTCGGACAATCACTCGGAACATCTACTATTCAGCGCCTCATTGGACGTGGAGGGATGGGCGCCGTTTATGTAGCACAGCAAACTCGCCCAAGACGTGAAGTGGCGGTGAAAGTGCTTCTACCGGCTTTATTTGCAGATCAGCCAGGGCGCATTGGCTTTTTGGCACGCTTCCGGCGTGAAGCTGATGCTATTGCCACGCTCGATCATATCAACATCATACCGATTTATGAATATGGCGAACAAGAGCAAGTCGCCTATCTCGTGATGCCCTATGTCACAGGTGGTTCGCTGCATCAGGTATTGGAGAAACGGGGTGTACTACCGCTGAGCGAAGTTCTTCCCATGCTTGAGCAAGCTGCCGCTGCCCTTGATTACGCTCATGCCAAAGGCATCATCCACCGGGACCTGAAGCCCGGAAATATCCTTTTTCATTCCGACGGCAGGGTACTGCTTGCTGACTTTGGCCTTGCCAAGGTTCTCAGAGAGGAAGGCAGCCAGCATGGGACTTCCGCCTTGACGAGCGCCGGCACGGTCATCGGTACGCCTGAATACCTTTCGCCAGAACAGGCAGCAGGTCAAGCCCTGGATCAACGCACCGATGTCTATTCACTCGGTATCGTTCTCTTTCACATGCTCACCGGGCGTGTCCCCTTCAGTGGAGCAACACCAGTAGCAACTGCCATGCTGCATGCGCTTTCAGAGCCACCATCTCTCTCTCAACTCAACCCCACGCTTTCTCCAGTGATTGAGGCGGTGGTGATGAAGGCACTGGCTAAGCAGCCGGAACAGCGCTATGAGAGCGCCGGTCAACTCGCACAAGCACTCTCTGCCGCTGCTGGCATTGCCTCTGGGCAGGTACCCGAGACAGTACACAGGCAATCGGGCACTAGCCTCACGCCTATGATACTGATGAGCCAGGAGACGCTACCAGAAGCGCTTATCCCGCCTGCACACGGGGCCGCTACAGTCGTTGATATCAGCAAAGGAAGCCATAGACAAACAAGCCCCGCAAGGGAGCGGCAGTGGAGTCCATCTCCTGTCCAATATCCTGCCGCCCTAAAACAACGCGCATCATGGCAGGCAGCGATTTTTGGCGTCATCCTCATCTTGCTCCTGGTGATCAGCGGCTTACTCGCGTACCTGTTTGTCGCACTCAAAGGGCCCTCAACAGCGAGTATATCTCGGACGCATGCACCTCTCAGCACAGCTATCAGCTCAGCAACGCCAGCAGTGCATGTTGATCTGCCTGCACCGGCAATACCAGCGGGAAAACTCCTCTATGGAACCTCGACGCCCGCTTATCCCTGCGATTCAGCCGGGGGTTCATGGTCCAGAATAGCGAATGCCCGTGTCACATGCGGTTCTTCTGCGACAGAGCTAGCAAATACCGATCCACACCATCTAGCAGGAATGGTTTTGCGCACCCTACCAAACGGACAGCAGATACCCAACAACTATATTCTCCAGGTACAAGTTCGCGAAGGGCCACCTGCTCATGGAGCATTGGGAATCCTCTTCCGTAACCAGGCAGGTTCTTCCAACTTAGGGGCGTATTCCTTCTGGCTGTCCCCGAACAACAGCTGGTCGGCCAAGGTGTATGAGGCTATGACGAGAAAAGAAACCCAACTCTATCAACATCGAACGACGCTCCAACTTCAAGGTGTAGTCACCATTACCATTCGTGTGCAGGGAGATAACTTTATCCTCTACATCCAGGGTCGTCAACAAGGTTACGCCATCAGTTCCCTCTATCCCGGTGGGACAGTGGGGCTGGTAGTAGACAAGGGAGCAGATGTGTTCTTCAGTAACTTCGCTCTCTATGAATTACCAAACAAATAAACAGCGAGCGGTTACTCTCAAACAGGTAGGTGATCCGAGTCTCGGAGAGGTGGTGCCAATCTTCTCCGCGACCTGACTTTGTGTTCAGTAGTGAAGTAGGCGCTGGCTCAAATATTACTTTGGTCCGCAGTTTGAGGTGACCACTTGATAATTACTTGATAAATGTGTGATAATTGCTTGTAGCTCCATTTCCATTATATCGCATGTTACTTCCATCTCGAAATCCCAAATGAAATTGGCCGCTTTTGAAACAACGGCAGGGAGGAAAAAAGATGACAAAAGCCCTGCGACTCGCCGTCGTAACGGTTGGCCTGTTACTGGTGCTTCTCCTACTCACTGGAGCGGTGAGTCTAGCCAACGCACATGCTGTCTTAGCTAAAGGGAAATGGAGCTTCACTGGCTCTATGAAGGTCGCCCGCTACAATCACACAGCGACACTATTGAAGAATGGCAAGGTTCTGGTCGCTGGAGGTGTAGACAGTTCCGGCAATATGCTCGCCTCGGCAGAGCTGTATAACCCGACCACGGGAACATGGAGCCTGACCGGCAGCCTGCATGTCGCTCGAGAGAACTTCAAGGCGACACCGCTTTCTAATGGCAAGGTTCTGATTGAGGGAGGTATAAATAGCTCTGGCATGGCCCTGGTCTCCACAGAACTCTACGATCCGACGGCGGGGACGTGGAGTCTGACCGGCAATTTGCAGGTAGGTCGCGAGAATCACTCGGCGGTGCTCTTGAGCAACGGCCGGGTACTCGTTGCTGGAGGTGACTCTGGCACACAAAGCAATCCTTACGTCTGCACCATCGCATCCGCAGAGTTGTATGATCCGGCGACGGGAACGTGGAGTCTGACCGGCAGCCTGCATGTCGCTCGATTTGACCACCCGTCGATTCTCCTGTCCAACGGCAAGGTTCTGGTCGCTGGAGGTGACGATGGTGCCGGATACACGTGCGTCTCTTTCTCTTCTGGTTCAGCTTCGCAGAAGATGATCAAGTCGCCTCTCTCACCTTGCTTCTGTCCACACTCAATAAAATCAGCGGAGCTGTATGACCCAACCGTCGGGACGTGGAGTCTGACCGGGAACATGAATACTCCCCGTGTTTTCCACTCGGCGACGTCGCTGCCCAACAACAAGGTTTTGGCGGCTGGTGGTCTCAAATGTACTAACATCTTCGTCGAAAATTGCCAGTCCCTTGCCTCAGCCGAGATCTACAATGTGACAACGGGAAAGTGGAGCTTCACCGGCAGTTTGCATATGCCGCGTGCTGACCACCGAGGAACGCGGCTGACCAGCATGGTTTTGGTTGCTGGAGGTGGCCTCGTGTCATCGGAAATCTACAATGCGACCACGGGAACATGGAGTCTCACCGGTAGTATGAACATTGCTCGCAGTGACAACACGCAGACGCGGTTGACCAGCGGTCAGGTCCTGATCACTGGCGGCAGAGGCAGCTCTGGTGTCCTCGCGTCAGCAGAGGTGTACACATCTTAGCCTCAATGGCTCTGCTGTCAGAGCCAGCAAGTCAGGAAGGGGTAGTATTGTGACGGCTACCCCTTCCTAACGATCGGGTACAGGGATGAGATGACCTATCTCCTTGCCAGAGTCGGCTAAGAGCAGATCAGGACAGCTCGGCCAGGATTTCGTCCAGGGTCGCGACCAGGAAGTCGGCGTTCGCTTGCGTGAACACCAGCGGCGGTTTGATCTTGAGCACGTTGTGGAAGGGGCCATCGGTGCTCAGCAGGATGCCGCGCTCTCTCATACGGTTGGCGATATA